>Ga0181392_1000997_pt1 | contig 10830 bp, 11 predicted proteins | sample 15SPOviralmetaG_FD_130083 | JGI IMG/M metagenome (GOLD analysis project Ga0181392, IMG submission 130083) | Marine viral communities from the oligotrophic San Pedro Time Series (SPOT) site, San Pedro Channel, CA, USA - 15 SPOT_SRF_2010-09-15 | ecosystem: Environmental > Aquatic > Marine > Strait... | reverse complement strand
TTCAATCAATGAGCCATTTTCTTGTATCTCAAATTTGATTTATGGATAATTTTTATTTTGCTCATAAAGCTGGCCTGGGTAATTACCTAGGTCAATAAATAAACCACTTCCTTCAATATGAACTTCACTATCTAACGAAATAGATGATTCTAAATAGAGCTTTTTAGCTTCAATATTTGTAACCCAAGCTTCAAGAAGAAACTCCCTTTCAACAGGTACAGGTTTTATATAATTTATTTCTAATTTTGCGGTAACACATGACCTGTCATGAATTACGCATGCGTATCCCATTAAGTCATCGAGTGCAGCAGATAATATCCCTCCATGTACTAAACCAGGGCCTCCTTGGAATCTTGACTCAAAATTATATTTTGATACTATTTTTGAATCGTTCAAGATTGGAGACAATTTCATTCCATAATCATTTTGGCTTCCAGATACAAAAGTTTCGGGCCACCATTCAAGTAACTGGTCTAATGATGACCATCTTTCAGGGTTTGGAATATCTAATACTTTTCCTGTAATGTATTTATAATTCATTTTTACTTATTTTAGATATATCTTTTCTTAATGATTCATTGATAAAAGCATTTGTGATGTCTGATCTTGTTCTCTCGATAATAGATCTCGCATTATCCGCATATCTTCTCAATCCACCTGTTAATGCATCGGGATAATCTAGCTCATTCAAAATTCCTATAGATTCTTCCATAATATTTAAGTATTTTTCAGCTTCTGATATTTCTAAGTTTCTAAGATGTTCTAAAGCTTTCCTCCTCCACTCTCCTATAGTGTCACCAATTCCTTGAATGTAACTAGAAGCATGGACATTAAAATTTGCAAAAGGTTCAATTATTCCATTTACTTCAAATGAATAAAACATTACTGCTTCAACAAATTCTCTTTCAGCATCCAAAACATACCCTGCATAACTTATTTCTGACACCTCACTACTTAATCTATTCAATTTATCAATTTTTTCTTTTGCACTATTAATAAATTCCTCAGAACCTTTTGCATCGTTCCTGTGCATATATCTAATGCTTTTTGAACAAGCTCTTACAATTTCACGAGAAATAGATAAAGATTGCTCGCGAATTTCATTTAAATTATCAAATGTACTTACTAAATGGTTAAGATTAGATTCTGAATTAGACAAATTAAACAGCTTGCTTGAAATACTCGATACTTTCATCTTCAAAAGTTACATCATTCATAAACGCCATATTTCTTCGTTGAATACTCGCAGATCTAACCTGAAATGAAGCATATGCATAAACACCAAAAAGGATGTCGATAACAAGATGTAGTAAAAATAAACCCACTGAAAGTGTTTGGAGGGAAACAAAAAAAGTAACAACAGCCAATAAACCTAGGATTAGAAATCCCCTTCTTTGTTTATCAACCATAAAATCATATTCATCTGTGTGAACATTGATGTTAGATTTTGAATACTTAAGTTCAGGAAAAATTACAGCTATCGATAGTGATAACATAAGCGATATTAATACAAGTGTTGATCCCATGCCCTGTCCCAACTTAAACTAATTTAATATTAACCAAAAAAGAATATTTTTTTTCAGTTTTTAGAACTTATTTTCATTACCTTGAATTAATCTTTTTATATTCTCAGAGTGCTTAATTAGGATTAGAACAAAAATAAAAGTTATCAATAACTTATCTGTAGTCTTATCTACTTCGTAAATAAGTAAAGCATTTGAAAAAAGTACAGTAGTTAAACTAGCAATAGCTGACACTCTGGAAATCTTAAAAATTACAAAATAAAAAAGAACAAGTAACGGGATATTCAGATACAAGAAATATAGATTTTCAAATAACTCACTTTCAGTTGGATTAATTATTGTGAACGCAATATAAACCCCTAAATAAGTTGCGACGCCCTTACCTCCCTTAAATTTGTAAAAAATAGGGTAAATATGGCCTACAACTGCAGCGACTCCATAAATAATTAAATTTTGATCAAATAGTAAAATTGGGAGTATTCCTTTGAATACATCACCGAGTAACACAAAAGCAGCATATTTTTTGCCCAATGTTCTCATAACGTTTGATGTTCCAGGGTTTCCGCTACCTGATGATGAAATATCGAGGTTTTTAAACTTTGCAACAATATATGCAAAATTGATTGAACCAATTAGATAACTTAAAAATATAAATAGATAAATCACTACTCTGATTGTAATTCATTAAAAATTAATAAGTTATTACACATGTATACATTTTTTAAATTTATTGTTAATTAAGTAATGGATAATGCAAAAAAATGTCAGGATAAAAGATTGTTTTCAACTGAAATAGAAGCAAGAAAAGAAAGACTGTATGTTGAAAAAGAATACAATAAGAAATTTCGTATATATAATTGCAATAATTGCAATGGTTGGCATTTATCAACAATAAATTAATATGATTGACATTTTATTAGGAATATTACAGGGTATAACAGAATTTTTACCGATTTCTTCAAGTGGACACCTTGTTGTTTTTTCTTCATTATTTAAAGAAAACAATTTTAGTACTAATGAAATTGCTTTTTTACACCTGGGAACAGTTTTGTCTATTTTATATTTTTATTACAAAGATTTAATAAACTTGATGAAAAAAGGGTCTTCACTTTTTAAAATTATTAAGTTACTAATAGTTGGCATGGTACCTGCAGCATTTGTTGGATTATTACTCCCAATTAGTCAACTTATAGATGAAAGTAAATATATATTACTTATTACTGGATTTGCTTACATTTCATTTTCAGTAGTAATGTATTTTTCCGAAAAAATTGCTGAAGGCGAAAAAACTATTGAAAATATTTCGATCAGTGAAGCTTTCACTATAGGGTTAGCTCAAAGTTTTGCATTGCTACCAGGAGTATCTAGATCTGGAATTACATTAATAAGTGCGATGCTTTTGAAGATTAAAAAGACTGATGCAATTTTTTTCTCATTACTTTTGGGCATTCCAACAATTTTTGGAGCTTGGTTAATAACTCTTTTACAAAGTTCTGAGGGCATAAATAGCAACTTGATTATTCCAACGTTTTTTGCATTTATAGCTGGAACAATTGCCATTAAAATACTCATTAAATTTACATTGAATTCAAAGTTGAAGATATTCTCATATTATTGTTTTGCAATTGGAATTATAAGTTGTGGTGCCTTCTTAATTAATCTTTAAGTCAATAGGCTTTTTCTTTGGCTGAAATTTTAATATTTCATTTGCTATATTTAAAATATTCTTAAATTCAGGCTTTTCTTTAAATGCAAACAAATTACTTCCCTCAGATGAAACAGTAATATCTTCAAGAAGAGGAAGTTCTCCTAAAAATGGAACATCTAGTTTGTTTGATAAGTTTTTTCCTCCATCTTTTCCAAAAGGATAGATTTTTTTGCCTTCTACTTCCATATAAGACATATTTTCTATAACTCCAATAATGCTTGCGTTTACCTTCTTTGACATAATTCCAGACCTCTCAGCAACAATTGTTGCATTTGTTTGAGGAGTTGTAATAACTATGTTTTCAAAATATTTTAAGAATTGAGAAAGAGAAATGGATACATCACCAGTTCCAGGAGGCATATCTATTAGTAGAACATCAACATCATTCCAAAGAACTTCAAATAAGAATTGTTCAATTGCCTTATGGAGCATTGGACCTCTCCAGATAACAGCTTCATCTTGTTTCACAAAGTATTCCATAGAGATGACATTTAGATTATTTATTCTTGAGGGGAAAATTCTTTCATTGAAAGGTATTGGTGGAAATTTTGCTCCAAGAATCTTTGGAACAGAATAACCCCAAATATCAGAATCCAATATTCCAACTTTTTTCCCCATCTCATCAAAAGCTAATCCAAGTAAAGATGTTATTGTTGATTTGCCAACACCACCTTTACCGGAAGTGATACCAATAATTCGTTTGTTTTTATGAAAATTATTTTTCAGTTCTTCTGGATCAATATCTGCGCCAACTAATTTTGAGACGTATTGTATTTCGTCTTCTGTTGCTTTGTTAAATTTTATTTTAAAATCACCTATCTCATCAATTCTGTGCTTAAGTACATCTCTTACCCATTCGATTTCAGTTAAATCAACTATTTCACATGATTTCTTTTTTATTTTTGATATTGCTTTTAGTTCAGACAAACTTTTATTAAAACCGGGATAAATAATATTTTCTAAATCCATGGGTATTATTCTATGTGTATTAGGTTATTAAATTAAATTATGATTAAAAGAAATCTTATCCTTGTTTTACTCACTTTAACTCTTGCTGTAGTTATTTTTAATTCACCTCTTAATAGCAATTCAGAAAGTGGAGTTTATTCAAACGTTAATGATGGGGTTGTCTTAAGCGAACTTCTTGAAATTGATAACTTTATTAAATCTAACAATATTACAGTATTAAATCTCTGGGCAAGTTGGTGTATTCCATGCCAAAATGAAGTAGATGAGTTAAAGAAAATAAGCCTTGATAGCGACTATCAAGTTATTGGAATATTGGTTGATGATTCTGTTGAAAATGGAAAAGAATTTATTGTAAAAAATAATATAAACTATATCAACGTACTAGATGAATTTAGTTCTGAGCAATTATTAATTAAATTTATGTGGAGTGGAATTCCAACAACATTAATCCTCAATGAAAATCTTGAGATTATTTACACTATTAATGGAGAAATAACTGCAAAAGAAATATTTGACATTACTGATTAAATATTAATTAAGAAAAGTTTATAATTTAAGTATGGACGCAATTTTATTTTGGAGAATCTTTTTAGTGTTAGGTAGTCTTCTATACCTTGGTGCATCAGGTTTATTCACACTAAAACTTCTTGCAGCTGCAACTGGCAGAAAACGAATAATAGATTTATTCATAAGGTAGTTAGTAGCGGGGGTAGGATTTGAACCTACGACCTCTGGGTTATGAGCCCAGCGAGCTACCAGACTGCTCCACCCCGCGCTGAATAATTAATAGTAACTAGATTTAAATTAAACTCAAGAAAATTATAACTGTTATTTATTTAACAATTCAATAGCTAAGTCTACATACTGTTGAGCTTGGTCAATCAAAGTTTGATATTTACCAAGATTTCCTTTAAGCAATTCTTCTTGAGCACTCTCAAAAGCTTCTGTTGCCTTTGCCAATATATCAAGTGGGCTTTCATCTTCTGATTCCTCTACAGAATCACTTATGGTACTCTCTCCAAAAATACTTGCAATTGCCTCTGAAAGTGTCTCTTTCATTATGATTTTGTCTTGGAAGACAACAACTACAAACTTAAATTCAGGTAATGGATTCTGCTCACCTTGCAAGTAAATCGGCTGATAGTAAAGGACAGATTGATCAATTGGAACTACAAACAAATTACCTTTAATAACACTGGATCCTTGTTGGTCAAGTAATGTAAATATTTGAGATATATCAGGATCTTGGTTGATTCTTGTTGCTACCTGACTTGGTCCATCAACAAACTCGCCCTTAGGGAGTCTGAAGTCAATTAATTGGCCATAATTTTCCGGGTCTGCATCTGCTACAAGAAAGGACTGCATATTAGGTCTGTTTTCGGGATTGAATGGTTGAAAGATTAAATAACTAAGGTCTGTTTCACCAGGCAAACTCATAAGCAAATAGTAAGGAAGCATTGGCTTAAATCCAATCTCCGTAAATTCTCCTCTCAAAGTTGCAACCCTTGGAGTTGTTGATGAATCAGAAGGAATAACCCATGGGTCTTCATCTGCATAAAAAACTTTTGGATCGGTCATATGGTAATCTCTATACATATCGGACTGAATAGTGAAAAGATCTTCAGGATAACGAATATGATCTAATAACTCACTACTCATATCTCCCTCTGATGAGAAAAGACTTGGAAATATATCTTGATAAGATTGAATTATTGGGTCTTTGTCATCTACAACATAAAAATCCATTGTTCCATCGTATGCATTAACAACAGCTTTCACAGAATTTCTTAAGTAGTTAAAATTCATGGGAAGACCAGAATTTTCATTTATTCGTCTTGTATCAGCCGGTTGTGCGTACGGATATTTGTCTGATAAGGTATACATATCAATAATCCAAAATAAGCCTCCATCAATTAATGCAAGATATGGATCGTTATCAGTGTAAAGAAATGGTGCTGCTTTTTTAACACGACTCACAATGTTTCTTTCCATGATTAATTTAGAATCATCTGATAGCTGATTTGAAATCAACAAGTTGAGCTCACTATATCTTAGGGAAAAACCTAATCTCTTAAAAAATGACCCAATATTTACTCCGCCTTCTCCTGAGTAATTTGTATAAGCAACAGATTGTCCTTCGGTTGAAAGTGGGTAGTCAACCTCCTCCTGAAGTGAGTTAACAACTACATACTCAATTGAATCAGCAGACTCTCCAAAGTAAATTCTTGGCTGTTCTATTTCTAATTCTGAGACAGTAGTTGTAGCTGGTACACCTTTAACATAAAAATCAGGTTGGCCTTGACTTGCCACATTATTTGCTGGACTAAAAACTACACCAAACCCATGTGTGTATTGCAATCTTTCGTTAACCCAACCTACAGCTGGAAGGTTAGTTTGATCAAGCTCTCTAGCTGCAACCATAACCTGAGTAAGTTCTCCATTTATTTTATACCTGTCTACATCGACTTCATCAAGCGCATAATATGCTCGAATTTCTTGAAGCTGACTATATGTTTCAGCAAGAACGGTAGGATCCCATAATCTAATGTTGTCAACTGTCTGTTGATTATTAGAAATATTTTCTTTATTGAGATTTGGTGAAGCTTCAAATGATTTTTCTTCGATGGCATCTAAACCGTAGGCAAGTCTTGTATAGTCAATATGATTTTCTACATAAGGTAACTCTTTATTTAATTCATCTGGAATAACTCTAAATCTCTGAATAGCAGCAGGAACTAAACCACCAACAATTATTGATACCGCCAACCATAAACTAATAGCAGTAACCGGTAAAAGCCAACCTCTTCTCTTTATGTTTACTAATAAAAGAACGGCACCAAACAATGAAATTAAAATTAATAGATTTAGTGCAGGTAAATGTGCGACCACATCTGTATAGCTTGCACCAAATACTTTTCCTCTCGGAGAATAAAGAAGTTCCATAGAATCTAGTCTGAATGCAAATGCTTTTAATACAGCAATAAATGCTAATAATACTGATAAATGGGCTTTTGCCCCGCTACTAACTTCAGGTAAGCTTCCTTGTTTTAGTTGAAGTGCACCAGTTGCTATAAAAAATAAAATGATTATTAAAGATGTGAATACTACTAACTGGAAACCCCACGAAACAAACAAGCGGTATAAAGGTAGTCCAAAAACAAAGCTTGATACATCTGTATTAAAAATTGGATCAGTGATACCAAATGATTTTTGATTTAAAAACAATAGAACTTGCTCCCATAATTGAGATGCTCCAGCACCAAGAAAGAGTGACAAACCTATTGTGCCTAAAAGCCTATATCTTAGAAATCTTTCATTTGTCCAAGCTCTAAATCTTGATAATGGATCTTGAGATTCAAATGATTCAAAAATATCCATCACAGGAGTGGCTCTTACTGCCAATCGTAAATTAGTAAAAATAAAAATGAAAGCTATTAATGATGTAGCACCAACTAAGGAGGCTTTAGTCAATAAAATTTTTACCCATACAGAATTTAGTTCGACAGAGTCAAACCATAAATAGTTTGTAAAAAACGTAGCAATAGCTCTAGCTATTGAAAATCCAATTATTACTATAAAAACCAGGAATGAAAAACCTCTTCTATCATTTCCTGTACTAGGTCCACCTACATTTACCATATTATTATTGTATTTATGTCCTGTGTTTAACGGGAACTATAGTCGGAAATTACTTTAAGAGCTTCTTCAAAAGTGTTGACAGCAACAATAGCTGTTTCATCAGTAGACAAAGGAGAAGCCTCTTCAAAATTGGCAGTTGGTACTAAAATTAATTGTGATCCTGCTCGTTTTGCTGCAATAACTTTTTGTTTGATACCCCCAACAGGTCCCACTGAACCATCGATTTCTATTGTTCCAGTACCTGCGATAATTAGAGAGTTTGTTATGTCATCAATAATCAAATTGTTATAAACATTAAGAGCCATCATAAGACCAGCAGAAGGCCCTCCAACATTACCTGTTTTGATGTCTATTTCAAAGGGAAAGTCGAATCTTTCATTAACTGTAGTTGCCAAAAATCCAACCATGGGTTCATTTTCGTATTCAATATGTTCAATTAAATCTGTACTTATAGATATTGCTTTTTCTTTACCATCAATTTCTCTTGTTAAGCCAATTAATACAGTTTCACCTATATTGTATTTTCTTAATGTTGCAATGAACTCTGATGCTGAAAATATTTGTTCATTATTAATTGATGTCAAAAGATCACCTTTTAACAATTTATCTTTAACAGGAGAATTATCTAATATCCCAACAACAAGAACCCCGTCACCTTTAGAATCAATATCATAATTTAAATTTTTGAGTGCAACAGCAATAGCGACATTCTCAGAGGTTTTCATATTTTGAATACTGATTTCACTTAATTCCTTCGGTGTTACCCCTTTTGGTAATATCACTTCTCTCGGATAAAGATCAAAAGAGTTGTCAAAATAAGACCAGAGATAAACTAAAGCATTAGCTTCATCTCTTCGTACAGTAAGTTGAAAAAGATTACCCTCGAATTCATAGAAATCAACATCGCCATAATCAATGTCCCATTGATAAGGAGGTCCTGGTGACATAAAATAATAATCTGTTGTAATAAAAGTGAGTGACCCAAGAATAATAAATACTCCAAGAAAAATGAGTAAAAGTTTTTTTTGATTCGTTGTTAAATTTTTCACATTTTGATTTTAGGACCTGGAAATAAATAAAGAGCCGGTAAAACCGGCTCTTTAAATAATTATGTTTTAATTACAAGTTAGCCAGAAGCATAACATGGTCCTTGTGTGAAATCATAAGATTCCGCAGAAGGTCCAACGTAATTGCTTGCTAACATTTGAACTCCACTGGCAATATCTCCATTAGGAATGTTAATAAAGCTTTCTTTATCGGCTCTATTTTGTCCTAATTCTCTAGTAAGCATCATGCCATCAGATTCTACATAAACATTAGCTGCTGCTCTTCTAATTCCTGCTCTGGTAATGTCTCCACCTTTAAGAGCTGCCTCTAGGACACCTTTTAAGTGATATTGTGAAGACCAACCGGCAACCAAGAATGAACTAGCTGAATCAATTCCCATTGATGCAAATGTAGCTCTCATTGTTGCATGAGCTTGTGTATCAGTCTCATATGGTGCAACCCATGCCATTGTATAAATTGCGCCAGATTCAAAAAGACCTTTTAAAGCAAAACCTTCTTGAACAAATGCATCGTTAAATGCTGGTGCAGCAAGCATAGCAATAGGTGTAACACCTTGTTGTGCAGCACCACCAGCTACTTGTGCCATTTGTCCAGGAACTATTGCTGGAAAGTAAGCATCGACTGGTTGGGTAACCATGAGTCCAACAGCTTGAGCTACGTCAAATTCTGTTGATGGAGGTACATATTCCCAAGCAACAGTAAGACCATTTTTCTCAGCTGCATATTTTACTCCTGCAGCCCAGTCACTACCATAGTCACCTGCTCCACCCATAATTCCAACTGTTTTTATGTCAACTGGTAGATTTGCTATAGCCCAGTCAACAGCATTCATTCCGTCTGCACAATATGCAGATCCGAATTCAACTACTAAGCCTTTATCAACAGATTTGTATGACCAACCTGAATACCATGACATAGGTGCAGCTACCATATTATCTTCATCCATTTCATCAAGAATAAACAAAGTTTGAACTGTACCTAAAGACATTGCTAAAGCCGCAACGTCATTTTTTTGAATATTATAAGCTTCTAAATGCTTTTGAGGATTGTATCCGGTATCTGTTCCTTCAACAATCGCAACACTGTAATCTCCAATTCCTCCAGATGAATTAGCCCATAGCCAAAACGCTCTTTGAGCTGTCTCGAGTGCTGGACCAGCGGCTGCATAAGGACCTGTATAGTCATTAAGCATACCTAGATAAATACATCCTTTAGATTGATCTGCGCCAGTAGGAATGCCTCCTACAGCCTCAGGACACGGATCAGAAGTAACACCAACACCAGTTTCAAGGCCTGAAGCAGTAGTTACAGCTGGAGAATCCAAAGTTTCGACAACTTCTGCAGTTTCTTCTACAGTAGTTTCTTCAGTTGTATCACCACCACATGCGGCTAAAACTAGGGCTAGAATTGAAAAAATAATGATTCCTTGCTTTTGCAATGGTTTCATATTCCTCCCCCTTTAATTTAATTAGTACTAATAAGAGTAAGGATAGTAGAAGTTTTATTATCTAGTAGGAAAAAGGCCAAGCTTTAAAATAATTACGTAACCTAAACCAAACACCCCACAAACCTCTAGGTTCAAGAATAATAAAAAATATTATAAATAAACCAAATATTATTCTTTCTATTTGCCCTAAAGATAAAGACAATTCCTGGCCAGCAAGTCCAAAAGTATGTAACAATGATTGTATAGCACCTGGTAATAAAGAAAAGAAAAGTGCTCCAAATAGTGGTCCTAAAACAGTACCTCCACCACCGATTATAACTATTGCGATAAAAGTTATCGAATAAAGCAAATTGAAGACGCCTGGCTCAACTCCACCTGAGACGCTGAACATCAATGCCCCGGTAATTCCTGCATAAAAACTTGAAAGTGCAAAAGCTGAAGATTTGAATTTAAATAAATTGATACCTATTGCTTCT
>Ga0181392_1000986_pt1 | contig 10897 bp, 25 predicted proteins | sample 15SPOviralmetaG_FD_130083 | JGI IMG/M metagenome (GOLD analysis project Ga0181392, IMG submission 130083) | Marine viral communities from the oligotrophic San Pedro Time Series (SPOT) site, San Pedro Channel, CA, USA - 15 SPOT_SRF_2010-09-15 | ecosystem: Environmental > Aquatic > Marine > Strait... | reverse complement strand
GTGGGATAAAAATATTTACATATGAGAATAATTAAAGTGGGAAACCAAATTAGATTAACAATGACAAATGAAGAATTAACTGAAGTGACGCAACGCAATAGTATAGATATGCACATTGGTCACTTAAATGTTTTACAACAAGACATTAGTAAAGTTTTGACTGAACTATTACCTAAGGTTAAGAAAGTGAGAAAAAAGTGAATATTGAAAAACTAAGCAAACAGATCGTACATTCAGAAGGCATAAAATATGAAGCCTATAAAGACACTTTAAATAATTGGACTATCGGTGTAGGCCACCTTATTCGTGATGATGAAAAGCATTTGATTGATCGTGAAAAACCATTAACGAATGAAGAAGTTATGGTTATTTTTCATAGAGATTTAAACCAAGCGATTGATGATGCTAGAAAATTTATAGATGAAGAAAGCATAGAAGAAAGTGCATTTCATGTTGTAGTTGACATGGCATTCAATCTTGGATTTCCAAAACTTATGCGTTTTCAAAATTTTCAACAGGCCCTAAAAGAAAAAGATTATAAAAAAGCTAGTCGTGAAATGCTCGATAGTTTATGGGCAAAACAACTACCCAATAGATCAAAAAGATTAGCTAAACAAATGAGGGAAGCATAATGTTAAATTTACTAGGAGCAGTAGCACCTATGGTAAAAACTTTATTCAACACAATAGATAAAACCATAGATAACAAAGCAGAAGCTGAAAAGATTAAACAATCCATTCAACAACAATTATTATCTGGCCAATTAAAAGAACTAGAAGCACAAGCACAAATTATTACGGCAGAAGCAAAGGGTGGTTGGCTACAAAGAAATTGGAGGCCTATACTCATGTTAGTATTTGCAGGATTAGTTGTTGCTCATTGGTTTGGATTTACTGCACCAAACATTCCCGAGAGTGTTCAGAACAGTTTATTAAATATTGTATTAGTAGGCATGGGTGGTTATATTGTTGGACGCTCTGGCGAAAAGATAATGGATAAATATAAAGGAAAGGATTAATCAATGAAAGATTGGATAATGGAAAAAGTATTTTGGGTATTAGATGAACTAGACCCATATTGGACTTGGAGTAATCTTTGGAAACTGATCGCAGTTATTATTGTGATTTGGTTTGGTCATGGATTAATGCATTAATGATAACAACGTCTGGCAGTATTTCGGAACTATATACCAAAAAGATTATTGGTAGAAAAAAGGGGAAGAAAAGAACGGCAATGCCAAAGACAAAAGTTGTTAAGCTAAAAATAACAAAGGCAAGGCTACCGAAATAACCTTGCCTAATGATCTAGTGATTTTTTTATATATACAATTAAAACTTCATATGGCCTCCATAATTGTTAATTGCTTTGATTTTACATCATGGAAAAGAAATTAGAAACAATTTTATACGTTGAATTTTTAGACCACAGTTCTACGAGTAATATTTGGTTATCTGATGAGGAGTTTTTTCAAGAATGTGTTATTGAGCCATGCAAGGCAATCGGCTTTTTAGAAAGAGAAGATAGCCTCGCATATTATATTTCATCGATGAAATCTAGGGGTGAAAAAGGCTCTGGTCATACGATACTTAAATCTGCCGTTAGCTTTGCAAGAAAAATACCCCAAAAAACCTTTTTTAAGAGCATTCAGCACCTAAAAGACAATATCCTCGTAGAAACTCCTTTAAAACTATAAAAATGCACTGTGTGTGCATTATATAGCTAAATTCCCCAGATTTCTTTTCTAGCAGGTATGTTTTGTGCGTTCCATTCCCAACTATCAAGATTTGGCTGATATAACATAGCAATATCTTCTGGAGTGTTGCATTTTTGCAACAGTGAAGCCATGCCCTTAAATTTATTATGTACTTCAATCTCATGACTTTCATTAAAGATTAATTCTTCACAATGCCTTTTTGTAGGGGTGACTATATCCAAATGACAATGAACAGGCTTTTGATATTTTTCTTCCAAGGCCTTTTTATAAATCCATTGTTGTAGATATTCTGAATTACTAGGTTTTACCATTCGTGCTTTGGTCTTTAAATCATAAACCCATAATTCATCATCAAGGTCAAAAATAAAATCCGTATATCCCACAACGTCAATACCGAGGATTGTTGTGTTAATCTGTTCTTGATAGCTATGTAATTTATAGTTCCCTAATTGTTTTAAAAAAGGCTCACACTGTTTAAACATTTTAGGAATGTATTCTAAGTATCTTGCTACTTGCGATGAATCATGAAAGTCAGCAAACATTTCTTCAAAGGCCAAAAGTTCTTGATCTATGTTAGCGTCCTTACCTGTTAATTTATCTTGTAGTAATTGTTCTACAACTTGTCCCGTTCTCATTGCGGGATTGCTTCCGGTGTCGATCTTATAAATTTTATTAATAACAAATTGACAAGGGTAATTATGAAATGAATTTAACTTACTATAACTCATTGGCAGTAAATTAAATTTTTCAAAGACTGAACTATCTAGCATTTTTTTCCTCCAAGGTGTACCACCTAAATATTACTTGTGGTCTCATTTTATGATTTTCCTTTCCATTAAACAATATCCACTTGCTTCCACTTTTACTTTTTACAACTAAGTATCTATGGAAGCCGTGAATTTTCTCAACAGATTTCCAAATTTGTCCTTTTTTGATAACCTGTTTTTTAATCATTAATCAGCACTGCCTAATCTATATTCAGCAAATGTCTTTTTTGTTTCTGGGTCAGTTCTATAAATAGTTTCTATATAATAACCTTGTTTCCTTAATTCATTTACTCTTGCCGATAATCTAAAACACCCATACTTCGTCAAAGCGTCTATTGGTGTTATTCCTTTTTCATTTTCTAAGTGTTTTAATATAGTTTCGTTTTGTGTCATTTTTTATGCTCCTGTTGATATTCTAAATATAATTCCATTGCATAATTGATCGGATCAACTTGCAACATTTCCCAAAATTTTCTCTCACCATATTTAAAAGTTAAATCTTGATGATGCTGAAAACATATTGGTATGCCCGTACTATCATCACGAAGCATTGCTCCTATCCTGTGCTTTCCTTGTAAGTGATGAAATTGGATTTGATGATAGTTTAGTTTGCCTTGTAAATCACAAACATAGCATGGGTGTGAATCACACACCCAATGCATATATTTTTTATCTTTAATGATTTTTCTATTTTTAGAAGTCAATTGGGTCATTCGGTAAATCAGAATTTTTTGTTGCTGATTTTTCCTCATCTTCCTTTTCTTCAATTTTAATAGAAAGCATTTGTAAAGGATTGCCGTTCTTATCTAGCTTATCCTCACTTTTCCATAAAGCGACATTGTAAGTTTTGCCGACTTCTAATGAAAAAGGCTCGGTGACAGTAAAGTTTGCATTACCATATAAAGGTTTGTTATCACCTTGTTCTTTGTATTGATTTTTAAAGACGTTTAGCCAAGTAGTATTAGACATCATTGTCCTCACTTTCTTTTTTTCCTAGTTGTGTATTATTATTTCTGATAGGCGGGTTAGAAAATTCACTATCTTCTTCTGTCCCGACGCTAGTCATAAATAATTTCATTAATAAATATCGGTAAGCATAAGTAATTGCCTTACCAACACCCTTGTCTGATTGATCAATTCCATAACCATAATAATCACCAATGACTATTTTTTCTGAAGGGTTATCTACATTGATAATATCAGCATTCATTTTGACGACAGTAAGATTGCCCTCTTTTGAATGTTCAAGAACTCTGGGCATAATCATCACCCTATGTTCTTTTAACTTTGTTCGTATTTTTTGATTAACTTCATTCCAAGAAGTTATCTTATACGGAACACCTTTTGCTTGTTGTTGAACAATACCCTCAACGCTATGAGTAATATTGAATAGTTTTTCAGTTAAGTTCATATCGTACTCCTGTTTACTTTAGTACTGAATGCCCACGTTGTTGTAAGCATTCTTGTACCATTGGTTTATAACTATACCCTGCTTTGTCTGGAAGCCAAAGTAATTGTGGTCGAATATACCAATTGTAAGTTCCTTTAGCGAACTCAACAATAGTATTGGTATTTTCTTTTGCGATAGCTTTACAAGTTTGTAAATCATCATTGTACCTATAGGCAACTTCGCTACCCTTGTTCCCCCTGTGGTCGATAACGGGTTTGTATGTGCATGATGTTAGTAGCAACATAATCAACAATATCTTTGGCATTAACTTCCTCCTGTTCGTATTTACATAATGGGTATTCTTTATACCCGTATTTAATATACAACATTGATACAATGTGTATAAAGGGCCTAAGTTCTTTGTTCATATTTACAGGCCTCCATAAACATTTCTTTATTAAAGTTTACATTTGTAGGCTCTAATTGATCAGCAAATATCTGTATAAATATTTTTTGAACAGTTTGCCAATTATCCTGTAAATGCTTTTCATCACTAAATTCTGCTTTTATTAATTCAGTGCCTACTGTATCTAGGCACAAAAAAATTAAAGCAATATATTCAAAATGACGTTTTTCAAACTTAGGTATTTTTGGTTCCATTAATCCTTCCCCTTATCTATTGTGACCATAACTTTTATATGGCCACCTCTAAATTCGTAATGATCTGATATATCTTCAAGAAATCTACCGAGGGATTTTGCGTTCATTCCCTCAGTAATTTTAATCGCAGAAACAATCTTTGTATCTTTAGATTGCTCCTCTTTCTTTGTGTCGTAATAAGTATCAAGCACTTCTACTTTTAGTTCATCAATATACATTATAAAACCTCCTGTATTAATTGACAGTATTGATCGTCTGTTATTATTTTCTGCAACGTTCCTTTTAAATAATAAGCATGATAAATCACCTCATTATTATTCTCAACCTTAGTGAAATGTTTAACAACATCAAACATTGGTAAGACTGAAAATTTTGTTCCGTCAACTGCGAACACCCCATGGCCCTCGCAGTCATTACATTCTTCATATGGTTTTTCGAATGCCTCATAGATAGGCACAATCCCTGTGCCGTCACATGATTTACAATTTTTAAATTCTTTCATTCTTATTCCTCCTGTTCTCTTTCTTTTTTATTTTGTTTAAATTCTTTTTTCCATTCTCTTAATTTATGGATAGGTGCATTGTATAATGCCCAAACATAAATTGTGTGCATTTCTCGTGTCATATCTAACAAATCTTCAGTGTCGTCCCATGCTAAGTCATTAACCTCATTAGATAGTTTTTGTTTTAGTTTACTCATCTGTAAATACCTCCTGTGAGGAAGATGCCGTTAGGCATCCTCCTTAGTTAATTGTGAAACGTGAAAAACAGAAAACTTTCTAGCAGAAAATTTTTCGTCAATTTTACCATTAGGCAAAGTAACTGTTTCCCAAAGTGGCTTATTTAATTTTGCCACTGCTTTAGTTCCTTTAGGAACTACATAGCCGATCTCAATAGCTTGTCTAAAAGTGACAAACCCACCTGTAAGACCTGTAGCTTGTAAAATTTCTACATTCTTACCTGCGTATTCTTTTTTAGTTTTTTCGTTGTAGTACATTTAGATACCTCCTGTGGTAAATAATTATAATTGTATTATTATCATTTTTAACAAATTGCCAAGCAAAAAGATTAACATTTTGTTAATGTTTTTTTCCCTTATTTTTAGCTATGTTTTCGTGTTATTTTACTGTAATGTGCAAATTAATAACTTTCTTATAGTTATTTCCTCCTGTTAAGGGCTAAGATTTCTAGAGTCTTGGCCCTTTTTTTTTACTTTTTTTTAAGGTAAACATAACCATAATCTATTTAACAGGAGATGAAAAAATGTCTAAAATGCCGAAGATGAATTTATGGATTGATGCTTTCAATTCAGATACTTGCTATTTATCCAATGAAGAATTGGGTATTTATTTTCGATTAATATTTTTTGCTTGGTCAAGGGGTGGGTATCTATGTGATGATATAGAATTTATTTATTGTCTTGCCCCCAACGCAGAAGAAAAAACAATTGATAAAATTTTAAAACTTTATTGGACTAGGGACGGGAGTTGTTATGAAAAAGGGTGGTATCAAAAAAGATTAAAAGAAGAATATGATCGTGCCGTTGCCATTACTGAAAAAAATAGGGAAAGTGCTTTAAGTCGTTATGCGAACGCAGAGCCTACGCAGAGCGAACGCACTGCCTCTATATCTACATCTAAGTCTATATCTAAATCTAATAAAGATATAATAGAACGACACTTTGATAAATTTTGGGAAGATGTTTGCTATAAAATCAGTAAGGGACAAGCTAGACGAAATTTTCGTAAACTTCATCAAGATTGGTGGGAGGAACCAAAGATGTTAGCAGAAAAATATAATAGTTATTATAGTAATTTAGCTGATAAGAAATTTGCTCAATATCCTAGTACTTGGTTAAATGCTGAGGGATTTTTAAATGAAGGTACGGAAGTCAAAGATAAATTAACTGATCAAGAAATGAAAGATTGGAAATTTAAATCAGACATGGATATGCGTAAAAAAGGCATGAAGCCATTATCGTGGTCAGTTGGTTATATCAAAGAATTAGATGAGGCTATTGCGAATGGCGAGACATAAAATGGAGTTTCGCCCATTGCCGATCTTGTGGTCTAAATTCTACTTCTACAAATTGGTCAATGCCCTTAGGAGCATGATCAAACTTGAACAAGTTAACAAAAAAACTGACAGATTTGTTAGTAATACTAAATACATTCATGGAAGGAAAATATTCAAAATGAATAAAAACACAATTGTCAATTATAAATATGGGGTGTGCAATCTTGACAACGATAATTAAAAAACTACAGTCGCAAAATATGGATAATCAACCAGATAATTATATCATCGTGCAAGAGGAGGACGGCTCATATTCTGCCTTTATTAAATACGCAAATTTTGATAGTAAAGAAGATGCAGAGAAGGGCCTACAAATGATCTTGGATTTAATGGGATATACTATAAAACCGAATATAACTTTAAATTAATGGATATTAAATATTTTCACCCGATAGATATTAAACCCTACAATAAAAACCCAAGAAAAAATCTTAATGTAGAAAAAGTAGCAAGTTCAATTAGAGAATTTGGCTTTCAGCAACCAATAGTTGTTGATCGTGATATGGTAGTTATTGTGGGCCACACAAGATTAGAGGCTAGTCAAAAATTAGGATTAGACAAAGTTCCTGTATTAATAGCTGATATCTCACCCGAACAAGCTAAGGCATATAGAATTGCTGATAATAGATTAAATGAAGATAGCGATTGGGATTTTATAAAACTGAATACTGAATTTGGAGATTTGTTAGACAATCATTATGATTTATCAAAGTTAGGTTTTGAAGATAGTGAAATTGAAAAGATCGTCACTATGGAACCTAAATTTGAATCAACTAATGACATTGTTGAGGAAATTAATACAGATGAGATAGAAGCACCCACTTCACAGGTACGAATGGTGCAATTGTTTTTAAGTTCTGAAACTGAGCCTATGTTCAAGAAGATGTGCGACACCCTACAAGAAAGATATGGAACAAGTAATTTAACTGATACAGTCTATAAAGCTATTGAAGATGCGTACCATAACTCTTAAACCAAAACTTACAGACGAAGAAATAAAATCTTTAGAAGGTGAATATATTGACGAAAGTCACATTGATCACTTACTTCAAGAAGATACAGTAGTCACCACTGAAGACGGCAAACCAATTTGTGTGTTAATAAAAAATGTTATCCCAAGTAATATTGCAGAAAGTGCATATTATTCCCTCCGCAAAGCAATTGCCTCGACTAATAATCGAGGCATTGCGTCTGGTAAATTACCACCCGATTTAAAAGTTGGTGATACTTTTCAAGGTGATGTAGTTGGTAAAATTGATAATGAATATAGATATATACCTTTGAAGAAAGACGGAACTCTTTCTAATTCACCAAAAGCAAAACAAGTTAATTCAAGTATTATTGGATATGCTGATAGATATGCGAGAATACCTTATTGCAGAACAACCGCATTCACATATAGCCATTTTAATACATACAAAAAAGCAGTGCCGTATGTACAATATATTTCTAATAAATTTAAAGAATATCTGCCAGACAGGTGGCAAAAACAAAAAGATGAATGGGATAAAACACATAGAGATTTTAAAATTCAAGACACAGTATTTACGACAGTCACTGTAAATAAAAATTTTAGAACTGCTTGTCACTATGACAAAGGTGATTTACCTGAAGGCTTTGGTAATCTTGCAGTATTAGAAACAGGAAAGTATGACGGAGGATATACTGTTATCCCTAAATATGGCGTTGCCGTTGATGTAAGGAATTGTGATCTTGCATTGTTTGATGTTCATGAACTTCATGGCAATACTGAGATGTATAGCAACAGACCTTTTGAACGTATTTCTATTGTTTGTTATTTTAGAAAAAAAATGACTGCATGTGGAAGTGCCATAGACGAATTAGAGATAGCGAAGCAAAGATAATTTGTGTGGCGTAGTCGGAATATACAGTAAATCTCAAGTCGATATAAAAAAATTTCAAGAGATATTAAATCAGTCAATGATTAGAGGCCGTCATGCTACGGGTGTTGCGTGGAATGATAACGGAAATATAAAACATAAGATCATACCAAAATCAGCAAATCTCTTAGAATTAGAAGATATCAAAACAAACATGATTATTGGTCATGCGAGATATTCAACATCTGACCTAAAATACAACCAACCATTATATACCAATGATGTAGCAGTTGTACATAATGGAGTTATAACACAAATAAACCCTAAGCTATGGGTAGAAAAATTTAGTTATTATTGTGATACAAAGAATGACAGTGAACTTGTTTTGCGTTCATGGATAGCAAACAATCAACCTTTAGTTGAATTTTATTTCTCATCAATGGCAGTCGTATTAATAGATTTGCGTAAAAAACCTACAATTCACTTTTTTAGAAACGAACAAAGGCCCTTATGGTATTTGCAAGATAGTGAGAATACATACATCACAAGCACTAAGAATATTTTAATACGTTCTGGCTTAAAAGGTGAATATAAAAAAACACTACCTTGTTATTCTTATAAGATTGAAGATGATGAATTAAGCCAAGAACAAGTAAGAGAAGCAGGAAAAGATTTACAATGATTAAAACAGTCGGGGATTATGCTCTTAAAAAAACACTAGCTTATTCCCCCAATGGTAAAAATACTAAGTTTTTACAGGCAAGTTTAAGCCTATGGACTAGATTTAAAAATTTTCAAAAAAACCCTCCGTATGCTTTGTACGAAGATGATGAAATTAAAAGCGTTATCTTTGCCACTATTAGTGAGAAAACTAAGTATGTTAATTTATACGAAATATGCACTGTTCAAGGACAAGAGGGAAAAGGCTATGCGTCTAAAATATGGTCAGAATTTATAGCCATCTGTTTTGAAAAAAAGATGGAAAGAATAAAACTATCATGCACCCCGTCATCAATAACTTGGCATTTACGTAATGGATTAGTCTTTTGGGCCGTTGATAGGTCAGGAAGTTTACGCTCTGATCAACCTTTAATGAAAACAAGAGAAGAACAAAAAGAACTAAGGGAAAAGGCCCTATACGAGCCTAATTTAGTATTACCTAATCCTAAAGTTTGCGAAAAGCTATTATCAGAGGCCCTAGAAACACAACCCCTATCACAGAAACAAGCTATCAATACATACAATGCAATTCAGCAAGTTGGTCAGTATTGGTTAAGAAATTATTTGCGTAATGGATTACAGGCTTAAAGAAAATAGAAAATCAGCATTTGTGCAGTGGTATGGGTGGTCTTTGCTCCATGGCGATTGTGATCCTGCAATATGGTTAACAAATTATTTATTTGATAGATTTGAACATAACATTGAACAAAAATATTGGATTGCTTGGATATATGGAACTACCTATCATTTACCTACTACTTGGATTATATGGAATGAATTTCCAGACTTTGAATTGGTTGATTTAGAACGTATCACTGATTGGAATACTAAAAACTATCACAGACTGCGTTATCAAACAGATACTAAATACAACAAAGGATATCTACCTAAACAATTCGAGAGTTATCGTAATTGGGTACATCATAACAATGAAGTAGGAACACAAGAAAATAGATTCAATCAATTAACTGTTGCGAATGGTTTTGACAATGTTTGGAATAGTGTGACTAAAAACTTATTCAAGTTTGGCCGTTATACATCATGGTTTTATTTACAAACATTATACGATTGTATTGACGTTGATGTTATTCCTAAAGATTTAAAATTGGCTGATATGTCGGGAAGTAAATCTCATCGAAATGGACTGTGTTTTGCATTAGGCAAAGATGAATGGGTTGATCAGAAACTGAATGCCGACACTATTGCTTATTTAGAATATGAGGGCCTACAAATACAAAAAGAAGTTGCAGAAACATACAAAGTACGAACAAGCCCCTATACAATGGAAACTAGCCTTTGCTCTTTTAAAAAGATATTCAGAAGGCACGATAGCAGGTATTTAGGCTATTATTTAGACAGACAAGCAGAAGAAATATTGCAAGTTGAACAAGATGATTGGTTTGGTATTGATTGGCAAGTATTTTGGGACGGCAGAAACGAAACACTTCACCCTAAATTAGCAGAAAGTAAAAAAATTAAGAAAGAACTGTATGGGGATTTTTTAGACAAGGGCCACTTTTGGATAAACCTTTAAAGTGTATAGCAATTGGGGGTGAGCCTGCAACGGGCAAGACAACCCTAATGGAATTTGTCTTTAATGACCTAACAAGTCATTCGATATCCTTTGGTATGGTGAAAGGACACTACGACAAAAGTAAGAACTTAGTGCTCATGGGTATTTACAATAGTCAAGATACATTCAAAGGAACTGATAAACTTTCAATGGCCGT
>Ga0181392_1000985_pt1 | contig 10897 bp, 14 predicted proteins | sample 15SPOviralmetaG_FD_130083 | JGI IMG/M metagenome (GOLD analysis project Ga0181392, IMG submission 130083) | Marine viral communities from the oligotrophic San Pedro Time Series (SPOT) site, San Pedro Channel, CA, USA - 15 SPOT_SRF_2010-09-15 | ecosystem: Environmental > Aquatic > Marine > Strait... | reverse complement strand
GTCCCACAAAGGAGCTTAATTTACAAATGCTGAAGGAAAGAATGAAGGCTATAGATGCAGAATATGGTGTTGCTTTTGATGGTGATGGTGATCGCCTTGTAATTATTCAAAAAAATGGAAATATAATTTGGCCTGATCAATTAATGATTTTGTTTTCAAAATCTATTCTAGCTAAATATAAAAATGCTAAAATTGTCTATGATGTTAAATGCACTCAAAATTTAAAAAAAACAATCCAAGATGAGGGTGGTATACCTATCGAATCAAGGACAGGACATTCTTACATCAAACAAACTATTAAAAAAGAATCTGCAAAACTAGGTGGTGAAATGAGTGGTCATATATTTTTTAATGACAAATGGTATGGGTTTGATGATGGCATTTATGTCTTTCTTAGATTTTTAGAGATTCTATCAAATGAACCTGATTTGATAAATCATTTATCAGATTTACCAGAAACATATACTACATCAGAGATTGATATAGCATTTCAAGAAAATGATCATTTTGAATTCATGGAACGATTTATAGAAAACAATGATTTTAATGACTATAAAGTCTCATATTTAGATGGAATAAAAATAACAGATGAGAACTCATGGGGCTTAATCAGAGCATCTAACACCTCACCTAAAATAACACTGCGTTTTGAAGCATTATCTGAAAATAGTTTAATAAATATTAAAAATGAAATTAAAAATGCTATTCTTAAAATTGATAATACGATAGAATTACCGTTCTAAAATTATGAACAAGAAAGTAGTGCTAAGAGAAAATACAGCAAATATACCCTCTACGGCTAATGTGCTTATAGAGGCGCTTCCCTATATACAAAAACTATCAAATAAAATAATAGTTATCAAATTTGGTGGGAATGCAATGATAGATGATAAGCTCAAAAATAGTTTCGCCCGTGATATTGTTCTTTTAAAACAAGTAGGCCTTCATCCTGTTATTGTCCATGGTGGTGGGCCACAAATAACAAGCTACCTAGAAAAAATGGGAATCAAGAGTGAATTTGTAGATGGCATGAGAGTTACAGATGAAAAATCTATAGATCTTATAGAAATGGTTCTTGGCGGATCTATTAATAAAGAAATAGTAAATCTGATAACAAGCCATGGTGGTAGAGCCGTGGGTTTATCTGGTAAAGATGGTGGTTTAATTAGAGCAAAGAAGATGGTTGCTGAGGGTAAAAATAAAAACTTTGATTTCAAAAATACAGGCATGGTTTCTAGTATTGATCCAAGTGTTGTGAACTTACTAGACTCAACATCATTTATCCCTGTGATAGCGCCGATAGGTATAGGTGATGATTACAAAACCTATAATATTAATGCAGATATAGTGGCTGGCAAAATAGCAAAAATTTTACAAGCAGGAAAATATGTTGTACTGACTAATACTACAGGTATTTTTGATGATGATGGTAATCTTATTAAATCCATAAATGCAGAACAGGTGAGACAGTTAGTAAAAAAGGGAACCATATCTTCAGGTATGTTACCAAAAGTTGAATCTGCACTTGAAGCAGTGTCTGCCGGTGTTCATAACGTTCAAATTATTGATGGTACAATTGAACATGCTTTGCTCCTTGAGCTATTTACAGACGAAGGTGTCGGAACAATGATTCGAAGAACATAAGAATTGGAATATATTTTTCTTCTTTTTGTATCTTTTTTTTCAAATTTATTTTCTGCATTCTCTGGTGGTGGAGCAGGTATCATCCAGCTTCCTGCGATACTACTGTTATTTGAAATATCATTTCCTGTAGCCCTAGCTACTCATAAGATCTCCACGGTTCTTCTAGGATTGGGTGCATCCCTAAAATTCTTTGAAAAGAATATACCTAATAAAAAAATACTTTTAGAAGGAATGCTAGTGGGTCTTCCTGCTGTGGTAATTGGAGCATGTTCGATTAGCTATATAGATGAAGGTCTTGCTAGGAAACTACTTGGAGTATTAATACTATCAGTATTTCTTTTATCTTTTCTGAAAAAAGCTGAGAATACTAATGAGAATATTCCTCCCTTTTTAATTTATGGATTGTTATTTTTGATTGGCTTTCTTAATGGCTCGCTATCTGCTGGAACTGGTTTGCTATATACATTGATGCTCACAAAAATCTACGGAATGTCATTTAAACAGGCAATAGGATATACATTATTAGTTGTTGGTTTATTTTTTAATTTAATAGGAGCACTGACACTATACCTTATATCTACAATAGACTTAAACATTCTACCTCTTCTCATAATCGGTTCTTTTTTTGGTGGTTACGTAGGCGCAATGATTGCTATTAGTAAATCAAATAAGTTTATCAAGACAGCGTATCAGTTTGTAACCCTGATAGTTGCTTATAAGCTTTTATTTTAAATACCTTTATATTTCGAGATGTACTCTTCCATATTAGAAAGATGTGATTCGTATTTAGAATTAGATTTTACATACTCATAAATATCATCAAGGTTAATTAAATAGTGTGTGTGAATATCATAATTTTTTTTAAGCTCATCTGATGCCATTAGAGTTTCCCCTATTTCCATTCTATTAAATGCCACCAGCACTTCTTTGCAAGTAGCATGAGATGCTGTAATAAGTTTGTATGCTTCAATTATGGAAGATCCTGATGAAACAACGTCATCTACTATCAAAGATTTACCTTTAATGTCACAGCCTACAAAATTACCTTTATCCCCATGTAACTTAGCTTCTTTTCTATTAAACGCATACGATGAAGTTATAGCATGCTGAGAGTGTAAACTTTGACAAATGGATGAACAAAGTGTTATTCCTTTATACGCTGGTCCAAATATAAAATCATATTTGAGTGCATTATCTTTTATATAGTCGGCATAATAAGAGGATAGGTCAAATAGTAGTTTGCCATCATGACATAATCCTGTATTAAAATAATATGGACTCTTTCTACCAGACTTAAGTGTAAAGTCTCCGAATCTCAAAATATTTTTATTAATAGTGAATTCTATAAAATCTTGTTTCTTATTAAACATAGTGGCTAGCCTTAAATTAATGATAACATAACCATATTAGTAAAATGAAAGTTATAACAATAAATGTCTGCGGCATTAGGGCAAGTCAAAAAAAAGGTTTGTTTGAATGGCTAAAAAAAACTAAAGCAGATTTTATATGCATGCAAGAAACTAGAGCGCTTGAAGAACAGATTATAGATTCTTGTTTTACTCTCAAAGGTTATTCAAGATATCTTAATGTTGCTGAAAAAAAAGGATATAGTGGCGTTGCTATATATACAAAACATGAGCCACTGAGAATTGAAAAGTCTTTCTCAAAGTCAATATTTGAAACTGAGGGCAGATTCATACTTGCTGAATATAAAGATTTTTCCGTAATATCAGTGTATTTCCCATCGGGGTCGTCTGGAGAGCTAAGACAAAATCTCAAATATAAATTTATGGACTATTTTGAGGAATTTATAAAAGTTTCTATTAATAATAAAAAAAAATTAATTGTATGTGGAGACTATAATATTGCCCACACGAAAGATGATATAAAGAATTGGAAATCTAATCAAAAGAATTCTGGTTTTTTGCCTGAAGAACGAAAATGGATGACAAAATTAATCGATGAAGTTGGAATGAAAGATGCTTTTAGAGAAAAGTGTAAAAGAACAGATGTATATACATGGTGGTCCAATAGAGGTAATGCTTATAATAATAATGTAGGATGGAGAATAGATTATCAAATGGTAACAAGTAACTTTTCTGCTAAAATTAAAAGCGTTTCAGTTTATAAAAAAAATAAATTTTCAGATCATGCACCGCTTATAATAAATTATGATATTTAATTCTATAAAAAATTCACTAAAACCTTATTCAGAAAAAAAAATAATTATATCAATGATAATGGGTTTTGTTGCTGGACTTCCTTTGTTGTTAACAATTACACTTCTACAAGCTTGGTTGACCGATGTAAATATATCGAAATCAACAATTGGATTATTTGCTTTAATAGGCCTTCCCTATTCTCTAAAGTTTTTATGGGCCCCATTTTTTGACCGATACGTATTATGCCCTTTGGGTAGACGAAGGGGGTGGCTCTTACTTTCACAAGTACTATTAATTATTTCTATATTTTCATTAGGTCAATCTAATCCGGAGATTAATCTATATAACGTAGCTATACTCTCATTATCTGTAACATTTTTTTCCGCATCTCAAGACATTATAATAGACGCGTATAGAAGAGAAAGTCTTCTAGAAAAAGAGCAGACCATAGGTGCTTCGGCTTATGTTTTAGGATATAGATTTGGAGCTTTAGCTGCAGGGGCGGGCGGATTAATTCTAGCTGATGTTTACTCTTACTCGGTTGTTTACACACTAATGTCTTTAATAATGCTACTTGGTGTCTTAACAACATTTATTGCTAATGAACCTAAAATCACTGCTAAACCTAATACACTCAAAGAATCTATAATTGAACCATTTAAGGAGTTCTTTAGTCGTCATCAGGTTGATAAGGATGATTTTCAAAAGTATGTTCCATATCTAATATTACTATTTGTCCTGTTGTACAAAGTGGGTGATACAATGGCGCACTCGCTGAGCACTAATTTTTATCTAGAGATTGGATTTTCAAAAACTGAGATAGGTACTGTAGTCAAGTTTTTTGGTTTAGGGGCAACATTAATAGGTGCTTTCATAGGTGGTGTACTATCACTAAAAATTGGATTATATAAGTCTCTTATGTATTTTGGTGCATTTCAATTAATAGCAACTCTTGGTTTTGCCATCTTGTTTTATTCCGGAAATAATATAGCTGTGCTAATAAGTGTTATTACACTAGAAAATTTAGCAGCAGGAATGGGATATACTGCATATCTAGCCTTTATAGCCAATATGACTTCTAGAGAATTTACAGCAACACAGTTTGCGCTTATGACAGCATTGATGTCTTTACCCAGAACATTTCTATCTGGTACTTCTGGATTCTTAGTTGAAATATTAGATTGGGATATGTACTTCATTTTTTGTTCTTTAATAGCTATACCTGCTCTGTTAATATTAAAAAAAATCAGATTTATACTAAAAGATGAATAAATTTAATACAGCTGACTTATGTGATGACCATAGTTTAATTATCGCGAAACCAATTTTTAAGTCTTATGGTTCCCGTACGCATTGTTTTGGAAAGATCAAGACTGTAGAAGCAATTGAAGATAACTCATATGTAAAGAAGCTGTTACAAGAAGATGGATCTGGTTATGTAATGGTAGTTGATGGAAGAGGATCAGAAAAATGTGCTCTTGTAGGTGATAATTTAGCTGCACTAGGAGCAAAAAATAACTGGTCAGGAATTATAGTAAATGGTTGTATAAGAGATAGTATGGAAATTAATAATATTGGTATCTCTATCAAAGCGATTAACTTAGTTCCTAATAAAAGTGAAAAAAAAGATATTGGAAAGTATGGATTAGATTTAAATTTTGCCGGAGTAATATTTAAGGAAAATGACTTTCTGTACTCAGATCCTGATGGTATTGTAATCTCGCCAACAAAGATTTTCTAAACAGTGAATAATAATTTTATAAATCTTGAAAATATTGGTTTAATTAAACAGAATAAAAAAATAATTAATAATTTTTCGCTGTCTATATGTTTTGGTGAGATGATTAATATTTTTGGAAAAAACGGTACAGGAAAGACCTCACTACTTAAATTAATTTCTGGTATTACAAGTCCTTCTTCAGGAAAAATTACTACTAATGTCTCCCTAAATGATGAGTTATTTTATATCGGTCATAAGTATGGTTTGAAGAATGAGTTAACTGTATCTAATAATATTAGATATTCGCTTGATTTTCATCGAAAAGATATCAAAGTTAAATCTATCAGTGATGAACTTGATTATTATGACATAAAAGATAAGTTTCACAGTAAAGTAAAATATCTGTCACATGGACAAAAAAAGATTGCTAGTCTAGTGCAACTTTCACTACTGAAAAATAAAATATGGGTTTTAGATGAACCATTTACTGGTCTTGATCAAACTATAATAGATAGTTTTATTAAAAAGATAGAATCACATGTAGCTGATGGTGGTGCTGTTATTATTACTAGTCACAGTCAGAGAAATCAATTTACTAATATAGAATTATGATAAATGTATTCTTTTCCGTTATTTTAAATGACATGAGGGTGATTTTAAATTCAGGAACAAAAATTTTTATGCCCATAATATACCTTTCATTAATACTCATATTTTTTTCAATTAGTCTCGCAAATACAACAATTGGTGGCTATGATAAAATATTACCTCAAATTATCTGGTTATCTTGCTTGCTAGTAAGTTTATTAAATATGGAGACTTTGTTTAAAGAAGATTACGAAGACGGAACATTAGAAGGCTTAATCATTAATTCTCAAGCATTAGAAATTAATGTATTAGCAAAAATAATATCATACTGGCTCTTTACAATAATACCTCTTGTTATAGTTGGTTTTTTTGCAAACTATCTTCTAACTTCTAACATTGGAGCATCCTTAGTTTTATTGATGAGTTTACTTTTAGGAACCTTAACAATATCTTTAATTGGATCTATTGCGGCAGCTCTTACTTTAAGTATTAAAGGAAACAATCTATTATTATCTACGATAGTACTGCCCATGGATATTCCTGTTTTAATCTTTGGAACAAGCTCTGTTTACAATGCTGCATCAGGCGTTAATTATGATTCTGAATTATTATTTTTGCTACTATTATTATTATTATTCTTAATCATTTCGCCATTTGCATCTGCACTCGGTCTTAGAAACAGCCTAGACTAATTTAGTCCAAGATTTATTTTTCTCATTTTCAAGAAGCATATTTTGTGACGACTTAAACATTGTTCCAAGAAAGAAAAATGTAAACCCTAAAGCCGTTATGATAAGTGGTGTTAGCATATCACCTGCAATACTGGGTGCGCTTAGTTTAATAACGGAAGGGCCCTGATGAAGAGTATTCCACCACTCTACAGAGAAATGGATAATAGGAATATTTATAAAACCTACTATAGATAAAATATTAACAGAAGTTGAGGCCTTTTTCTTGTCTTCAAATGATCCGTGTAACAACAATATTGATATGTAAATGAAGAACAAAATCAGTTCAGATGTTAATCTAGCATCCCATGCCCACCATGTCCCCCACATTGGTTTACCCCATATAGCGCCGGTAATAAGAGTAAAAAAAGTAAATATTGCGCCAAGTTTACAAGATGCGAGTAGAATATGATCGTAAACCTTAATATGCCAAATTATTGATATAATGGCAGAAAAAAATACTACAGAGTATGCAAAGAGTGAAATCCATGCGCTAGGTACATGAACATACATGATACGAAATGCGTCTCCTTGTTGGTAATCTGATGGTGCTATGAACAAACCTTCATATAGCCCATAACTGATGAATATCAAAGCAAGTATTAAAAGCCATGGTACAATGGTATCTGTAAATTTATAGTAGCCCTCAGGCGAAACTGTTGAGAAAAGTTTTTTTAACATAATTAATAAAAAATGATAGCATACAATTAATTTTATGACTGGAAATAAGCTTAGAGACTACGAAAAATCTATGGTGACATGGTGTAAAAGTCTACAAGGAAAATATAAACTTATGAAAAAGCTTAACAAAAAAGCATTTAACAACTCAGTCAAATCAAAGAAAGACACTGACTAATAGAATTCTTATGGTTTTCCATATTGCCGTTGACTACAAAAAAAGGTCCGTTTAAGAATTTATCCCCTAAGCCATAAGCGAATCTTTCAAGGTTTTTGTCTAAGAAATGACCTCCACATTCTTCAATTATGCACTGGCCAGCTGCAGTGTCCCATTCATGAGTTGGTCCTAATCTTACTGAAAAATGTCCTTTTCCTTCCGCAACTCTTACAAATTTAATTGCACTCGACATATAGACAAGTTTGGAATCTTTAAAATTATCATTCAAGATTTTTACAACACTATCCCTGATGACTGTACTTACATATATATTACTATCCGCCTGAGGTTCATTATTGATTTTAAATGGACTCATATCTTCTTTAATTAAATAAGCTCCGTTACCTGCTGATGCATAATAAAACTCTTTACTTGATGGTATATAAATCAATCCAAAAATTGGGTAGCCATTATATACATAAGAGATGCATATACAAAAATGCTGTCCTCCTTTTATATAGTTTTTTGTTCCATCAATAGGGTCTACTAACCAATACGAACTTTCTTTGTTGGGTTTATTCTCACTTTCCTCAGAAATAATTATGTCGTCCTGAAATGTTTTAGATAGAAAACTTACGATTAATTCGCTTGATCTGATATCAATATTAGTAACAGGAGTATTATCAGATTTGAGATCTATATTAAGATCTTTTTGTCCTTCTAATTGCATGTTACCAATCTCTCTGCAGAGTTTCAAAAAAGATGGTATATGTTTCTGGAAGTTGTGTTTACTCATGGTTTTCTATAAAGCTTATAGCAGCATATACTCTCGAATCTATAATCTCATGTTTGTTAAGAAAAGAGCGAACATCTTCTCTGTTTACTCTTATAACTTCTAATTCTTCTGGTTCATCACCTGCTAGTGATGAGGGAGATAACTCTTTTGCAACCGTAACATAAGTCATATGATCTATATATCCAGGAGCAAGATAAAGTCTCTTGATAAGTTTTATTTCTAAGGATTTATAGCCAATTTCTTCTTGTAACTCACGATTAGCAGCTTCGACTATAGTTTCTCCATTATCAATTTTTCCTTTGGGAAATGTAATCATATAATCATCAACTGCAGCTGCATATTCTTTTATAAAAATAATATCATTATTAATAATGGGAACTATAAGTACAGCTCCATTTCCAGTACCTGAAATAATTTCATATTTTAAAATATTATTGTTGAACTCTATATCTGCTTCTTTAATATCAAAGAGTTTTGATCTGAATATTGATTTTTTGTTTAGTATTTTCGGCATGATGTACTCTAAGTAATAAGGATGATACATTATCATTTATGATTTTTAAAGATATAGAGTGCTTACTCATTGATATGGATGGAGTCATCTTAGATAACGCTTATGATAACGATTTTTGGCAAAATCAAATTCCAGAAGTTATTGCAGATAATAAGGGTATCGCATTTGATGATGCGAAGAGACTTGCTATACAGATATTTAACTATAAGAAAAATACAAAAGATTGGTATGATGTCGATTATTGGTCCAATATGCTAAATATAGATATTGAAGCTCAAAAGAGATCAGAAAAGAGCTTTAGCAGAATAAGTTTGTATGATGGGGTTATTGATACTTTAAGTGTACTTAAAAATAAAACAAAAATGATATTAATAACAAATGCTCATAGAAAAACACTGAACATTAAATTAGAAAAATATAATCTCACTCCTTATTTTGATGAAATGGTGTGTGCTCATGAGCTGAATTATGTCAAAGAGGATATTCAGCTGTGGTATATGTTACGTTCAAAATATAGATTGGATTATGAAAAAACGCTTCTAGTTGAAGACACAATAAATAATATCAATGTTGGTCTATCAGCTGGTATATCAGGTGCAATATATGTAGGTGATGAAAAGTTCACAGTTTCAGATAAAATAATTAAATTGTCATCAATTAATCAGATTCTTTCTGCAGTCAATTATAGATAACTCATCATAATTATTTTTTATTGGGAATGCCTCCTCAACCCTAATTATAGTTTTATTTTTTTTAAATAGGGTAACTCTTAAAACATCATCCTCCCTTAAACAGTAATTTATAGCATATTTTATAAAACTATGGTTTCTAAATAGAATAGTTGCTAGTGACTTTTCCTTAAGATATTTTATATGATTTATACTTCCTTTGATTGTGTGGACAGGTGTATATGATACAGCTTTAATAGATTTGTCTAAATTACCTTTTAGTTCTACTTTTCTAATTAATGAATACTTCTTTGATGAATTATCAAACCTACTAGTCAGACTAATATGGGATGAAATAAGTTTCACATGATTTGATTTGTTTCCAATTATTCTTTTAGTTAAAGATGAATTATCAATTAATATTCTTTTAAGATTATTAGGTAAGCCTCTAAGCTTTCGTTCATATCTCCATTTCTGATTATAATTGTACTTCATTGATACTTTTTATCTTCCAGCGTTTTTTTAATTCACTAATTCTCGCTGATGATAGTTCAAATTTGAAGCTTTTTATATATGAAATATTATCCATAATGTCATTAATGTTAGATACGCGATAGTTATCTGGCATGCCTGATTGTTTATTTCCTAAATAAGTTCCTGTTCCTCGAGTTTTCAAATCATACTCTGCCACATCAAAGCCAGAGTGATGCATTTCAAGATACTTGAGTTTTTCTATCGATTCTGACGTAGTTTTCTCTGAATGAATTAAATAACAGTACCCTTTTGTTGCTCCTCTTCCTACTCTTCCTCTGAGTTGGTGTAGTTGAGCTAATCCAAAAAGTTCTGAATTTTCTATTACCAGGCAATTAGCATTAGGGCAATCTATACCGACCTCTATGACGCTTGTTGATACAAGAATGTCTATTTCCCCAGCTTTGAAGGCATTAATTATTTTAATTTTTTCATCAGATAATAATTTTCCATGAAGTATTTTTACTTCATATTTTGGAAATAATTCTTTAATAGTATTTGAAAACATATTGACTGATTGTTTATCGCTATCTTCTGTATCTTCAATTCTTGTACATACCCAATAGACTTGCATGTTATCTCGAAGATGTTTTGCAACACTGTCATAAATTATTTTTCTAGATTTATCATCATGAACAATAGTCTTAGTAATATCTCTGTTTGACGGTTTATCTGGAATTGTAATATAATTCATATTCTCATAAAGAACTT
>Ga0181392_1000964_pt1 | contig 11053 bp, 8 predicted proteins | sample 15SPOviralmetaG_FD_130083 | JGI IMG/M metagenome (GOLD analysis project Ga0181392, IMG submission 130083) | Marine viral communities from the oligotrophic San Pedro Time Series (SPOT) site, San Pedro Channel, CA, USA - 15 SPOT_SRF_2010-09-15 | ecosystem: Environmental > Aquatic > Marine > Strait... | reverse complement strand
GAGTGCCAACAGGGCAAGAGCGTGGTTTAGTTGATCAACCTGGTATGTATTCGGAAGCAGCGACAAAACGAGAGCTTGCACCACAAATACTTAGCGCAGAGGGCGTTGAAAAATTTAAAGATCGAGGGATGTCAACTTTTGGCATTGGTGAAGAAGCACCTACGGATGTTTTAAAAGACGCACAAAGCGCACTGGGTGAGCAATCAGCAGAAGACTTAGCTATTGATGTAAACAAGCAAGCCAAGCAAGCGCTACAAGCTGACAAGCGTGGGTTCAATGCAGAAACTGCTGTTATAAATGAAACTATAGCAGACGAGGTATTGCTACGAACATCACAAAAAGAACAAAACATTAAGTCGCTAGAAGATGGTGGTGATTTTAATTTTGATTACGTTGATACAGAAGATGACGTAAAAGCGATGATTACGGCTGTCGGTGAAATATACAAAGATGAAACAGTCGCTCGCAAACGAGGGTACATATCAAACAAGGACACAAAACAAGATGCCTTTCTCAAGCTCCAAGATGAAATTGGTTTTACTGATAGGCTTTTATCTAGACGTATTGGCGAGGGCGGTCTTACAGCAGATGAATTTGTAGCTGGTAGAGAGTTGCTTGTAAGAAGTGCTGTAAAATTAGAAGATCTTGCAAAACAAATAAAAAACGGAGCTGGTGCAGATGTACGTTTAAAGTTTCGCAGACAGTTAGCTATTCACAGTGGCATACAGTTGCAGCTTAAAGGCGCACAAACAGAAGCTGCAAGAGCGCTTCAGTCTTTTAAAATTGAAGTAAGTGGTGAGCTAAATGCTCAACAATTTGGCGCAGAAGCAAAACGTCTTTTAGCAGATAGTGGTCAAGACGATGTTACAGATCAGTTGGCAGATCGATTGCTACGAGTAGGTAAAGAAGGTGGCATGAAAGCCATTAATGATTTTGCTAATTCTGGGTACTATGCAAAAACAAAGCAAATGGTGCATGAGGCATTTCTTGCTGGATTGTTATCATCACCATCAACACAATTTAAAAACATATTTTCCAACGCGACATTTATGTTGTTTCAGTTGCCAACAGAAATCTTTGCTGGCGTTTTTGGTTCGGTGGTACGAGCTGGACGTAATCAACTAGGTATGCGCTATCCCATAGCAGAAGATCAAATTTACATTGAAGATGCCATGCTCCGCGTCAAAGGCTGGAACGATGCCTTTGGTGATGCAATGAAAGCTGCCTCAATAGCATGGCGTACCGAGCTTCCGGCTGGCTCAAGCAAGTTAGACATTGATCAATATCAACCAGGTTTCAAAGACGCTGAGTCTATGCTTGGCAAATCACTTGATCAGTTAGGCAAACGTGTCCGTATACCGTTTCGTTTACTCTTGGCAGCAGACGAGTTCACAAAAACAATATCGCAACGTGGCGAACTCTACACAGCGCTAAACAAAAGATATCAGCATACAATTAGAAATGGCGGTTCAAAACAAGAGGCTTTAGACGAGGCTGGTATGCTTATGCTAGATACAAGAGCCGTAGCTGATGAGTTAGATGTAAAAGCAAAGTTTGACACGTTACAAAGTGACTTAGGTATGTTCGGCAAAGTCATGGGCAAGTTTCAAAGAACGTTGCTTGGTCGGTTTATTGTGCCGTTTGTTACCGCACCTACAAACGCACTTTTGCGAACAATGGAGTACACACCGTTTAGTAAATCAGCATATGATTTGAGTGGCAGAAACGGCCCACGCGCCCAGCAATTAGCAGTGGGTCGTTTATCTTTAGGCGCTGGTACAACTTGGAAAATTTCACAGTACGCTATGGATGGGCGTATTACTGGCGGTATGCCAGAAACTGAAAAACAACGAGAGGCTTTACCACCAGGCTGGCAACCTTATAGCTTTGTTTTAAAAGGCGATGGCTGGCCTGAAGGTGTTGATGATTTGTACGATGTGTACGGTAGACCCAATGGCCCACTAAGGTATGTAAGTTTTTCTGGATATGAACCAATAGGCGGTATCTTGGCAATAACAGCGGATACAGTGCAGAGAGCTAACAAAACAAAAGATCCAGAGCTGCAAAAAAATTACTTTCACGCTGGTTTTGTTGCAACGCTAGAGTACTACAAAGAATTACCAATGCTTCAAGGTATAGCTGATGTGGTAGCTTTTTTAGAGGGTTACGATGCTGGAAAGCTTGCTCGATCATACGCTGAAAGCGCAACGCCTACTGGATTACCCAATCCGTTGTCTTCCTTGCAACGCATGTTTCAGCGTTTAGCAGATCCAACAAAGGTAAAAGAACGAGAAGATTTTGAATATTACACGTTGGAAGATGTATTACAGTTTCAAGAGCAAGATGGGCGCAGAATATATAAATATGCTAAGACAGACGGTAGTCCTAATTACAATTTAGTCGGCACACCTAAAACAGAATGGTACAATTCGTTTATAAGTTTCGCTAAAGAAATGGACGCACTGCAATCTAAGGACAGTTTTTTTAGAGATGAGCGTGACCGTAATGCTGTAATGTACGACACATTAGGCGAGGTAGTTGGCGAAGAAGACGTAAGTTTTGCAAATAGTCCTGGCGCTGCAATATTTTCAGCACTTACTGGTATTCGCATCAAAGATGGTGATGCACTGCAAAATTATGAAAAAGAACTAATACGGCTGCACGATATGACATATCAGTGGCCTCTAACAAATCCAGAAAAATTTAACAATATTACCCTTAGTTATGGCACACAGTCTGACCTCATTCGTTTAGCTAAAAACAAAGTTAAGGTTTATCGAAGTGGGTTTGGTTCATTAACTTTTAGGCAAACACTAGAAGCTGTGACGCAAAGCAAAACATATAAAAAATTACCAGACAAGGCGCGAATAGCGCAGCTTAGAAGTATTAACAAACAATTTATAGATCAAGGTTTTAAGGTGTTGGTTGAGATGCCTCAATATGCAGACCTTGCACGAGCTTACAGTGAAGTAGAACGCCTTAAAAAGGAAGGTAGAAGATGACAGTATCTAGCAGCACAAACAAAGTTAGCTATAGTGGTAATGGCTCACTTACTACGTTTGCATACACGTTTAAGATTTTTGATCAGTCAGATGTTGTTGTCATTCTCAGGGCAGCAGATGGAACGGAAACTGTACAAACCATAACGACACATTACACAGTGACCGGAGTAGGGTCTGCATCTGGCGGTAACGTAGTGTTTGGATCGGCTCCGGCATCTGGTGTTACTGTTGTGATCTTGCGCTCTCAGCCTCTTACACAGGGTCTTGACCTGGTTGCTAACGATCCATTCGACGCAGAAAGCCTGGAAGAAGCTTTAGACAAGCTCGTGTTCATGTCACAGAAACACGAAGAGGAACTGAGCCGAACTATTAAAGGTTCACGTACAAACGTCATAGCTAACTCTGAGTTTACGGTTTCTGCCACAGATCGAGCAAACAAACTGTTTAGTTTTGACAGCGCTGGTAACTTATCTATTGCCCAAGAGTTAGGAACATTTCGCGGCAACTGGGCAAGTGGTACAGCGTACAATCCACGCGACATTGTTAAAGACACAAGCACTAATAATATCTTCCTGGTAAATACCGCGCATACATCTAGCGGCTCTCAGCCTCTTACAACAAATGCTAATAGCGCGAAGTATGATTTAATCGTCGATGCTGCATCTGCAACCACAGCGCAAACAGCAGCGGCTGCAAGCGCTACAGCGGCAGCAAGCTCAGCTACAGCAGCGGCAAGCTCTGCGACAGGTGCTGCATCAAGTGCAAGCACTGCAACGACAAAAGCAAGTGAAGCCTCATCAAGCGCATCAGCAGCTGCAAGTTCAGCTACTTCAGCAGCAACTAGTTTTGACAACTTTGATGATAGGTATTTAGGCGCTAAATCAACGTCAGGCGGCAACCCTACAGTTGATAACGATGGTGATGCTCTGATCGACGGTGCGCTATTTTTCGATAGCACCAATAATGTGCTTATGGTTTACAACCTAGGTACAACTACTTGGCTACGTACAACGCCAACAACGTCAGATCAAACTGCAATAAATACCGTAAACTCAAATGCAAGTAACATTAATACGGTTGCTGGAGTTTCAGCAAACGTAACTACCGTAGCTGGCATAAGCAGTGCAGTATCGGCTACGGCTGGCAAAGCAACTGAAATAGGATTGCTTGGTGTAAGCTCAGTTATTACGGACATGGGCATCTTAGGTACAACGGATGTTGTTGCAGATATGGCTATTCTTGGCACAGCCGATGTTGTTAGCGATATGAATGTTCTTGGCACATCTGCAAATGTCACGGCTATGAGCAACGTTAGTGGTGGAATTGTAAATGTTAATACTGTTGCGAGCGATCTAGGTGGATCAAATAATATCGGAACAGTGGCTGGGTCGATAACAAACGTTAATAATTGCGGTGGCTCAATAACCGAAATTTCCACCGTTGCTAATAATTTATCGACAGTAACAGATTTCTTTGCGGTTTACAGAACAGGCTCAAGTGACCCAACTACATCATTAGACACAGGCGATTTATTCTACAATACAACATCAGGAACTTTAAAAGTTTACACTGGTTCAGCATGGGAGGCTGGCGTTACTGCTGGTTCCGGGTTTCTTCCGCTTAGTGGTGGCACTTTAACTGGTGATTTAGGTTTAGGCTCAAACAATATTACCACTACTGGTAAAGTTTTATACTCAAATATGTATGCACAACTGTCTGACCTTCCATCAGCAACAACATATCATGGCGCTTTTGTGCATGTCCACGCTACTGGCAAGGCTTATTATGCACATAATTCAGCGTGGGTTCCTCTTGTTAATGAAGATGGTTCTGGTGGTGTAAAACTTGGCAGTAACTGGACAGTAACCGAAAGCGGTGGAAGCCTTTATTTCTCAACAGGCGGCACAAACAAAATGAAATTAGACGCTAATGGCAATCTCGATGTTGTTGGCTCTGTAAATTCTAACGCAACAATCAGCTAATAGGAGTATCCGAAGATGGCGATTAAAGTAGGCGGCACAGAGGTTGTTAGCAACGCTCGTGAATTAAAAAACATAGCAACAGTAGATAGCACAACAGTTTCTACATTAAACACTGCTTTGAATGTTGACCCAACAAAAGGCACTTTAACAAAGACGTTTACGCAGAACGAAACCGCTGAGATAACATTGAGTTCTAATGTAACTGTAGGGCCAGTAGTCTCAGCTACCAAAGAAGTACCACAGACAGGCATATCCTCAAAGGGTGCTTGGGATGTAAATTCTACAGCAAGTAACTACGACTTCCACAATACCGCTGCAAATGTGACGCTTACGCCTAGTTCAGCGCTAACTGGTGGCCCTACTTCTAACGTAAAAGACACATATTTTAGTTCAGCAGGTTATTTACCTTCTGGTGATTATTATATTTGGTTATCTCCTGATAGTGCTAATGAGTCCGACACTTTACGCAGACCATCACAACACTCTTACAGTACACCTACAGGTTTTTCTAATTGGGTCAACGAAACAACTGGAAGCCTTTATGCTGTAGGTAGCGGCACAATAAGTAATCTTCAATGGACAGCCTCCAATACCTACCAATCAGCGTATTACACTGAAACCAAAAACAGCGGTAAATGGTACTTCGAAATTGTATCATCAAACCAAGACAACATGCCGGGCGTTGTCCTTACTGGTCATCCCAATACATGGGCCACAGCCGGTCATGCAGGTGCAGCAATATATAGTGGCGCTGTTTACTACCATGACGGAACAAGTGGTGGTAACTCAGGCCAAGGCATTAGCACTTCTACTCCAAGAGTTTTAGGGGTTGCTGTTGATTTAGATGCGAATAAAGTATGGCTTTCTGCAAACAATGTATGGTATCCACAAGAGCCCAGTTACTCACTAACTAATATTGTTGCACTAGGTAGTGGCTCATTCGCCGCATCAGACGTAGGCAAACGCATCGTAGGAAATGGCGGTGATGTAGTCCTAACGTCCACAGGCGGTGCATTTAGCACAACAGGCGGCTCTGCATTTACTGATAGCTCTACGATTGCAGCAGGTAGTTGGTCTATGTTTGGGCTGAAATCAGCAGGGGATGCTGATGGTATTACTATGGCAGGGCTTACCAATCTGTATAGTTTAAACACTGGCTCTAATGATGCTACTCAAGTTTTAGTCCAAAACGGTGATTACAGAGATTTATTTATATCGCCAAATGGTCAGTATATGTTTGCAATAAATACAAGCAATACTTTGAGGCGTTGGACGCTTAGTACACCACATGACATAACTACAGCAGGTACGAATGACCAAAGCTATGATTGTGGTAATATGTCAGGAATACAAAGTGCTTCTCAGGCAATTACTTTTTCTACAAATGGGGAACAATTTTTTGCCTTAGATAACAATGGGAATTTATGCAGAACTTATTTTTCTACGGCTTGGGATATAACAACTGCTAATAATCAAACAGCAGGTACTATGTCTAATAATTATGGGACTAACTACGCTTTAGCAGTTTCTTCAGATGGGCTTACATTTTTTGCTTCAAGTGGTAATGGTTATATTCATTCTAAATCGGTAAGTTCTGCTTATAATCCGCAAAGTTCTCAAACTCTTTCTCGTAGTTTTAGAAAAGGTACTGAAGGAGATGGTGTTAATACTTCAAGAATAGAGGGGCTTACACTTTCTTCTGATGGTAAAAAGGCTTTCATAGTCATACATGGAAGTTACATGTTAAGATATGACATGACTACTGCTTATGACCTCGCAACTATGTCTTATGCAAATGAATTATTAAATATAAGCTCCCAAACAGACTACCCAACAGGGGTAGCTTTAGTAGGTTCAACGGAAGGCGCAAAGATAGCTATGCTTTCTAGGTCATTAGGTGGAGCTTCTAGACAAGATGTTGTGCAATATAACATTGGCTCTATTACCCAACCCACAGCCCAATACCATGTAGGCGTAACGAACACTTCTGGTCGCATAGACAGTTCAGCATTCACAGACATAAACAGTATGACAGCCGCACAGAGCGCAGGAACAGGCACAGCCCACTATGCAGTCTCAACTGATGGCAGAACTACTTGGAATGTTGCTAAGGGTACTGATGGTGTTAGGCCGATTGTGCGGAATAATTCTGGTACATGGCAGTATAATAATGATGGTGGGACAACATCTAATTACCAAGTAGCAAACGCTTCTTATGTTCAAAATAAAGCTATAGGTGCTGCAAGTATTTATGGTTTATTTATGAAGCCAGACGGCACTAGATTATATTATATGAAATATTCTGGTCACTTGCATCAGTGGAATTTGGGTACACCTTACGATATATCTACTGCTACATTTGCTACTAATGTTAGCTCTCCGTTTAGCGGTTTATCTAATTATGGAACAGGTTTATATTTTAAAAGTGATGGTACTTATATGTACATTACTTCTATCGGGAACAATGTCGTAACTAGATTTACACTTTCTACGGCATGGGATATTTCTACATTAGGGTCTGCACAAAACATGTCTCCAAACGCAACCGCTGTTCCTAGTAATTTACAAGATTTAGATTTTAAAACTGACGGTACAGTAATGTACTTGGTTACTAATTCTAAAGTTCATGCTTACAATTTGAGCACTGCATGGGATTTATCGACTGTATCTTCTACTACACCAGATGCAACTTTTACTTTGACTAACTTAGGAAGTAGCGGACAAGCAATTAGATTTAAGTCAGATGGAACAGAGTTTTATGTCTTGGACAGTTCTGGCAGTAACATAATCATTTATTCTTTATCTACTGCTTGGGATTTAAGCACTGCTTCATACAGTTCTATGTTTAGTAACTCACAAAGTATAACTACTGGCAGAGGTTTGGCGTTATCAAGTGATGGTATGAAAATGTATATTGTTGACGAAGCAAGTAGCGCAAGAACCTATGAGTATACTATTGGTTCATCAGCATACGCCACTACAGCTACATGGGCTAACGGTACAGTCAATGACGAACTCTATACTCTAAAAGAAGCATTAGGCGCACAGTCTCATAACAGGATGGACAAGACCCAACTAGACGCTGTTCCAGATGCCAACCATTTTAGCACTGGCACAAGCCTAGACTTAATGATTGCTCTCCGCATGGATACGGCTGCTGCTACACTGCCAACATCTGATGGTGTGACGCTGAATTATGATGCGGCTAGTTTAAACGAGGGTGCTGTGCTTGGTACGGATTATGACTTCTTCCACCCTGCTGCCAATAAGGTGCAGATTAAATCGTTGGCTGCACAGAACTTGAAGGTGAGGGTAGTATAATGGACAAACGAACACGTACACTTAACCAGGCACATGCTCGTATTGATGGCATGGAAAAAGATGTGGTTGAAATAAAGACTACAATTCAGCTTACAATTAAAGAGCTCTACCAAAGGGTTTTTAGATTAGAGATGATACTCATTTGTATTACCGGAGCAAGCTTACTGCTGTTACTCCGCATGAACTTCCTAGGCTAGTTCTAAAGGCACACTCACATGGATCCGATGACAATTTTAGGTGGCTTATCCGCTGGGATTAAGGCTGGCAAACAGCTGTACTCACTTAAAAATCAAGTCGTGGATTTTTTTGATACGGTTGATGAGGCCAAACAAAAACACAACAAAAAGAAAAACAGTATTTTTGCAAGCTCTAATGAAGAGGCAATGTCAACTTTTCTAGAGGCACAAGCAGCCAAAGACGCAGAGATGCAACTCAGAGAAATCATCGTAAATACCAGAGGCCTAAGCGCCTGGACAGAATTACAGAACATACGCAAAGAGATACGCCAGGAACGTCAGGCAGCTGAAGCACAAAGACAGATCGATAAACAAAAACGTGGGGAAGCAGTGTTGACAGTTGCAGTGATTGTGGTGGGCTCCGTTGCATTGTTTGGCGGCATGTATCTTTTTGCAATCTACATGGGCTGGCTATCGTTCTAATGTGGGTGTTGTTGTGGCTCCAAGTTATATCTGGCACATTCGATCATTATCATGTTGGTAGCTATAGCAATGAAGAAGCATGTAGAGCTTCAATGTCAAAGGCCAAGGTGTTGGTCACAAACAATAATTCTAAAGTTGTATGTATTAAAATTGAGCGGTGATTTTACGCGAATGGAAAAACAAATTCATTCTTTACGATGAGAATGGTTTCGTCCTCTGCATAACACGCGAGAGGTCTATAGCACTACGGATGGCGAGGGATCGAAATGGTAGCAATAACAGCAAGTTATCTAGATGAACTTAAACTACTTCCAAGGCTGGCATTCTTGTGTCAGATCATACTGACCTGGAAAGTCTGTCTTTGGTACATGTCATTAGGGATAAGCGTAACAACGCAGCAAACAACTTTCGTAAGCATTGTCGTTTCAAGTCTATCAGCAAGCTTTGCGTTGTGGCTGGGCAAGGAAGCTAAGACAGATCGAGGGGGAAACATCAATGATAAGTGAGATTATAAAATCAGCAGCTCCTATTCTTGATAAGTTTGTTGAAGATAAAGATGCCAAGGCAAAAATAAAAGCAGAGCTAGAGCAATCTATTATCGGATTACAAGCCGCGCAAGCAGCTGCCAATGTAGAACAAGCAAAGCATAGTTCGTTGTTTGTAGCTGGAGCCAGACCAGCCATTATGTGGATCTGTGCGCTAGGTCTTATGACACAGTTTTTTCTAATGCCGATAGCTGAGTGGGCAACAGCTCTTTGGGCTCCAGGCACACCGTTACCACAATTACAAACAGGCGAGCTGATGAGCTTAACCCTAGCATTGCTTGGCTTGGGTGGCATGAGATCCTGGGAAAAATCTAAAGGCGTAGCAAGAGAGAGGATGAAGTAATGGAGATGTGGCAGTGGGTCATGTTGTTCTCAGCCGTTAGCTTAAACACGCTTGTTAACTGCTTGAGATTATACTTGGAGATGAAACGATGACATTCAAATTAAGCAATCGCAGTGTAGAAAAACTAGAGGGTGTGGACGAACGCCTGGTTGCAATAGTTAAACACGCTATCGGTGCAACTAAGATAGACTTTGGCGTTATCTGTGGGCTCCGCACAATAGAAGAACAGAAAGCTCTTGTGGCTAAAGGAGCAAGCCAGACAATGAAGTCTAAGCACATTGATGGTCTGGCAGTAGACCTGATGGCCTACATAGGCTCAAGAGGTAGCTGGGAGCTTAACCTCTACGACGATATTGCAGACGCTATGGCTGAAGGAGCTCGTGCTGTGGACGTACCTTGTCGTTGGGGAGCCAGTTGGACAGTGCCAAATATCGCGCAGTGGGATGGCACAATGGAAGCTGCCATGAATGACTACATCGATACTAGACGAGGGCAAGGACGTAGGCCGTTCATCGACGCCCCACATTTTGAACTTATGACATAAGGAGCTGACTATGAAAAAGAAACCAAAGCCAAAGAAAACAATCATGTCCGGATATGGGAAGGGTAAATAAATGCCAGGGATGAAAATGACAAAGAAGCTTTCTCCGAAGCAAATGAAAATAGCATCAGCTGCTGCACCTAAAGATCAAATCACTGGTGCTGATTTTGCAGAGCTTAAGAAGTCGCAGCCTAAAAAGAAAAACATAATGAGCAACTACGGAAGGGGCGCCTAATGCCACATGGAAAGAAGCATGGCCTTTACGAAAATATTAGGTTGAAGAAGGCTAGGATTGCTAAAGGTTCTGGTGAGAAGATGAGGAAGCCTGGAAGTGCTGGAGCTCCGACTGCAAAGAACTTTAAAGAAGCAGCAAAGACGGCAAAGAAAAGATGAGCGCACCACCAGAAAAATCTGGCAACAGTGGTAGGCGAGCTTCATTTCTACAGCGGATGGGTAAGATGCCTGGGCCTACAAAGAATAAGGATGGTACAGATACTCCATTGCTAAAGTCATTGAAAGCGTGGGGAGCTAGCTCAAAATCTGAGGCTGTAAGTAAGGGCAAGCGGATCTCTAGAATTAACAAGAACAAGAAAACATGATTAAGTTCTGGACGATCCTTTGGCTCACGTATTCTATTCAAGATAGCTCGTATCAGCACAT
>Ga0181392_1000963_pt1 | contig 11054 bp, 14 predicted proteins | sample 15SPOviralmetaG_FD_130083 | JGI IMG/M metagenome (GOLD analysis project Ga0181392, IMG submission 130083) | Marine viral communities from the oligotrophic San Pedro Time Series (SPOT) site, San Pedro Channel, CA, USA - 15 SPOT_SRF_2010-09-15 | ecosystem: Environmental > Aquatic > Marine > Strait... | reverse complement strand
TATTTTTTTTTTACCAACGATTTTTTTTGACATTAATTAAAGGTCCCTTCTGTTGTTTTTTTGGATCAAAATTTTCACCTTCATCATCACTACCAAGATCTTTTGACATTTCCCAAAACTCTTTACTTCCTAACTTAAAATCTCTATGTGCTTGAGCTTTATACCAAAATATTTGATCTTCTAATTTATTTGATTTTGCATTATTAGAAACGACTAAACATTCATAATTCTCTGTACATTGATCCATAACTTGAGAAAAACTTTCAAAACTAGGAAACATACCAGCATAATTTTCCAATGACGACCATTCATAAATAAAAGACGCATTAATTTCTCTCTAGCCCAAGAATTATCATACAAACAATCATCTAAAATAACAAAAGCTCTAGCATCAATGCTTGATTTACCATAAGCATCTTTTTCTTTTTTAACTTGCTTAATTACCATTTTTTGTCTTTTTAAAATATTTTCTATGATAGCTGTATTATATTCATCGTGAATAAATAATTTAGGAACCATTTTAGAATAATATCCATTACCTGCTTCTGTTCCTGAAATAACGGTACCTATAGGAATATCTTGATGGTAATATAACAAATCTCTAACTAAAAAACTTTTACCAGTATCTCTTCTACCGATTAATACGATAACGGGTCCTTGATTTTCACTTGGCTTAAAACTAATATTTTTCATATCAAATTTTTTTAATTCTAAATTCATTATATTTTTTTTTTATATTAAAAAAATCGATTATACGCACAAATTACTTAAAATAAATAATTCTTTTAATTATAATTCAATGATTGATATTTATTATAAAAAAAATGATAATACAGAATTATTTAATAATTTTAAAGATGTAGAAATTATAAATTCACAAAATTATATACCAATATATACAAAATTTTTTAATTTAACTGAAAATAATTTTAATAGCATTAATTTAGATCAGCCGAATTATTTAAAAAATATAATAGCAAAAGATGATTCAAAAAAAAGCAATATATATAACTGTGAAATAAGCAATCATAATAACAACAATAAAATAAAAACAGAAACATTTTTAAAATTTTCACCATTACTGGATCCAATTAAATACATGTCTGGAAAATATAAAGATATTGATGAAGAAAAAAAATGTAATTTACCCAAATTAAATAACAAAGAAACATGTTTAAAAAAATATACGGATGTTAATAATTCAGCTTTTGTAGATTCTTTTTTTACCTATTTAACTAGTAAAATGTTAAATGAAAAAAAATTTATACATGGAGTAGATTTTTATGGGTCATTTTTATCATTAAAAAAAGAGTTTAATATTGACATATATGATGATTTAGATTTTTTAGATGAAAGTGAATATTTTCATGAAAATAAAAATAAAATATTTCAAATATCAAATGATTGTGAAAATATGTTTTTTGAATCAAATACGCGAAATTATAGGAAGAAAATCAAAATTAGCGATAATAATATAAATGATAATTCTTCAAATAATATTTTTAGCGAATTAGATATTGATATTTTTAATGGTGTATTTATTGATAATTCATTAAATAATGTAATTAATCTCTCTAATTTATCAAATGATTCTAATTTAATTTTTGAAAATTCAAAGAATAGTGGTTCTTGTTCTACTAAATCGAATTGTTCATCAAGATCGTCTAATACATCTAATGAGGAATTTGACAATAATAGTGATACAGAAAGTGATGATAGTATGGATGAATATACTGATAACGAAAGCGAAAATACATCTGAATCAAGTGAGGGAAATTGTATTGCTACAATTAAAAATTATCCAGTGCAAGTGATATCTTTAGAAAAAATGGATGCAACACTAGATTCCTTACTAGAAGAAGAATTAGATATTGACGAGTGGAAATCTTGTTTATTTCAAATAATTATTACTTTAATAACATATCAAAAAGTATTTTCATTAACTCATAATGATTTACATACAAATAATATAATGTTTACAAAAACAGAAAAAGAGTATATAATTTATAAATATAATGGAAAACATTATAAAGTTCCCACGTATGGTAGATTATTTAAAATAATTGATTTTGGTAGAGCAATTTATAAATATAAAAATAATATAATATGTAGCGATAGCTTTCATGAAAATGGAGATGCTGCGACACAATATAATTGCGAACCATATTTTAATAAAAACAAATCACGTTTAGAACCAAATTTTAGTTTTGATCTTTGTCGTTTAGGTTGTTCGTTATATGATTATTTTAAAGAAATATTAGATGATGAATTTGATACAAATCCAATATCTAATTTAATAAATGATTGGTGTAAAGATGATAAAGGACGCAATATTCTTTATAAAAAATGCGGAGAAGAAAGATATCCAGATTTTAAATTATATAAAATGATAGCAAGAACTGTTAATAAACATGTTCCTAAAGATTATATAGATATTCCTTTATTTTCAAAATTTCAAACATCGAAAAAAAATATTGGAAAAAGAAGAATTATTAACATAGATGATTATGAACCAAGCTATTAAAAGTCTGGTTTTTCAGTGAAAACCTGTGTTACATTAGAAATCTTTTTATTTTCAATTTGAGTATACAAGAAAGAACTTACGATATAGCTAATATAGACAATTAATGAATATTTTACAATATCTTTAAGTTTTATTGGTTTTTTTGTTAGAAACTTCATTTCTAAATAATAAGCAATAGCAAATACTAAACTTAGTAATAAGGCACTTATAAAAATATTATTATTCATTATATTTTTATATCAAAAATTCAAATTAAAATAAACGCAATTTAACTTAATAAATCCAAACCTTTAAGTTCATCAATATCATTTAAAACTAAATCATCCTTTTTATTATTTAAATCATGGATATCTAAATTATCTAATGTCACTTTATTTTTATCATCAAATATTTTTAACCGGACATTTTCTTCATCTTCATCATCTTCCTCCTCCTCCTCCTCCTTTCTTTTCTTATACCTATCTTCACTAATTTGTTCTAATCGTTCTATCGTTTTAGGTGCGGTTACTAAATTAGACGTAGTTGTATTTATAATACCGGGTGCATCACTTTTTTTAAAATTAACAATATTATCATTATCATTAAATGATAAAGCGGGTGATTTTTCATTTTCTGTCATATCATCTGTTGTTGTATCATTGGTGGTTGTATCATTGGTGGTTGTATCATTAGTGAGTGAATCATTCATAGCTGTATCATTTTTAGATACAGATATACTATCGTTATTGTCGTTATTATCATTATAATCATTATTTGATTCAAAAGTATCTAATTCATTTGTTGTATTTTCAGCAGGGGGTTCTATGGGCTCTTCTACCTTTTTATCAATTATTTCTTCAAAAACTTCTTCTTCTTCGGTTTCATCAATATAAGCTCTTAAAATTTGTTCAATGGGCATACTACTTCTAATAACATTTAAAATAGATTCTTTAATGATAAGTTCTGTTTCGCGCATATTTTTTTGTTGTTGTAAAGGTAGTATATCATTTTCGAATAGAAATACATTTTGATAAATTTTTCTAGCAGAATCAATATAAACTTGATGAATAAAGTTTCCTAATTTAGGTATATCAATATCTATTTTTTTTTGCTGGTTAGATACACGGATACTTGTTAAAACTTTTAATTGTGTAATATGAACACATGTTAACAAATCTTCTAAATATGAACAATTGCTAGATTGAATAATTCTGTTAGTTTCAATATTAATAATTTCTTGATTCCATTTTGGTACTCTTGTTAAAAAATTTTGAAAAGTCATCAAATATTTTGAATTTTCATTATTTTTTAAACAAAGATCATTTGCTTCTTTTAGTATAGATCTAAAACCTTGCAATACTAAGGGTGTAATTATATTAATTAAACGCGACATATACTCATTTTTAGCTTCAGAAAGAACATTAATATTAAAATCGTCCATCTTTACATTCCTTCAATATTTTCTAAACAATCATAATTACGCAAAAAGGCTAAAGTTAATATATATAACATTAAAAATTTTTCATTTTTAATTTCCTTTTTAATTAATGTTATATGCATTAATAATTTATATTTATAAAGTTCATCTAATTTTTTGGTTTTTTTTAATATATTAATAATATCTAGTCCAGAATATGCTTTTGAGTATAACACCTCGATAAAATCGTATAAACATTTACAGCTTTTATAATTTTTTTCATTTTCAATATTTTTTAATAACCAATTATTTCTTTTACTAATATTTTTATCTTCATTATCATAAATTAATTTTAAATTAAATGTATGTAAATTTTGAATTGAATCATTAATTTTTGGCAAGGGTATATATATATTACAAAATCTTGAAAGAATTGGTTTTAATAAATTGGAACATTCTTCTATTAAAATAAAAAATCTTGTTGTGTCACTAAATTTTTCTATACATCTTCTTAATGCTGATTGTGCATCAATTGTTAATTTATCAGCATTTGATAATATAATACTTTTAAAAAGTAAATTATTTTTTTGAATATTTGTTTTTGCAAAAAATTTCAATTCGTCTCTTATAAATTTTATTCCCTTTCCATGTGCACAATTGATATGCATTATATATTTATGATAATCAGTTACATTTTTATAGATATTTTTAATAAAATATGACATAATTTCTCTTTTACCTGAACCAGATTTACCGTGAAAAATAATATGTGGAATATCTTTTTTTTTAATAAAATTTAAAAGTTTTAATTTTATATCTTTATGAATGTCCATTATAAGTATTAATAAAGATATGTTTATATTATAATAATTTTCAATGCAAAAGTATTATAGTTTATGCAATACTATGTAAAGAATGAGTATATGGGTTATCATTAAACGCGGTTAATAAATCATTTGTATTTCTATTTGTATCAATCATGACTTCTCTTGTATTTTTTCCCCCAATTTCACCATATGTTGTCATATTAGCTGGTTCTTTTGGCATTGATATAGGTCCAGATGCACCATGAACAGCTCTATTAGCACTAATATTAACATTTATTTCATTATTAAAAGTAGGGTTACAACCAACATTCATTTCATTTTTAAGAAGTAACTCTTTATACGGATTTAATTCCGCATTATACGCTGAATTATAAGTTTGTGATTTTTGAACCCAAGGACCAGCACTTGAATTGCCTACGTATGAAACATTTGTAGTATCTCTTTGATTATTTACTGGTTGATATGTATTAGTAGAATAACCACCCTCGTGTTTATGGAAAGGTTGACCGACAGCTTTAACATCTTCTGTTTGTTCTTTGATTGTTGTTCTAGGTCTATCGGTGGGGTTCCATATAGTTGGGTTATTAACACCATTTGCACCAGATACATTTCCATTTGGTCTTAAATTACCGATGACATTTTCTTTTCTAGATGGTCTTAGTATATCAACAACAGGTGCCATGGCTGCTTTCATAATTCCCCCAACAATACCTAAATTATTGTTTTGTTGAGTAGTTGATCGTGAATTAGTATATGATTTATATCCATCCTTACCATAGTTTTCGCTTAAACTATTCCCATCAGTTACATTATGTGCTGGTGCAGGATGTGTTATATCTGATGGTAGTTCTGGTCGGGTGCTTCTTCTATACCCATCACCAACATCTTTATCTTGTGTTTGTTTAATCTCTGAATTAGCATTACCAAAATATTCTCTTGTAGTAAATGTTCTATTTTCTACAGGCATAGGTTCTTCAGATACAACTCGTTGAGCTTTGTGAATACCTGTTGTTGTAAACCATCTATCAGGATTATTTACAAAATATGTATCTGGTCTATTTTTTTCTATTCTACCCTCTACACCTCTTTCTTTAATAGATGAAATTGCCGGTCCTTCATGATTTGCTAAACCAAATGTTAATTTAGGATTTGTTTTAACTCTTAAATCATCAACTGTTTTATCAATCCATTTTTTTCTATAAGTCATACCAGAGTTAAATCCTTGAGAACCTTGGTTAGTATATCCTTTGTTTAATCCTGGGGCAACCCTTATTTCTTCCCAAGGTTTTTCACCATTAACGTATCTAGATTTATTCATTCTTGATTGTAAAAAATCACTATTATTTGGCATACCATGTATGTGGTTCATATTGTCTTTAGGTGCAAATAATGGTGCTTGTTCCTTTTTATTCATTGTTAATTTTCCAGAACCAACATGATTGTCTAAAATAACATCATTATCATTAAAATCACCAACACCCCGCTGAGTTACCGTTGACCCAAAAAAAGGAACCATATTATTCGATTTCAAATCATTTTTTTCGACAATATTACCAGTTAGTGAAGCAAATTGATTAGAATTTATTTTTTCATTTGTATTTCCAAATCTTACCTTTTTATTAATTGAATTTTGAAATTTATTTTGATCTAAATATTTTTGAGTTTCAGCATTATCATTATCATATACTTTTTTATAATATGAATCTTTATAGTCTCTATTCTTAAAGATTTTGTCTTTTGGATAATTTTCTTGTCGTGTTAAAGGAACATTATTTGTAATATCTCCTTCAGGTGGTTTTACAGTATCTGATTCATTTTCATAACCTTCTTCGCTATTTTTATTTGATATTAAATACATTATACCCAATGCTATAACAGGTATTGCTACTTCAGCCATTATATATATGATTATATATTTTATTAAGTTATTAAAACATATAATCTCAATTTACGAATTTTTCTTTATTATTTTTTGTTAATAAACATGGTATATTTGGTTTATGATTATCTCTTTCTAAAAGTCTAGTATTTAAATTATTTTGAAACTTAAGTGAAACATTTTCTTGTGGGTCTAAGTGTAAATAATATCTATGATCTTGTTCTAAATCTTTATACATCCAAGCTGGATGTGTTGCCCTTGATTCATTAACAATGGAATCATTATTTGATGGATAATTTATTTTTTGAGACCTAACGACAGCTTTATTTGGGTATTTTTTATCCGTGCAGTCTTTTGTTAATTTTCTAGTAATACCCATTAAATCACTATCTATATCAATACAGTGACCATCAGGAACATGTCTTAAATTCCCTCCCCACGTTTGCATTCTAATTTGTGGGTCATTTATAAAAGTTGGTTGAGCCCCCCAACCTGGTGTATTTAAAATATATCTTCCTGGTCCAGTAGACTCCTGTAATAATTTTTCAGTCCTACATTTATCATAATTAAATCGTGTAAATGACATATATTATATTATATTATAATTTATTTAACAAAATGGACCTTTTGGTCGTTGGTTATTTTCTACAACTAAAGGATTTGGCATAACTGTTTCTAATGTATTAAAGAATTTAATATTATCAATACAATTAAAATCAGGTTTTACTTTTTTATTAGGATTAACTAAATTAGTTGAACCAATGCCAAATAATTGACTTTCGATATCGGGTGCATTATTTGTTAAAACATTATTATTATAGCCATTTGTCATCATCGGCATATTTATCCCCCTACATGGAAAGGCAGTATTTTCTGATATACACTTATATTTCCAACTATTATGATTAAACTGTTTATTAATAGAAGATTGTTCTTGATTATAACAACCTTTTGAATTTTTTAAACTTGTATCGGTCATATATTATAATATATATATATATTATTTGTTTAAAATAGTTAATTTATTAATTAAATCTGTTTTTATTTTTTCATAGTTGCTAGATTTATTTAAAATGCTTTTAATAAATTCATGATTTTCAAAAAAATAATCCCAAGAAAATAAAATAGTAAAGTATAAAAAATCGTCTGTAATATTAAAAATGGCAAATTTTTTATTTTTTTTAAAGACTCAATTATAGACGGATAATGTTCCTTAACTATTTCATAAAGTTTTTGAATTTCAGAATTTATATTATCTGTATATTCGTCTAAATTAAAACACTTTAATAATTCTTCTCTATAAATTTCATCGTTTTCAAAATCTCTATAAGTTAATTTAGTTAAATAATTATACATAATTAATTGACTAAATAAATGTTTAATTGTTTTTTACATAGTTATTATTTCTTGTTAATTCTCTACTGGGCAATCCACCTCTTATCCAACCTTCCGCAGCAGAACTTTCAATTAAATTATTAGGATTTTGTATTGTATCTTTGATTTCTGGTATTTGTGGGGTTAAATTATAATTATCAAATGATTCTTCTGTAATTGTTTTGCACGATTTAAGTTCATTTATACTACTTCCTTGAAGTATTTTTGATTCTAATTCTGGTTTTGGTGGCCCCCTTCCTAAATATGGAACAGTTATAAAAGGTCTCTCTTGAAGACTTATTCTACACCTTGGGTTTGTTTGAATAGTTCCTATTTTTAAATCAGATTCACTATCAATATTGCAACCACCAACACTACACGAACCTGTGCCAGATTTGTAAAACATATTTGGTTGTTGTGTGGCAAATTCAATAGCTCGTTTCATTGTTCCATGCCCTGTAAAATAATTGGTAGTGATATAAGAACCATAATTATTATTTTGTACATCTCTGGCATTAATACCACAAGTATCATTACCTATTCTTGTTAAATTATCAAATCTATAACTATAGCTTGTTGCCATTGTATAAATATATATAAGATTATTATTTTAAATTTAATAATTAATCCATCGTTTTACATTTTTTTCACATTGTAAATAATCACCATCTTTACACGATGGCATATTACCATAACAATATTTAGCAAACGCTGTTTGATTATTAGCAACTCTTGAATTAGCAGTAGTATAAAAACGTTGCATTGATTTATCTAGATTTAAATTACGTTCAAAACTTATATTATCTCCTAAATCTTTGAAAATTTTTTCATTTAAACCGATATCTTTTGTTAATTTATTAATCGTTTTTTTAATAGTTTTATTAAAAGACGGTGCAGCTTCCTTTCTTTTAGGTGTATCTTTTATATCGGTCAAAAGAACATTCATCAAAGGATTTTTTTGTGTAGGCTCAACTAAATTCGCTTTTTTTAGATTCGCTTTAATATCTCTATTTAAATTTGAATACCCTTCTTTTTTATTAATATTTTTTTTAACTATACTATTTTTTTTTGATTTATGAATTAAAATTATTATTATTAACGTTACAGCAGAAGATATAATTATATTAAGATTTTTTGTAAATATATATCCAATGATAGTTAATAATATAATTAGCCTTGTAATAGAATTAAGTTTATCATCAATATTTTGTTTTGTAGAAGGCCACAAAGATGTTATTTTATCTTTTTTAACTAATATGCTTGGATCTTCAAACCAAAATGTCATTATATATAATTTATGTTATTTTAATTATTTTCTTTTTCCTTTCTTTTTCTTTTTTTTATTAGTAGATATTATTTTGCTTTTATTTTCTTCAGCCAATAATTGATTTCGCATATTTTCAGCTCTAGCTTCTGCTAACTGTCTTTCAAGAAGCTTTATTTGGTCATCTTTGTCACTTTCGTTATTTTTAGATTCTAGTTTCTTTTTTAATCTTGTTCTCATATTATTTGTAGCTTTTGCCTTATTAAGATGATTTTTAAATGCTCCCATATTAATTTTACTATTTTTTCCCATTGGAAATCCCATACTAGAAACCATTTTCTGCATTTCTTTCATACCCGGCATTGTATTTAACTTGTTCATTAATTCACCAGCTTCTTCAATTAACTCACTTTCCTTAATCTCGCCTGATTTTATTTTTTTATCTAAATTCCCTCCAATATTTTTTATCATTGAAAGTAATTTATTTGGATTTTTAAAAAGCATTGCAAAAACATCATTAGGATTTTCTACACCAGATATATCACCTAATTCTTTTATAGTATCTTCTGTAATTTCACTTGCCAATCTTCCCAATTTTCCTCCCAGAATACCATTTAAATGTTCATGTAAATCTTCAGGGTTAGGTAATGAATTAGATAAATCGTTAAAGCTTGTTTCCGAACCACTAGTATCTTCTTGGGTATTAAAATTAGACGTTTTAAAGATATCTCCCATTTGTTCCATTGTTTCAGCTAATTTATTTTTTAATTCATCTTCATTAATTGCCTCAAATAAATGTGCAGTATCTTTAAATGTTTCAGTATTATCTTCATTATTAATAACAGAAAAACAAATTAATTGTAAATATTTCCATATTATTACTTTCGTATTATCAGATATATCTTTATTCCATAAATCTTTAAAATCAATATTTTCTATAAAGTTTGTATCTATTTCATCATCTGTAAATATTTCTTCATTTTGATATAATAAATCAAAAAATCTAGATGGATAAATAGTTTTACAATATTCAAATGTTTTTTTTAATTTTTCCGATTCAATGTCATTGTCTTGTATATCTTGTAAAACATCTATTAATTGTTCTTTATATTCGGGGAATGTATTGATTATATCAGAATAAAAATCTCTAATAATTTTAACAAATTCGGGTGTAATAATTTTTTTATCGTCGGTCATTTATAAAAAAATTATTCAATATATATTTAAATTAATGTTTGGCTTTATACATTAATGAAATTTTAGTTAAATTTTGTGTATATTTGATTATTTTTTGTTTATCATCATCTGTTAAATCTTTAACTCTTAGTTTTATTGTTTTGATAGTTTCAAGTATACCATCGTTATTATCTATCGTTTCTAAATCTGTTGAATATTCTTTATTCAAAAAAAAATCAAAATCACCTCTTTCAATTTCAGTTTTATAAGGTATGAAAACAAGCTCATACCAACTTTTTACTAATAATGATGGGTTCATTTTTATAAGTTTTTCTGTATAATATTTTGCAGTTTTAATATTAAGATCATTTGGTAAAACTATCTGTACATCTTTTAAAAAATCCGTAAACTGTGAATTAAAAACTTTAACTAAACTCATTATTAATAAATTATTTACAGAATTAGTTTTAAATATAATTATTTTAAATATAATTATTTTAAAAATATTAATAATTTAAGTTAGCCACATCATTATTTCTTTTTGCTTCTATTTTACTTAAATCTGTATCTTGGACTTTATCAGGTTCATAGTCGTCTGGGGGTGTTTCAATTAC
>Ga0181392_1000951_pt1 | contig 11114 bp, 8 predicted proteins | sample 15SPOviralmetaG_FD_130083 | JGI IMG/M metagenome (GOLD analysis project Ga0181392, IMG submission 130083) | Marine viral communities from the oligotrophic San Pedro Time Series (SPOT) site, San Pedro Channel, CA, USA - 15 SPOT_SRF_2010-09-15 | ecosystem: Environmental > Aquatic > Marine > Strait... | reverse complement strand
GTTCAGGAGACGACGGAACCGGTCTTGAATGTGATTACTTTAAGAGTTCTGCGACCAACGCCACCCACCCTCATTATGATAGTTATGCTTTAGGAACTGAAAAGTTCTTTCACTTCGCTGGACAGTGTATGGGAGACAAAGCACAAATGACCAGTGGGACATTCCTTTCAGTTAAAACTAATGTAGACATGAATGCTCAACAAGGAAACATATCATTCGGTCTTTATTCTAAAGAATTTTGTGATCAACAAGCAGCATTCACTGGTTGGACTGAAAAGACTGCTGGTAGTGGGGCAACAACGATTGGGGGTTCTAATGTAAATCCTGCTATTTTTACTTCTTCAGGACAAAGAGACTTGGCGGGTATGACTGCGAATGACGCACGAAAAGCACGATTAGGTTCCTTTCTCACTGTTGAAATAACTGGAATTAATAACACTGCGGCACTTACTTCTCAAGTGAGAATTTTGATTCCAGCAAGAACCACAGATCAGAAAAATACTTCTGTTCAGACATGGACAGATATAGACCAAGATTTCAGAAAAATGAGACAGATATTTAAAAGATCATTAAGGGCAATCTCCCGAATGGATATGAATGAACCAGCAACCTTTGTTCTTGTAATGTATGTTCCATTTACAGACAATAACTATTTAGACGCAACTAAAAGAAAATATTACTTTAAACTTTATAGAAGTGAAGACGACGCTGAAAATGATTTTCAACCACTTTATGATTCAAAAATTTCAAACATATTTTTTCCTCAATCATTCTTTTCAGGATTAGGGAACTTAAATATAGGAACTGCTGATCAAATAACCGCAAAGGTTAATACTCAAATTCCATTTACTCCTATTGTAGCGGCACAGGAACAGGGGGAGGGGTTTGAAACAGTTCAATATAGAGCATTTCCAACAGATCAAGGTGGTGCCGACGGAGAAGACCCTAATGCTATATTAGCAACTTATAGACTAAACTTTAGTGACGAGTTAAGTAATGTGGTAGGGGCAACTCGAAGTGGAGTCCTTTTCCCAAATGTGTGTGAAATGGACGCAAGGTTCTTTTATTTTGAAGACATTATTTCTTCATGGAGAAATGATAATTTTGATATTCTATTAAATGGATTACCTATAAGAAATTTTAAGAATAAAGAAGAAAGTAAGGACGGTGGTTTCAGTAAAGCACTTCTCGCTGCGGTTCCCGTTCCATTTTTAGAGGGCAATGTAACCGAAGCAATGGGAGCAAAACATAGTTTACTTACAGGATTATATCAACCTTCTATTAAAAATGTTTTGAAGTTAAGAAATCAAGAACAAGTTATTAACTCAATTGGTGTTCAAGTTAAAGATTCAAATAGTGAGACTCCAAGCGAAGAGTTAGAACAAATTCATGTTTGCTTTACGATCACCGACGAAGAAGAAGAAGAATAAAATATTGTAATAGTTTATAATGAATAAAAGTAACTTAAGCAGTTTTATAAGTAATAAAAATCAGAAAGAGATTGTTGATAAAGCAAATAATAAACTTTTTCCTGAATTTTCTAAAAATGAAAAAAGTAATTTAAAAAAAGATATTTTTGATAAAAAGAATAAAAAATTAAAAAAAAAAATATAATTATATAATATATAATATGAATCCTGAATTGATTGATTACGAATTAAAAGAAGCACCCCAACAGTCGGAGATTAGAACAGAGGAAGAAGAACCTATGAATCCAGCGACCTCAAGCACAAGATCATTTAAGTTTAGAATAAATAATGTTGGATTTTTAGACGGAACCTCTATGTTCACTTTTAAACTTCAGAAAAGTGCTACAGCAACTGCTGGACATAGACTTCGAGTGAACTGCTGGAATGGAGCGTTAGGAGCGATTAAATCTGCTGTTATGAAAGTAGGAGATTTTGAGATCGTAAATACTCAAGGTCTTGATAGAATCGCAACATTAAGGCATTTAAATAAACCAACTGCTATTAGAAATGATATGCTTGGGTTTTATCTCGCTAATAACTTACGAGTTCATGTTGACCCCGCTGCCTCAACTGAAGCACTTCAAGGGACTGATAGAGGTGTCGGTCAGTTAAGACCTGAAAATGATAGTGGTATTAACTTCGGACAACAGAACGACGGGACTGGGGCAGCAGTTAATAATTATTCTGTTGTAACTAATAATTCTTTGAATGAAAAGTATGGAATACCACTTTACATGCTTTTCCCTTGTCTTGAGAATAGACAACTACCACTTTTCTTATTCCAAGATTATCCAGTCATTCTTGAGATCACTTTCAATGAAGCGTCAAAATATGTTAATAATGTAGGCAGACCAGCAGGTGCGGGATATGTAGCACAAGATACAGATATTTCAATTGCTGAACCAAAACTCGTTGTAGACTATGTCCTTCCACCAACTGAAACTATTAACTCATTTATTAACCAAGTTGCTAATCAGGGTTATAGATTCGAATATCCAAGAATTAACAGAGTCATTAAGTCACTTCCACAAACTCAAGCAAATACTGTTCAGGAAGTAGAACACAGATTAGGTCAGGAAGGAAGGGAAGTTCACCAAATCTATCAGTTTAAGAACTACAACGCTGGAGACGACCCAACCTCCGCAAGTCTTGGTAATAAGATTTTATTATCTCAAACGATTCATGGTGCTATGATTGAGGAATATAATGTAGAAGTCAATGGACAAGACTTATTTTCTGACTTTGTTTTTAATAATGCTTCACAATACAATAAAGTTAGTCAGTGTTTAGATCAACCATTATATCTTCCTCGTTGTATGTATTACACAGACCCTAACACTCAAAATGCTGGAATTACAAATCAGACTGCGGGACTTAAAGGAAATTTCAAACCATTAGCAGTTGATATGAGAAACGGTATGAACTCGATTGTTGGTGGAGGAACTCCTATCCAAAGAGGAAGTCAGTTAATCTTCAAATACAGAAGAGAAGGAAAGGACGCTGTAGCGAATGTTTCAGTAGATAATAAACCTGCTATGAATGTAGAATATCACATTGTAAGAGACGGAGTTGCTGTAGTTAAGAAACTTCCTAAAGGAACTTCTGTGATCGTTTCTGCTTAATTTAATTTTTATTTAACAGTTTTTTCTTAATAAAAAAATATCTGATTAATATATAATATTATGTCTAAAATATCATATATTGATATTAATAGGTTAAACGCAACCGATAGAGAATCAGAAGAAACAAATACATGGACTTTAGACCTTAACAAAAATTTAAGTCTACCAACTGGAACTGAAATAAGTATTCAACAATCTTTTATTAATCAAAAGGGAATTTTAGGTTCCAGTATAGAAATAGAAGAAGACATTACAGAAGCGGTCTCTTCACATTTTTATTTGAATGACGAATTTCACCCAATTGGAGACCAAGTTCCTTTTAAGGTGCGACAGAGACCTAATCTCTATATAAATGCTGCTTTTCTTTTTAACGCTGCGGGTTTGTTCGCTGCGGGGACTCCTACAGAATATATTGAAAGTATTTATGGAGCGACTAATCCTTCACCATATCGTCACTTGGGGGGTTCCGGAACTCCATTCATTTTATATACAAAAGAAGTAGACGGAGGTGGAAATCATATCATGAAACCTGTAGTTATTACAAGAACTTTTACTATAAAAAAGGGAGTGTATGGAATTAATCAGATTGCTGATTTGATTCGGGATCAAATTAATGGAAAGGTAAGACTTGATACTCACACAGGTGAATATATAAGAACTTCAGCAGTTGAAACCAATGTAGGTAATGCTACATTCGACGGAGACATATCACAAGGTGCTGGTTTAATAGAAAATTTAACATTAGCAAATGGTGGTGTTTACAACTATAACGACACGAACAATGGAACCTTTACACCAGCAAATAGATCGTTCACTAAATTTTTTATACCAAACCATGAGCATAGAGATATTGTTAATCTTTTTCCAAATCAAGAAGTTCAACATGCTTATGATACTTATGTTGCTGCGAATAAACCTATACTTGTTCTTGTTGATAATCAAAGAGCGAGAAACACAACACAGATAAATAATAAAGATACTGAAGAACCAGCAGATTATTTGAATGTAGATAATTATAGACTGGGACAAATAGGATATAAAGTCGGAGCAACTGAATTTAATCTAACTTATAATACTGAAAGAAATGGTTTCGAGTTTTCTCATTTACACCAACCTTATAGACCACCTACTCATGATATATTTGGTAATCCAATAGAAAACGCTGGAACCGAAGCAGTTGGTATTCCTAACTTCTTCAGAGAGTTTGACGACCCATTTCCTAATCCTGCTACTTCAACTGGAGGAACAGACCAAAGTCAAAATAGAATTAAATGTATATCGTCTGTTCTTTCTCCTTTAACAAGAATATCAGGTGTTGTAATTAATAATGCTGCGGTTGAAACTGCTAGGAAATTAAGTGATTTAGCAACTGCGATCCCAATAGCAGGTTGTTATTTGTTTAAAGATTATTTTAGTAGTGAAATAGAAGCAAGGAAAGCATGGAATAAATGTATTTGGTCTCGTCTTGGTTTTGACTATGATCAATTAAACAGTGAAAGACATTTTGAAAAGATTGCTACATTTAATACTAACCCAGCATTTCTTCAGGGGTTCACAACAAACGCAGAAATAGATTCAACTATTCAACCTTCGATTGCTGGAAATATAAATCCAAGCACTTCATTCCCAAGTCTTGGTTCGGCAACAGACGGAGCAGTGGTTACTAATATTGAGACATTTAACTTCATTGATATGGGAACTCCTCGGCGTTCTGCGGCGGGAGCGTATCCTGACCCTAAAACACAAATCTATAATAATATAAAACAATTCACAGGAAATGTAAACTCTGCTGTGAGAACTATGTTACATATCACGACAACAGACAGACCATTGATAGGAAGGAAACTTCCTACCTTATCACTGTATGGTTATTATCTAATAACTTCCAATATAGTTCCAAACCATGACGACATAGTTGCGAAAGGAAGTCCCTTACCTCTTTTAGGTGTTGTCCCAAAAACAAGTTTATCTTCACAAGACTTTATCTTCACCGATAATCAGATCACACATACATTAACGAATCCAGTTAATCTGAACTCTATTAAGGTTTCTGTTCTCAATCCTGATTTAACAAGTCCTGACCTTGACGACAACTCTTCGGTCATATTTAAGATTGTTTCTCCCGTTCAGGAGTAAATATATATGCTTTAAGTTGTTTATATTAATATTTATATAGTGAAAATAAGCAATTTAATATATATTAGTATTTAAAGAGTGATATAAAAATTTTTATATCACCCCTTAAGTATAAATATATACTAATTAATAGATATATTAAAATATTAATACCATTTAAGGGGTATATATTAATATATCCTATTAAAATTAAATTGAAAGGACTTAAATGAATGAGTCGTCATATATGTATAATGAACCAGCAGATCGCAATTGAGTTTACCTTACCAAAAGAGTGGGTCGCCATTGAACGGCACCGTGAAGAAGTTAAACATGATTTCTTCTTCAACTACGCCGAACTTTGGGAAATCATAAATGATTTTAAGGAACGGATTGAAAAGCAATATCTTGAAAACTTCTATCAAGAAAAGCATATGTTCCGAGCAGGATTACTCGACGAACTTAATGATATACGAGGATTGAAGTCAACTTGTCTTTCCTTACAAAGATTTATGCCTCGTTTTAGAAACGCTGTTCATTTTGCTACAACAGACCTTAAGTCAGAGATATGTTTTTGGATTTCTATTGCTATTGCTGATAGGATTGAAAAAGATATGAATGAAAGAAAAAAGAAATTTGAAGCATTTGATTATAAGAAAGAATTTGATAATGCTAAAAGTGGAGATCTATGGGTAAGTGACCAAAGAAAATTCTATTGTCTTTGGGGATATAGGTTAGATTAATTTAGAGATAAGTTCATTAATCAAAGATAATAATTTTTTATTTTGTTCTTCAAGAATAAATAACTTTTTTTTTAATCCTTTATTTTCTTTCATGATTCTTTTTAATTTATTTTCCATAATGTAGTCTTTCATATATTATTAAAAATATTATTGTGTTTTTACAAGTTTCGCTGTGTCTAAAGCAGAAAGGTGTTTAAGGTAAGTCTGAACAACTTCTGACTTACTATTACTCATAGCAGGATAGATTGCTTGACCAGCGGCAACACCTGATTTAATACTTGCTCCATAATCTCTGTTTACATAGTTAATAGAGTTTCCTAAACCATAACTGTAGTCAGCACCGATTCCCAAAAGTTGTGGGTGTAAGTTACTTCCAGCGGCGTTGTTGGCGTCAGCACCAAGTGCTTGATAATCAGCAACCAACATTGAGTCTAATGTTCCAATTGAATTAACATTCTTTTCACTCTGTCTTCCGAGCAATGCTCTTTCAAAATGAACTCGAACTTCAGCGTCTCCATGAAGATCACTTAATCTTTCTATACCAGTAGTTGTTCTATTTCCATATACTTCTGCTAAAGTTGTGAGACTTGCTCCAGCATTAGTTGTAGAAGCAGTATTTGGTTGAACTTTAACTGGATAAGAGAGTGGGTGTCTTAAATTATCTTTACTCTGTTCAACTTCCTTAAGACCGAGAGGCATTTTGAAATTGTTCTGTTGTAAAGATTTATTATTCTGTTGGTCATTATCTAAAAATAAGTTGATTACAGATTTAACACTTGATAGTTGTGGTGTATACTGAAGTGCGTTGTCGTCAGAGTGAAGGTCATTGAGAACATTTAATTTAGAGTTCATGAGTTTAACTGCTTGATAGTTCCTTAAATCGTCAGCGTCAGGTTGAACATATCTACCTTCTAACTTTAAGTTCTTAAGAACATACATTACATTGTCTAACCCAGCATTTGCTTGATTAGTAGCAATCTCTCTAAATCTTTGACTGAATACAGCACTATCAGGAGCAAGGTGAAGAGTTACAAGTAATCCATTAAGGAACCCTTGACCAAGGTGGAGATCACCCGCATTTAACATATCCACTTCGAGTTTCATTGAGAAATGCTGACCGATTTGCTTATTAGCGGGTGAAGATAATGCTTGTGCTGCTTGATCAGCATTAACATTATATCTTCTGTTTGAGTTTGTCGCATTGTGACCCTGTGAAAGTGCTTGATTGGCGGGTTCTCCATAAGCGTAGTCTCTCTGACTATTTCTGTATCCTTCCATAAGAGAGGCGTTCATACTATAGTTAGTTGTGTTACTTAATTCAACATTACTTTTCTTTGACTGAATAACTACTTTATCTATACATGCTTGAACTCCACCGAAGTTTGGAATATTCGCTGAAGTAGCACGAGCAAGATTTGCTCCGTTGTTGTCGTCGAGATTTGTTTTAGCAACTATCATATTATTATCATTTGAAGTCTTAACTATAAACTGACCAACTAAACGAAGTGAATCGGTTTCTAAAAGCATTTCCTTTGCTGGAATGCTAAATCTAACTGTTGGGTTTCCTTGTCTGTGAGTAAATCCTTGAGTAATTGCGTTTCCCCCTCCACTGATCACAGGATTTTCATTCATTGGCGATATTGAAAAATACTTTTTCTGAACAGGCATTTTATATATTATAAGATTATATTTTTTTTTTATAAAAGTATTTTTATTTTTTAAAAACTTACTGATAAATTGTTCTGATCAATCATTACACTTCTAACAGAAAATACAAAACTAATAAGTTTGTGATTCGCTGCCCTTACCCCTGAATATTCTGTTCTTAACTGTGCTTCTGCGTCCTTAAGTGGATAGACGAAATCTCCACGAGCAAGTTCACGAGCAGTTAAATATGTGAATGAATAATCTCCAGCATTTCTTGAATCACCAAGTCTTTTAACAGTGATTCCACATGCTCTGAATGCTTTAACCATTTCATTATAAGCAACAATTCTATCATTAAAACTATCGGGATTATATGCCTTGAGTGGATATAACTTATTGTTAATAAAATACTGAACTGAATTCAAGTTAGTATCAGTTGGAGCAGATCCTGAATAATATGAAGGAGCAGTGTCGTCGTTTTCGTCTGTATTTAGAACATAGTGTGTAAATACTGCTTTTGCTTTGGTCGCAACACTTGGGAACTCAACTTGGTGATTTAATGAAGAGGCAGGAAGATTATCAACAAAGACTTCATAAGAAACATAGTCAATCTGACTTTCCTTAATTGCTGCTCTCATTAAATCCTGTGGAGGAATAACTTCAAGAACTTTAAGTTCCATGTTCTTAACATTGTATTTCATAACAGTATTCGCTGGGTGTGCGATTCTTGGGTTATTAGTATTTATTGTGAAAGCAGCACCGTCGAATGTAACTCTCATTTTATTAGCGTTATGTGCTATAGCAGTAATGTTTCTTGTTGCGTCTGCTGAACCGTCTGAATTCACAAGTCTAACCTGTTGTCCTACACATAAACCTAAATTCTGTGCTGACCTACAGTTCGCAGTTGTAACCGCTACATTTGCCGCCGCAATATTATCAATTGGAAAACCTCCGGTGTGGTCTTTCATATTGTGAGTTGCTCCTGTATCGTCCTGTGATAAAACTCTATTCATGACTTGTTCGTTTCTTGCTAAAACTAATTCAATTCTTAAACCTCCATAAAGAAGATTTGGAGTTAATTTTTCTTCTTTAGAGTAATGGTTGAAAACACCACAACGAAGAGGAATAATAAATTTATGACTAAATGATCTATCAGCACCCGCTTTATCAATACTGCTTAATCTTGTTGCTCCTGCTTGGTGAACTGTGAGACTTTCTTTAGTTCTTGTTAATGCCTTTGTTTCAGCATTTGAACCGACAATGTGAGACCTGTGTGGGGTCATACAACCTTGTTTAAGAACAATCTGTGTTTCGTCTTCAACAGCATACTGATTTTCTATTGCTGACCAAATATTATAATTTCTTAAACTCTCTAAAAGTTGTCCATTCTCAAGAGAGAATATATCAACTCTTTCAATTAGACTTGAAGCACCTGCGAGAAGATTAGGGTGTCCCATTGCTTTATTATCAGAGGTATTCTGAAGATCAACCGATATATAAGAATCTTGACCTTTAATGAATGAAATACTGGGCGGGACTTCGAAAATAACTTTTTTACCTTCAGTGAATTCAGTTCCGTTGGTTGGAGTTAAACTAATAAATCTTGAGTTTTCGCTAATTCCCGACATTTTATATAATATAATAATATTTTATTTTTGAGAAATAAAAAAAATAAAATAAAATCTTTCTAATATATATATAAATGACGACAAGACAAAAAGATTTTGTTCATGTGGATCACGACCCTGTTTTAGATATAATTCAGGGTTCTCGTCCTGATCTTACCAATAAAGAAGTAGAAGGCGTTTCGAGTAGTATGACCACAGGTGTTGAAAAATGTGTATGGAATGAAGACGCTGCTTTTAGTTATACAACTAACTCAAATGAAAGTAATCTTCACATTGTATCAACTTCTGCTTTGGACACAAGTGCTGGAACTGGAGCAAGAACGGTATTAGTAGAGGGATTAAAACATGCTCTTGTTTCGGGTGTTCACGAATATAATGTTGCTTCAGAAACAGTTACATTAAATGGAACTTCAAATGTAAGTTTGAGTGATAGTTACTATAGAATCCTTAATGTAAGTGTAGCAACTGCTGGTTCAACTGGTCTTAATCAAGGAAATATTAAGGTATTTGATCCTGCGGGAGGGACATTTGGTGCTATTGCCGGAGGAGATAATGTAAGTAATCAGGCAGTAATATCACCTTCTTCTACAAATGATATTCTTTTAGAGAAAATTCATGTTATGGGACATTTCGAAACTCCCGTTGAACTTAAGGTGAATATTTATGAAGAATCAACTGGACTTCAGAAAACAATCTATAAGTTTTTTATGTCTTCAAACGGTAATGAATTCTCTATTAATGTAAGAAAGAAACTGGTCGCTGGTGATACTTTATGGGTTAGTGCTAAACCATTAGCAGCAGTGACTGGATTACATAATAGGGTTTCTGTTCTTTTGGAAGGAACCGAGAAGACAAATAATTTGGTCATTCCAGCGATAGTTTAATTAAATAAATATATTTTTTGATTTTTTTTTATAATTATATATTATATATGAGTGGAACTATTATTCAGGCAAAAAATCCGTCAAATGAGTTTGTCCCTTTGACTGTGGACGCAAACAATAGATTAGAATGTTCAGTTAATGAAATAGAATTAACTGCTGAAACAATAAATGTAAATATCGCAGATCTTGAGGTTCTTCAAACGGCAGCGAATAATACCTTAAGTTCAATAGATAATAAGGTCATTCTACCAAGTGTTTTAAACTCTGACCAACTTAAGGTTAATGATAGTGCTTGTGTTGCTGGTCTATCTCAAATTAATAATACTTTAACTGCTGGTGGAGTGGTAGACATTTCTACATTAGCGAAGGAGGCAAAACAAGATACACTAATCGCTAAATTCGTAGGTGGGGCAACAACTTTGGGTATGTCGACAGCACAAAATCAACAAACAATTGATCTCACACTTCAGGGAATCGATACTGTGCTCGGCGACACGCAAACTAATATGGCGACACAACACGGGTTAAGACTTACAAAATTAACTAATATAGAAACTTTAAACACCGCTGGTAATAATACATTAAGTAGTATTGATAATAAAGTGGTTTTACCTGCTGCTTTGGATAGTGGAAAATTAAAGGTAATTGACTCCCAAATCGCAGATACAAATTCAAAGATAGACGCTATGAGAGGTTCCAATTCAATAACTGACCTTGCGACTAAACTCAATGCTGGTCTTCCAAGTGCTTTGAGTAGTGATAGACTTAAGTGTGTATTAGACGCTAATCTTGCTGATACAAATTCAAAGATAGACGCTATGAGAGCGAGTGATACACTAACAACTGTTAAAAATGCTATTGATACAGTAGCAACTAACACTTCAGCGTCTGCTACAGACTTGGCGGCAATTGAAGTTCTTTTAACTGCTGCGAATACAGACCATGCTGCGAATGAAGCACTTTTAACTACAATTGACGCTGATACTAATGATATAAAAACTAACAC
>Ga0181392_1000950_pt1 | contig 11125 bp, 14 predicted proteins | sample 15SPOviralmetaG_FD_130083 | JGI IMG/M metagenome (GOLD analysis project Ga0181392, IMG submission 130083) | Marine viral communities from the oligotrophic San Pedro Time Series (SPOT) site, San Pedro Channel, CA, USA - 15 SPOT_SRF_2010-09-15 | ecosystem: Environmental > Aquatic > Marine > Strait... | reverse complement strand
CACAAGATCCAGGGCGTCTACGTCGGTTCTTCGGGCCTGGCGCAGGTCGCCACCGGAACTCCCGCCGCCATGATTTCGGTCGGGCAGACCCTCGAGGCGCACGAGGCCAAACTCGACTTCACCTTCCGCCACATCAAGGACGAGACCACCGGCGAGCTTGCCGCCAGCAACTTTGTCGTGAGCGGCTACTCGAACAAGGCTGTCAGCTAAATTCTATATCTCATTAAATAGAACCAACGGGATGCGACTGAAATTGATTTCGATCGCTCCCAAAACTTCGCTATCATCCGCAGATTCACTGTAAGTAATCGTAGCCATCCGGTTGGATGTCGTCACCAGAAAACGCCATATTACCCACTCGATCCGATTCGAATGAAGCTCGAACAAAACCGCCCCACACGGCGGATCCCACTTGTCCTTTTCGATGCGCTGGAAGATGAGCTTTTTCACAGAAAAGTTGTAGTTTTTGAAAAAATACGCGATGAAGTCGTCGAAAAGGCTCGCAGCCCAACAAAGGGTTTCTTGCAGATGGCGAGTCTCAAAAAGCAGCTTGGTCTCGGCGTAGATCATCTCGTTCATGTTGATGTACGAGCGAATGATCTTTTCAACCGACCCAGGTAATCCGGGCACACGGAATTCGGACGCTGCGAGCGTTCTGCGATAAATTCGTCGATACGAATTGTCGACACGCATGTTTTGGAACTCATTCTTTTTGGTCAATTTTTCTCTGAGAACGTCGATGACGTTGTCCTTCGTGTCGGCGATGTACGCTGCCAGCATTTTTACAGATAGCAAATGTTTTCTATCGCTTGTGCATGCCATGTGCGATCCCGGGTTCGCTAAAAAATGTTTTATAAATTAAAAAATGAGCGAGCGGTACCCGTACATGATTTTTTACGGAGTTTTACTCATCGTTGCCGCCGCGGCAATTTACAATCTCGCAAAAATGAGCGACAAATTTGCGTACGGGTTTTTCTCGGAGAAGAATCGATATAACGACGGACTTGAGGGAAAGGACGCCGCGAGACAATCTGAAATAAACCAAAAGGTCCGAGACAAGCTGCGCCAGGAAACGATCTCGGACATGGATAGGCTCAAGCAAGGAATGCTCGGCGAGGAGGGCGGCATCTAAAAGCGAAACGTGACGTTGGAAGAGCCAACGGCGCGAAGTTCCTTCTTCCTCTTTTTGCGCTGGCCTTTCTGAGTCTTTTTGCGGTTCGAGATGTCCTTTTTCATCTCCAACTCGGCCCTTTTGACATTTTCTTCGTCCCGGAGCAGCCACTGGAGCACGCCGCTCTGGATGGTAAACTTGAAAAATCGAAGCTGCGCGGAGTTGGTGACAAATTTTTTGTTTCCGAGCGCGAGTTCGAAGCGGACGTGGCGGCGAAATACCTGGTGAGTATAGAATTACAAATTAGCGAAAGAAATGTTTGGACTAACGATTGTTAAAAGTTTTCTTACATCGAAGCTTTTCTTGCCCTTGGAGTCGAGAATGTCGCGGAACTTGCCGTGATTGGACACGTTGAAGATGAACTTTGAGTTGTTGGCCGCGACGTACTCGAGGACGCGAAGGCTGACGCGCTTTTTCTTTGCCAGGACCTGCTCTGCGAGATCGAAGTTCTCTTGCTTCTCGAAAAAGCGCTTGATCGACGAAAACGACGGAGAGTTGAGCAGGTCGTTGCACTTGGTTTCTTCCATGTTTCCTTTCGATAAATCTATTTGATTTGTCAGAGAATTTTTTTCGGCTTCGTTTGTGCTTTTCGGCTTAGATCCCGGGATCGTGGTCGTCGACGTCGTCGTTGTCCTGTATGTGCCGCTGTGCTTCGAGGTCGAGCCAGTCGACATCAATTTTTTCGGGCTCGTTTCCGAGGACGAGCTTGGCGATTGCGAGCGCGAACTGCTTGAATTTTATTTTTTGTGTCGAGAGGATCCAAGGAAGAGATTTGAAAAGGTTGAACAAATCTGATATCTCAACGACGTTTCGTTCTAGAAATTCAGTTTGGGAAAGCATGTGGTTGATAAAAGGAAAAAAAAATACCGAAAAAAACGCTTTGCGTCGCTACAAAGTCACATCCCTGAAGAGGGACCACGGTCGATGCTCGAGAAGATGAATAAAATCAATATCGTACGAGAAGTCATAATTCAATAGAAGCGACCATGCCGGGTCCGACAGGCACAAAATTCTCGCATTCCCATTTCTGTTTGTGAGACTGAGGATCACGCCGACGTAGCCGGGCTCGTCGAGGATGACATTGAGCCATATCGCGGCGACGTGGAATCTGTGCCGAAGCTCGATTCGAACCGATTCCAGCGGGTCGTGAAGAAATTGATTGACTATGTACACTAATTCGATTGGCAAGTGCTTCTCCATGCATAATGAATTAAAAAATATTTCGTAGTAAAAAAGAATGTCGAGTGCGTTTTTATTTGTGCATTGGGTGATTTTATCGGTAATCTCGATTGCGACGGCGTACGTGAGCAGCGTGAACATTTTGAAACTTATCAATCACTGCAAAAGCTGCTCGAAGAGCGAATACATAAAATCCAAAGCCGCAAAGGACATAAAGGGCGCGACGATATTTTTTATTGTAGCCAGCGCTATCTTTTTGACCGGATTTGTCTTGTCTAGATTCAATCGATTCTCCAAAACCGGGTTCGACCCGGCGTCCAACACAAAGAGTTTGGGCGGGGCTTTCATTTACGCCCTGTATTCGATCATGTTGTACAACGTGCTTATTTTTATAAACTATGCCGCAATCTACAGAAAATGCGCGTCGTCTGCTTGCAAGGACATGCAGCCTTTCGCCAGGGACTGGGAGCGCGTAAAAGTTTTCAACGGTCTGTTTTTCGGACTGGCGGTCTCGTACATCTTCTTCCGGTTCCAGTGCCCCGGCCAAAAGTACGGCCTGCCGTCGAGAGCCTCGTGCAAACGCGTGTTGTGCAACAATTCGATCCGGGGCGGTCGCAAGTTGGCACAGCAGGAGTACGAGGACTTCAAAAGCAAACTCAAGGCGGCGGAAAAGAAACATGGCAGCGACACGTCTCGCGCGATCGCTAGCGCCGGCGTTTTTGACGAGGGCGGCGAACTAATCGGCGGAGACAGAGCTCTGGATTATTATCAGACGCTAAACAAGATCGATAGTTGCGTGGACAACGCGCGCGAGCAAGTCGCGGCGATGGGATTCGATAAAAACACGTGGGGGCTCGACTGCGATGGATTTCGCGAGTCGGCGAAGCGGTACAAGGCGACTTCGTCCGGAAAGAAAGCCAAGGACACCGAGAAGGACTACATAAAGAGGCTGCTGAAGCGCGACCGAGAGAAGCGTCGAGAGAAGCAGAAGAAGCTACAGAAAATCAGCTCATGACGCGGCGCGTGGAGAAGACGAGCGTCGGGGGAGAAGCGTCCTCCTGGAACCAGTTTTTTAATTCTCTCGAAATGTCGTGCTGGATGTTTGTGGAGTACATGTAGACAAGGTTGTCGTTGTCCTGTTTCGGCGGCCTCCATTCCGTTCGAAAGCGGAGAATGTGTGGGGCGGTGGCCGAGATGATCGAGATTGATTTCGGCGTCTTGAACTTGAATCCGAACTCGATCCTGATGGGCAGCATGTAAAAGATGCCTTGTTCCTGGTTCGAGATGACTGGGATGTCGACGATGGCAAAGGGGCAATATCCCATGATGATGGAGGCGACGTCGCGATTTTGCGATCCACCGAGGTAGATTTTGATCGCTTTTTCAAAGAACGGGAGGTGAATCTCCTTTCCGAAGATCGGCCAGAGGTTGTAGTAGTTGCTGTCGCGAACAATGTGACGAAGCAAGTAGGTGCTCGTGGTGTAGTTATAGATGCTGATATCGCGGGCGCTGAAGATGGCTGTTTTGTTGTCGGAATAGCAGGGGCAATTGTCTAGATCGTGGGTCATCCGTTGTGGCTTTACAGTTGCGGTTTGGAACTTGATTTGGGCGTCGACGATTCTCTGCTTGGTTTTCTTGTTCTTCTTGAGGTAGGATTGTTTCTCGTGGTGGTAGGCAATATTGTGCTCGAATTTCGTCTTTTTGAGGGCGGGCGTTTGAGTTTCTAGAGTCTCGAGCTGCGCGATGGATCGTCGTATGCTGGCTCGCATGCGATCGATGGACGAGAGATGGAACTGCAGATTTCTGGAGGATAGAATGCTTCGAATTCTCTTTCGCTCGAGGCGCTGCGAGGCCGCTTGCATTGTGTCTCGTTTGTTTCGGGGAGAGAAATTTCTTTTTTGTAAATAAACAAATGAGTTTACAGCAAGTGATTGGCGCTTTGCGCGAAAAGATTAGTACGATGGTGGAGGAGCAGGAGAAGGCCCACGGGCGCGGCATTTTGATGGTGGAGGTTCAGGAGGACGAGAAGGCTCGTTTCATGCATCTACCGGGCCTGAAGTTTAAAAAGGAGGACTTTTTGCTGCAGCAGCTTTTTGATGCAAAGGACGACGATATCTGTTGCATGTTCAAGGATAAAGATGGGAAGCAGCAGTTTGCGATGCTGAGCCGAGAGGGCCTGAAAAAGGGAGGGGCGGCGGTGGGGACGGCGGTGGAGCGCGGGGAGTAGTTTATCTGGGGTATTTTTGCATTCGTGTGTTAAGTTCGTTGACGTTTGTTTTAAGTGTTTTTATTAGGCCCTCGGCTTCTTTAAATGTATATCTACTTCCCTGTTTTAATTTTTCTATCATTTGAAGAATACCTTGATCTTGATTGATGTTTTCAATTAGCTCTTGGACTCGGTTTTCGTTTTGAAGAAACCATGTCTTTTGGGCAACAGTTTCCCTTTTTAAATCTTTTATTTTTAATATTTGTGTTAACTTACTATATGTTTTTAGATACACTTGTTTCCATTTTTTGAAAAATTGATCGAATTTGTTTCTTTCTGCATCTGTCCATATAACTTTAAAGTTGTATGGGTTTTGCAGAAATTCCGTGAGTGTTTTTTGTTCGTTGTCGTAATCCTGGCGGCCCTTCTGCACACCTCTTTGAAATTCTCGTTTGGATTTCGCTGTTGCGGCTGCTTGTGAAAAAACAGCACTTGTTTTTGCCTTTTTTTTCAATTCTGCTTCCGCTTTTAAACGAGCTTTTTCGAGTTTCTTTTTGTTTGCCATCGACATCAACGTCATACCTGCCCTCGTTTGTCTTTTTAAATTTTCTAGTTCAAGTTTCTTTTGAATTTCTGCTTCTGCCAATTTTTCAGCCAACTGTTTATCGTTTAATATTTTTTGATCTTGCAGAGCCTTTTTCGCGATTCGTTCTGCTTCCTGGGCTTTTGCGGCTGCAGCAGCAGCTTCTGCTCTTGCTGTTTCAGCAGCTAGCTTTTGCAAAAGATTTTCCGTAGCCACTGCTCTTAATCCATCGTACGCTCCTTCTGATACTTTGGCCCTTTTTTCCAGAGTTTCAATTTTTTCTTTTGCTTTCACTGCCGCTTTTGTAGCTTGGATTTTAGTTTCATCAAGTTTTGCGTTTGCCCTTTTCGCTTCCTTTTCGGCGTTCATTGCTCTTGTAGTCGCAAGTTCAGTTTCTTTTTTGGCTTCAGCGAGTTCTTGGCCACTTTTTTCCTTTTCCTTGTTCAATGTTGCGACTGCATCTTTTGCTGCTTTATCAAAACGTTCTTCTGCTTGCTGAACTTTTTGCTGTTGTGTTTCAAGTTTTGTCTTTAAATCATCAGCTTCCCTGTTAAGGCGCGTAACTTCTGCAAGTTTGCTATCTAATTTCAAACCCTGGCTTTTATTTTTTTGTTCTAAGGCTTCTATGCTCGCTTTATTTTTACGTATATTTTTATTTAATTTTTTAATTTGTCCTCTATGTTTTTCCCTCAGTGTCTCTAGACTACTTTCCAAGCCTTTGTTAGAAGCTTGTAAAGAAATAATATCTTTTTTTTGTTCTTTTATTTGGTCTTTAGCGACCTTAAACTCTTGTTGAACACCCGCTAATTTCTGGTCCAACCTGTTTTTCTCGGACAATGCGTTATCACGTTGCGTTTTGATCTCTTTCTTTTCTGCTTTGAGAGCAGTCTCAATTTGTTTTAGTTCGTTTAAGTTTTCTTGACTCGTAGCTAATTCCGATTTAGTTCTTTCCAATTCTTCTTTTCCTTCATCGTACGCTTTTTGAACCTTTTCCTTGTCTTTTAGACTAAGATTTGCGCTCTCCAATTTTTCTTTAGCGTCTTTGAGTTCATTTTCAGTCTGTGATTTTTGATTATTGAGATTTGTTTGATTGGTTTTAAGTTCGCTAATTTGACTTGTTAGGGTACTCTCCCTTTCCTTTGCTTTTCTAAGAGCTTCGTTCGCACGCTCTTTTTCTTTTCGTGCCTCTATCGCTTTATATTGCGCGTCTAGTTTCGCAGACGATGCTTTTTTTTCGTTTTCTTTCGCTATTTTTGCTAAATCTACAGCTTCATTACGTTCAGAATTTGCGGCTCTTAGTTGCTTGTTAGCTTCTTGTTCATTTGCAACTGCCTCCATAGCCTTTTTTGAAGCTTCAACAGATTTAGCCTCTAGATCCCTAGCTTTACTATCATACTCTTTCTTCATTTCTTGAAGTTTAGCTGCATTTGCTAGATCTCCTTTTTTTTTCGATTCTTCTGCTTCACGTTGGATTCTATCTCGTTCTTCATTTGCCGTTTGTGCCTCTTTTGCTTTCTTTTCGGCTTCCTCTAAAGCTCTTACTGATCTACCTTGAGCTAGCGTTAATGAACGCCTGAGTGCTTTCAAAACATTGTCTTGTGCTGCAATTCGGTTTTTCATAGTGTCCATAATTGTTTTTTGACCTGAAATTCTTTGTGCAAAAACATCTTCTCTTCTGTTAGCTTCGTTGATTTGTTTATCCGCCTCATTAAGTTTTTCTTGAAGTTTAGTCAAAGCGTCTTGAGCTTCCTTTTTTTCACTTTTACATGCTTTTAATTTTTTTATCAAAACCTGAACTATTCCTCTATTTTGTTTCAAAAGAAGTTTAACTTCTTCATTTTCTTTTTTCAATCTTGCAATCTCACTGTTCAATCCGCTAATTGAACTATCGTCTTTGTTCTTTTGGTCCTGTAGGTTTTGTATTTTATTCAAAGCCTCTTCTAATTGTCTTTTGTTTTCTTCAGCCTTTTTGATGTCCATTTCTGTGTATTTTTTTTCTGTGGATGCTTGTTTTAATCCTTTGTCGATCTCTTTCTCCTCATTCTTGAGTTTCAAAATGTTCGTCACAACTTTTTTGAGCTTATTTCGAATTTCGACAATCTTTTTGTTGTGGACTTCGATCTCTTTTTTGTGATTCTTAACGTATGTTTCAATCTCTTGTGCCACGCCGGGAGACATCCTCGACAGCGCAATTCCTCTTCTCAGGCTGCCAAGCATCAACCCCCTCCCGCGGCTCCCACGGCTCCGGCTGCGCCGCCGGCTCGTGCTTCTTTTGCCTTTATTTCGCCTGATTAGCGATCTCGTTCTTGATTTCGACCGAGTCTTCCGCCTCGCCACTCGGTTCCGCGACCGCGACCGCGACCGCGACCGGAGCTTCGTCACTTTTTTACTTCTCTTCGCCCTCCTCCCGGGAGTGCTTGCTCTCTTCTTTGGCATATCGTTTGTATATATCTATCATTTTTTTTCGATCCCGGGATCGACCCCCAAAGGGTATACCCCCCCCTCATCCCCGCTCCGTACCCACCAACGAAGCATGGCCGACACCCTGCCGACGCTGGCGACCGAGTTCGGCCAGATCGACCGTCCGATCGTCGAGCTTCTCGGAACTCGACGAACCGGCGTGATCGCAGAGGCGGTCAGGATGGGCATGCTTGGGGTTGTCGACCACCCGGTGCTTCTCGACGAAAAGCTCGTGGCCCTCTTCGGATTTGCGCACACCGGAGCGTACAACAATGGCGACATCGACGACGAACTCATTCACGCCGTGTCGAGCAAGCTGAACGTTCGAGTTGAAAAAAAGCACACCCGCGTTCTGACCCCCGAGATCGTGTACTCGATCCTGTCGCGTCGGTACCTCGGAGACAAATATCGCGAGAAGCTCGCGTCGATCGAGTTCAATCGGCGCCACGTGATCGTGACCATCGACTGCGTCATATGGACCCTAAACCTCATAGACACGCCTCTTTCGCAGCGGATCATTCGCTACATCGACTTTTTGTGCTCGAGCATCGTCAAGCCGACGCTGCACTCCTCTGAGTTGGAGCGACAGCACCTGGAGCAGCCGCGGCCGCTGTCGATCGACCTGGACCTGGACTGCGTCGCCGAGATGTACGGCGGCGTTCGTTCCGTTTTGGTGTATCACGAGTGCGCCCAGTTTCCGGACGGCCTGGTGGTGGACGTGGTGACACCGTCAAGTCTGCTGATGCTGTCTCGCGTGGACGATGTCACGCGCACCGTGTTCCAGATCCAGCACGCTGCAATGGCAATGCGTGCACGAGGGAAACGAAAGTGGATTCATCTGACCGACTACCACTCGTGGGACCCGGCGCACGTGCGCGCGATCCGGCACCTGCGGCAAATCGGCGTGGTGGCCACGCACGGTCTGTTTGGTCGTTTGCGGCCGTTCTGAGAACATGTGGATAATGCGTGAGTAAAATTTCTACTATGAATAAAAACATGCCACGAAACAAGAACAAGAAGAGCATTTCCGAGCTGAAGAAGCAGCTTGCGTCGTCGCAGGAGACGAAGCAGTCGACCCGCGGGCGCAAGCGCGAGCGGTCTCCGCTCGACCAGCCGCGTAGCGAGAGTGAGGACTACAGCAGCGACGCGAGCGATGTGGACGACGACCTGAGTCACGCGGAGCTGCTGGCGCTGGTGGACCAGTCCAAGAGCTGGAAGGATCTGGTGCGCTCGGAGGCGATCTACGAGTTCGGGTTGTGCGAGAACATGCAGTACCTGAAGGAGCTGTGGGCCGCGCGGTCTACGAGCGCAAGCTGAAGATTTTGCGAACGCGGCGCACTTCTCCCCAGAGCAAGCGCTTGCGGTCGTGGTCGATGCCGTCGCGAACGTATTCGCGGAAGCTGGGCGCAGTGTATTCGGTTGGAATGAGGTCCTGGATGAAGCGCTCCATGTGGTCGCTTACGTCTTTCCGCTGCGTGCGGAGGAGCGCGAGTGCGTAGACGCGCAGATCTTCTCGGACGACGGCGATGCTGGGGCTGAATGCGTCGCAGTTTGGCGTGAGGGAACCCATCTTGGAAGTATCTGGAGTTACGAGCATATACGTAGCATGGAACGTTGATCCCGGGATCGACACACGCGGTGCGTGTACGAGATGGAATGAAAAAATGTTTGGTAAAATAAACATGGAGTCAATCATCGGTGGAAACATGGCCAACAAGAGGACCACTTATTTGAACTGGAAGACGGACAGAGAAAGCGACGCCCGTCAACTAGCCCGACAAAAGGTCGAGCCCAAGCAACATTTTCTTACCGACAAGCCCAACATACATTTCAACAACAATGGAGATATGGCCAGCTCAAACATGAATTGGGAGAAGCTCTCCCTGCCCAAGAAGAAGAAGAAGCGTTCCTCCTCGTTCTTTGGGCTTCTTTAGCCTAGGATCAAACAAAGTGTTCCCGCATCGCTCTCTTCAGCTCCGACTCGCGAGCTCCGGTAAACGATGCAACTCTCCTTCCGCCTTTGTACAAAACGAAATGCGGAACGGACCTACTGCCTTCCAGTTTTGCGATTTCTTTCTGCTCGTCTACGTCAACATGAACAAACACCACGCCGAGCGTTTCTTGATTCAATTTTTCGAATGTAGGCGAAAATCTTCTGCACGGCCCGCACCAACTCGCGCCAAGGTTGGTCACCACGAATTTGGTTCCGTTCAAAATCTTTTTGTATTCGTTCAAGGACTTTACTTCAAAAACCATTTTACTCAATGCTTTAAATTTTTTTCGCCCGGTTCAACGATTTTTAATTCTTTTCAAAATGAAATGCGATTTCCAATCCAATTGGAAAAATTAATTTTAAGCTTTTTGTGCGACCCGAAACGATTGCTGAGAACCGAATTTCACGAGCGCGTGAAATATGGGACGAATATGATACGGAAAATGGAAAATTCGTCCAACGCAGTTGCGATTTATATTTCGAAAAAAAACAGAGAAATTTTCATCGGCTTCGACCATCTCGAACGCCTTTCAACCGAAGTTCACTTGATCAGATGTCAGCCAGGCACGATTAAAATTCGTTTGATCGAAAAGCTTCTTCGAATTTTCCCCGACGCGGCAAACCATGCGCTCAGCAAATACGAACGTGCGTACGAAAAAATGTTCAAAGAAAAAAGCGCTCGATAGCTCAGCGCTTTTGACTTGGCGGACACCCACCCGAGAAATTTTATGTTACTTATAATTAAATGGTGATTTCTTGAATTTGACGTCAAATTCAAGAAATCACCATTTATTATAAAGGAACAATTTTTTTTCAAAGTCGATGTGCAATACCCAAAAGCGCCGAGCTATCGAGCGCAAACGATCGATCCCGGGATCGATGACTTTTTACATAAAAGGCGCGACGAATTAAAAAAAATAAAAAAATCATGTCGTCCGAAATTTCAGTGAAATTACTTTTTTTGGACAAAGTTTTCACAGACTCAAAAAAAATGTTTCTACTTGACCTTGACGATTTCATTTTTTTTACGGATCGACCCGAGTGGGATGAAGAAAGAATTTTCATATCGGAGAAAATTTCCTACCCTCGAATCTTTGGGGCAGAATTGGTTTCGAAGGATGAAGTCGAAATCGAAAACAAATTCGATACTGAGCCGAAAGTCCACATTCTCGTATCGATCCTTGCTGGATTCGATCGAGAACTTTTTTGCTACCGCGGCGGGAATTATGTCGTTCATCACGTCAATCACGATCGACACGATGCCACGCGCTCGAATTTGCATTGCGTAACTTATTCGCTCAATTCGATGATGCAGCGCACGAAAAAAGTTTTCAAGGGCACGAGAAAACAAGCGAACAAAAAATTCAGCGCAAAGTTTTGCTTCGGCGCAATCAGAGGACGCACGATCCGCAACTTTTCTACAGAAGAAGAGGGGTGTGTTGCTTGGCTGCGAATTGCGATCGACTATTTCAACTTGGCAAATTTGAGTCCAAGCAGAATTTTCGACTGCGGAATCTCAGCGTGGCGCGAGGT
>Ga0181392_1000949_pt1 | contig 11127 bp, 24 predicted proteins | sample 15SPOviralmetaG_FD_130083 | JGI IMG/M metagenome (GOLD analysis project Ga0181392, IMG submission 130083) | Marine viral communities from the oligotrophic San Pedro Time Series (SPOT) site, San Pedro Channel, CA, USA - 15 SPOT_SRF_2010-09-15 | ecosystem: Environmental > Aquatic > Marine > Strait... | reverse complement strand
GCATTTGGTGATACTGCCGATACTAATGCAGGAGAAATATTCTACGATCATACTGTTAATAGTATGAATTTTAGAGTAGGCGGTTCTCATAAATTTCTTATTAATTCTTCAGGCATTGATGTAGTATCTGGTAATATTACACTAAGCGGAACAGGAAGAATACAAGGAATAGATACCGTAAGCGCAAGTACAGATGCTGCTAGTAAAGCTTATGTTGATGCTCATCCTGGCACTACTCAAACTACAGTCTCAGGTAACTCTGGAGGTGTTAGTATTACTGGATACGGCACTAGTAATTTTACTTTCTATCAGTCTTCTAGTTCTTTTGCAGGATATACTGGCGGATGGGCAAATTATTATATTGGTAATCACGGAAATGGATCTAACTACTACAACACTACTATAATATTTCCTTTTTGGAGTTCTCCTAAATATTCAAGATTAGAAAGTAACAATTTATCTTCCGTATACGACTTTTGGACAAGTGAAAATTTCACACCATCAAACTACTTAGGTCTTGCTGGTGGCACTATGACAGGAAACTTGTCAATGAATGCATCTATAAACTTTGGCTCTTCTAATGGTTATGTTAATCTAAGCAGGGGAAGCTTTATTACCTTTTATGAAGACGGATATAATCAACACGGTATTGGTAGTAGAAATAATACTGGTAGTGAGGATGATGATATTAGAATTAATTCTTATGGTGCGGTTTATGTCAACTTAGACTCTAATAATAATAACACTTCAGGTGCTGATTTTATGATAGGTCGTCACGGTGCAGGAACTGGAACAATTAGCGAGTTATTTAGAGTCAGTGGTGAAAATGGTAAATTAACAGTTGCTGGCTCTATGGTAGTATCGGCTGGGGAAGGTAATACCGTTGGTCCTGTTTTTAATAATCAGTTTAGTTTAAAAAATTACACAACAGTAATTACAGATACTTTTCATACAGGACAGTCTACTCAAGCAAAAAGATATGAAATAGCTAGAGTGTTTTTTGACTATAACGATTGGGGGAATACAGGTGTTTTAGAAATAGAATTGATGGAGCCTTATTTTGGTCAAGGTGTTTCTAAAAAGTATCAGCTTGTAGCGGGATATAACAACTATGCAGATATGGATCTTGTTGAAATTTCTGGTGGTTCTCAAACTGAAAGTTTTCAATTAACGGTAGGGTCATTAACGACAGTAAGTGGAGACATTAAATATCTTCCTATTTATGCAGAAGTTAGATTTTATTCTCAATGTGAAGCTAAAATTACTACTAACAGAGACCTTACAACTAATTCTTTATCTACAACTAAAGGCGCAATTTATATAAATACAAGTCCTACAGGTACTAACATATCAGATCCTACCATAGTAGATAATGTTCAAACAAATCAAGGTGCTGATACTATTAATTTAGGAACATCTGCTAAAGTAGGAATTGGTATTACTAACGGATCCACTCCTTCATATCCCTTACACGTAAACTCTAGTGTTTCTAACGTATCTATATATGCCTCTGCTGACATTACTGCATTTTCAGATGCTAGAGTAAAGGATAATATAATGACTATATCTAATCCTTTAGATAAGATAAAAGCTATTCGTGGTGTAACATATGAAAGAACAGATTTAGAATCAGACAAAAGATCTATGGGTGTCATAGCTCAAGAAGTATTACCTCACGTACCTGAAGTTGTTCACGAAGATGAAAAAGGTATGTACTCTGTTTCTTATCAGAATATGGTAGCATTACTTATAGAAGGTATGAAAGAACAACAAAAAGAGATTGATGAACTCAAGTCAATGTTGAAAAAGTAATGGCCGTAAGTGTAAATACATATAATGGTTATATTGGTAAAAGCATAGACACAAGTGGTAATAACCCTATTCACATACCAGGACTTGTTACTCTAGTTACAGAAGGAGATGGAAATTATCGTAGTTATGACGAGGATTTAAACGATGAGTTTCCTATGACTTTTCTTAATGGTTCAGACATTTCCAATGGTACTTTTGCTTGTTTTAAGTTTGATCCTAATTTAAAAGACTCTTCTTCTAGACCTGTAGATGTATATGATTCTACCAATCAGTACAACTGCTCATATTTTTCTGGAGGTAGTGCAAATGTTTTTACAACAGGTAGTTACGGAACACTTAACAATGTATCTTTTGTTCACGGATCTGGAGGTTATTTATCTAACTCTAGTACGTCAAGCGGTAGAAATTGTTATTGGCCTGCTGCAACAAAAACAGGAACATCTCATCTTTCAACAACTAGTGGTCGAAGAACAATTTGCTTATGGGTTCGCACTTCAGTAACTAGCCCAACGGCCTTTCAATATATATTTGCAGATAATTCTCAAACATCTAATAGCAACTATAGTGGTGTTATTATTACTTATCCTTCTAATAGATCTAATGCTATTACTTGGTTGATTGGTGATGGTTCAGGAACTAACTCTGGAGATAGAAGAAGTTTTTTGGGTGTTAATAATACAATGACAAACAATCAATGGAATTTTATTGTCATAGGAGTTTACGGAGGGTCTAGTACAGGTGGATCTGCTAACTACACAAACATAACTCCTTCAAGCTCCTCACAAAGAAATACTACAAATAATGGACAATCTGGAACTTCTGGTTCATATTCTGGTAACCCATCTTATAATTCTAGTTATTATCCAGTCACACACTCTTCATCTAACGCAACTCAATCTTTTGTTGGAGATGTAGGGTATGTATGGGTTTTTCCTTTTTATATGCAATCTAACGATTCTAGATTAAGTGATATTTTTTCTGCAACTAAAGGATTGTATTATAATGAATAAAGAAAATTTTACATCAGGAACACTATGGAAGTGGATGCCTGAAGACTCTGATTGTTGGATGTATGAAGGAGGTAATATAGTTCAACTCATTGACAATAATCTTACAGGATTTAGTGCTGTAGTAAATGAAACTACAGAAGAAGGTTTTTCAATAACTTACCCAGATAACGAAACACAGTTTCATAATTACATAGATATTTTTATCTTTGCATAGATCAAAACTATTTATATAATGTATATTTTCAGTATATTGCAATAATAATTTTTAATTAAAAAAAATGGCCTTAAAATTAACAGCTGATAAATTCGGAATGACTTTCTCAGATTCTTATCACAAAATAACTACTTTAACATATCAATCTAATGATATGGAAACATTTGATGAAACTGAAGGTAATACGTGGGTAAAAAGAACTCACGCACACTTTGAGGTTTATGCTTATGCATCTAAAGATACACGGGATGATCACGCTGAACCAGTATACAGATCTCATTTTAGTTTTGAACCTTCCATTGATTCTGAATCGCCTAACATTATAACACAGGCTTACGATTATTTAAAGACTCAAGATGGATATAAAGAAGCTGTAGACTGTTAAAAGTCTCTTCATTGATAAATAAATTTATAAATTATGAGTAAAGTTTCGGAAGAACAATTAAAGCAGGCTCGTGAGTTGCGAGCAAAACAACAACAAAGCCAACTAGAGCTAGGAGGCCTATATCTTACAGAAGAAGATATAAAAAATCGTAAAGAAGAATTAGTCACTTCTATTCGTGAAACGAATACATCTATTCAAGATCTTATGAAAGAAATTTCTAAAGAATTTGGAGATGGTGAACTAAATCTTGAAAGCGGAGAATTTGTTGTTAAGGAAAATACTGAAGAGAATATTGGGTAGTTTTTTTTAAAAAGTACATAATATTTTATTGTTTTGGTTGGACAGGGCTGCCTTATGGTGGCCCTCTCTTTTGTATATTATCTTAAAAAAGGTATGTCTTTCTTCAATATATTTAAGGATAATAACGACATCTCAGAGAAGAGCGTTATTGGTTTTATGAGTTTTGCAGTGATGGTAATTTTTGCTGTTGCAGATATTGTAACAGGATGGATTGGTAAAGATTTAGTGATAAATGAGTTTGTTTATAACAGTTTTGTTTTTATCACACTTGGTAGTTTTAGCGTTTCAGGAATAGAGAAATTCGCAGAAAAGAAATGAAGAAAAAATCTGCTATAGATAGATTAGACGAGCTTGGCGAAGACACTGTACTTGGACTTAGCGTTAAAAGTTTAATTGCTGTAGCTATGACTGTAGCGGTAGCCGCCTCTGGCTATACGATGATCAAGCAAGATATAGAATTGGCTAAAGAGCTACCCGAACCTCCTGTAACGGCTGAACAATTTGAGTTGCAAACAGAGATCATTGAAAATGCAATAATTGAAACGAAGGCCGATATAAGTGAAATCAAAAGGCAAATGGATAGGATGGAATCTAGGCTTTTTGAGAATTCTAGAAGATAAATAAAATATGAGTTCTTCAAATAATGGTTTTATAATAAAAAACTGGCAAATCATCTTGTGGTTTGTTATTGCTGTATTTACGGCAGGTGGAGTGTTTAGTGAGTTTACATCAGTTAAGACTGAATTAAGCATTGTACACGACAGGCTAGATAATAAGGTAAAAGTAATTAACGAACTAGAAGACAGAGTAATAGATATAGAGAAACAACTAGAGTACGAAAGAGGGCTTCTGGAAGCTACTCTAGAAGAGGTTAACTTCATAAATAATTCAAGTAACAAATGAAGCTTTCTAAGAACTTTTCTCTCAGTGAAATGACACGTAGCTATACAGCTACAAAGAAAGGCATTGAGAACACCCCTAATGACCCTCAAATAGAAAATTTACGTATCTTATGTGATAACGTACTTCAACCATTAAGGGATGCTTTAGGTCCTATTACTATAAGCTCTGGATTTCGATCTGTTAAATTAAACACTGCCATTGGTGGAAGTAGCACTTCACAACATTGCGCTTTAAAAGGAGCTGCTAGTGATATTGATCTTGGATCAAGAAACGCAGAGGTTTTTAATTACATTAAAGATAACCTGGTGTGGGATCAACTAATTTGGGAATTTGGAGACACTGATGAAAACCCTTCTTGGGTACACGTTAGTTTTAATAAGGATAATAACCGTAAGCAAATTTTAAAAGCGATAAAACAAAATGGCAAAACAAAATACATCAACTTTTGATAACTGGATTAACGACTTAGAAGATGTTCCTCAACCGACTTGTAATATTGAAAACCCAGATGATTGTGAGGCTTGCGGTTCTTAGCCTATGCATAATACTGACATCTTGTGGTGCGAATTTTCACCTAAAACGTGCGATTGCAAAGGACCCAACGATCCTTCAAAAGCAAATTGTAAGAGTAGATACAGTATTAACAACAAAAGAAAGAATACTAAGGGACACAATCGTAAGCAATAAGTACGACACCATAAATACCATTAAGGATAATGTTTCTTTAAGAATTGTTAGAATAAATGACACTATAATTGTAGATGCAGTTTGTCCGCAAGATACAATTTTCTTCACTAAAGAGATAAAGGTGGATAAAATAGTTTACTCTAAGAAAAAAGGTAAAGAAGTTATTTTATTATGGTCTTTGCTTATTATATTATTATTGTTATATTTGAAACGTATTATAAAATCTGTTATCTGAATTAGATATAGTTTATGCATTTTAGGTTTGTTAGAAAAGGAGGCTGGGGGGCCTCCTTTTTGTTTATCCTTTAATTGACTTAGTCCATTCAACTGTACATACAGCATATCTTTTCTTATCGTCTGGATATTCTTTTAACATATTGTCAACAACCATACACCGATCAACATATTCTTTTCTTGTTTCATTTCCTTTAGGGTTTGGAATAGGCATTTTCTTTCTTTTTTTTATTATTAATACAATTGTGGCAAACATCGTCCCAATAAAGGAAACAAAAATCGATGTCTTTATTATCACTCTCCATAGTTGACTAACTTACGATAAGTTAGTTCAGCAAGGACAGCAGAGATAATGCTGTAATATACAGGAAAATCAATGAAGTAAAAAGTAATTGTGCAAACCCAAAAGGTGAAACAAAACACACAGTTAAATGGCTTGAAATTAGCATACTTACCTATTAATTCCATATAGGGTTCAAATATAAATAAACCAGCTCCTAAAAAGCCAGCTGACATAATTAATAAAATTGTTTCCATTATAGTGATTGACTTATGTTATCGTCTTTTTTTAACTTTTCTAATTTGCGAACCCAGGCTCCATCTTCAAATATTTCTATATAAGATTTCTGTTTCTCTCCATATATATCTGACCAACCTAAAGATTTTATTTTATTTAGCATTGTGGATTTAGCCATAGTTATAATGAGATTTGCTCCGCACTTTCCTTCTTTATAATAATGCAGAAATTTTTCACATATGCGTAGTACGGCTTCATCTACCAATGATTGGTATAGCTCTTTGTCGCCTCTAGTATCGAAGTAAGCTCCAGCAACATCATCACAACGATCAAGAATAAACCTACCTAGTCGCTCGCTTATCCTTCCGTTTTTCTTTGACTGTAGACATTCCTCTTCTATTAGATCTTTGTCGTATTTTATTTTCTTCTTCAGCATTATTAATTATGCGCATAAGATCTCCAGTTAGTCCAAATTTTGTCCATATATAACTAGGAGATAATTTTGTTATACGGCTTATTCCAAACATAGTAACAGTTTTTTTCTTTTTTACTATATCTTTTACAGCCAGATAAATATCAATTTTTTGATTAGCAATAATATCATCAATAATTCTTCCTCCCATAAGGGCGTATTAATTTTTCATAATTAGGATCAAAATCTTTTATTTTGTCCATAAGCTCTTGCTCTTTACGATAAGCTTGTCGCATCTCATCGTTAGTAGAGTCCTTCCCTGTGTTAGCAAAGATTGAAGCCATTTCTTGCTGAAGCTCATCTATCCTTCTTTTAACACCTCTATTAGTAAAATACAATATTTCGCTATTCATAATATCTAATTATTATTTTATATGTTTCTTTCGGGAGATCAGGGTCATAAAGTATGACCAGCTTACGATAATATTTTGGCGAATCATCAGCCACGTAGCCTTTCTCAACGAGGGAGTCAGCAACAAACTTGCAACAAAGAATGCTATTATCACAATCGAACCTGCTGTTATAGCTAACACGTAACTGAAAACGAGAAATGGTAAGCGGATCAAAAGTATCAAGAGCATCTTTAACCATCCTTTTATAGTCGTCTGCCAATCGCTTTCTAACAGTCCAATGTCTACCGGCATAGAATTTATTGAGGCTAGGAGGTTTTCCAAGCGTAAGAGTAATTTCTTTTTCATATTCCTTCATATATTTTTCTTGCTTTTGATATGTTGATATATCCAACTTCTTTAATTATTTTATTTCTATTAGAGAAATGTGATGTCTTAGGCATCATCCTATCTTCCCACTCAGGCTCTGGAAGGCTAGATAAGTTAAAGGCGTATACACCATCAGGCGTGGAATTTATATAAAAAGCTCTTGTATTGAATCTCGCTGCACGAGAAACCAGGTAATCATATTTAGCCTTCTCTATAAGTAAATCATCATAGTGGGTCTTTCGACATTTTAGTTCTATGTCTAACTTTAACTCTTCTGAATAGCAATCGTATTTTGAAAATTTATCGTCAGAATCTGTAAGGTCAGGAATGTACCTAACTTTTAAAAATTCAAACAAATCCTTTTCTTTACTGATCACTATTTCTTTTTTTACTTATATGAAGAAGCTCTTGTTGTAAATGTACTATTGCTTTTTGTATATCATCTTCTTTGGGATTGTTCATCTTACGCCCAGCCCGAAGTAGATATGCTATAGCTACGCCAATGTTATAAGAGTCTTCCTGAAAGTCCAGGACTACATCCATAGCGTGAATCTTTTTATAACGACCAATATAATATTTAGGAGCTGCCATTTGCAAATTCTTTATAATTTATAATAAAACATTTATCGTTTGGTAGTGTATACACATCTTCATTAATATATTTTTCTTTATATATTTCTGAACTATGTGATATAATAAAAGACTTTGTTGACGTGCATACAATTGCATACCAAAAACTATCGCTACGAGTTTCTTCGTCTAAAGATTTAAATGATACAGTTTCTTCCTGGTAATCTTCTCGGCTGTTCCATACTAAGTCTTTATTTTCATCGACTAGGAAAAACTCTACAAAACCATTACGTTCAGCTGCGATGTCTAGAGAAAAATCTTCTGGGTGTTCTTGAATTGTATATCCGCGAGATTTTAAAGCTTCGCGCAGTACAGATATACCAAAATCTTTTTCCACGTTATAAATATACGTTAAACAATCTCAACATCAAATTTTTCAATTGTTAGTCGTTTACCCTTCTGAATTACTAATCTTCCGTTAGAGACGTTAAAAAATATGTAATTGATATCGCTCCCAGTGTAGTCGTTGATGTCCACTTTATATTCTTCGTCATTGACTCGTACTCTTTCGTGAGATAAGACTTTTGTTTCTTTGATTTTTTCATAATTGTTTTCAAGGTACATACAAAGGGCGTAAAGCCAATTCTTTCGCCATTCATCCACTGTTCTTTTCAGCGATTTTGTTTTATTCATATAATGTTGTTAATATCATCATCGTTAAGTATTGGTTTTCTATCTAACCAAGACCGATACATACGTGCTGCAACTGCTAGACGTTGAGGGTAGAATGGATAGTTTTTACGTAAACGAGCAAGGGCTATCCTAATAAATTGATCTCTCATTAGAATTCAAGGTTTTTTTGTTTTACTGAATTTGCTTCCTTATGACGAGCGTGAGAGTAAACTTTATTACCCCCATCGTCAACATAGTATCTGTTGGTGATCTTATCATAGTACATATATAATGATCCTACATTTCCAACAGCTTTAGGCTTTGCCTTAACTACACTAATCTTAACCTGATTAGGTTCATAAGGAATACCTTTCTCATCTTCTAAACCATATGGACATCTCCATACGTTTACGATCATCATACCTTTCCTGGACCACTGCATACCTCCAGCAATATCATTCATAGTCGGTACGTCAACATAAGGTACTCCACTCTTATACTTAGCTTGCTGATGCTTTGTATGTACAGTTACAATTGTATGATAGTCTTTATCACTAGAGTGCTTGCGCACTCGTGTCAAGATATTTCCAATTGCTATATCATCACGAACACCGGTATTCACATCTGTCTTAATTTCTGTAAATGGGTCCACCAGGCATCCATCAATTTTTATTCCTCTTGATTCAATCTCTTCTACAGAAGTATAGAAACCTTCAATGGTTAAATCTTTAAGACCTGAGTCGATAACATAAAAGTGTTCCTTTAAAAAAGTCATAGCTTTCTCAGCTTCTAAATCTGTAGCGTTAATTTTATCATTAATAAGAAATGGTTTGCGAAGATAGCACCAAGCTAACTCTGCATATACCTCTGCTGGACTTCCTGTTTCTGGAGTGTACACTGCCCACTTCCAACCTTCAAACTCTGCAAGGTTCATCATTATTTCAAAAGCAAATTGAGATTTGCCTTGATGCGCTCCAGCATAAATATAGGTTGTCGAACCTCTTTTTACTGAAAACTTATCGAATAGAGAATCAAAGCCGACCCATTCGCCTTTTCTTACTCCTGTTGTACGCATATTGCGCAGTTGACTTTCTAACCTGTCAAGGGTGTATATAAAATCCTTCATTTTAATTGGGGGTTATTTGTTTACTTTTCCTACAATCTTACTATCATATATTTTGGTTACCTGGAAATTAAAAAACTTTCTTCCGACTAGGCCGTATCTTTTAATAGCCATAGAATAATTAACATTATCAAGATTAAGTTCTTCAATGGTATTGTATTGAGATATAGCGTATCCTTTTACGTAATGATTAACCTTTGCATTACCTTTCTTAAAAGACCAGGTATATTCTACTTTATGATGATATATATTAGGCTCTTCCATAATTAAAAGTGGGGTTTCGTGTATAAACACTACTCCCCCTCTTTAATTAAAATAAGTCGTCATTGACTGTATTGGTTGCCTGAGCTTTGGGTTGAAACTTTGGTGCTATTTCACCATAGTATCCGCCATCTTTGGTTTTTTTCAAATCAAACATAACCCAACCTTTTTCATTTCTTTCATCGGTTAGTAGCTTGAAATCATTAGGACCTAAAGATACTTTTATTATTTCTCCGTACTTAGTTTCTTTTGTGTCAATACGGGCTATATACTTGCGTTTTTCCATTTTAATCTGTTGTTAACATTTCATAAATATGGTTCAGCCTTTCTTCTAAGAGTAAAACTGATACCTTTAACTGTTTGACCTCTGATTTGAGATCATCTTCTGCACGTCCTAAGTTTACAGTTAGCGTGTTTTTAACACGATTGTAAAGCCTGGAGTAATTAATGTCTGCCATCCTATTACCGTGTGAATGGTAATAAGTATGCGATATCTTGACATTTACGTCAAGAGTATCAGATATCGATTGATAGGTGTAACCGTAATCACGTAATATTACACATATAACACTACGTAAGTTAGTTACCTCTTTCTTCTTTGATCCTCCTAAAAGTTCATCAATATGAACCATAGAGTATTCACACGCTACTTCTATTACTGAACGTGTAAACTCTTCAAAGGAGTTTAATCTCTGCTGCGCTGTAAGGGTTGAATTCATTTTCAATAAATAATTGTTTATATTTATTTATAGCTTGTTGTGCTTTTTCAGCACCACGCTCTATAAACTCTGGTGAACATTCGTATACCCCTACATCATAAGGGAATGATTTAGTTATTACAACAAAATAAAACTTTTTTACTCCGAATAACTTAGAATAGACTGCTGACTGTTGATGATAACCAAAATAAGGTGCTTGGCGAGCAAAATCTGAGATATCAGATCCTGTAGTTTTAACATCCACCAAGAAACCTGGAGAGAAGTCAACATCAACAACTAGGTCAGCCTTCCCTTTGATCTTAATTCCATCCCATTCGCCTGTAGCTGGGACTTCAGCCTTACCTCCGTTATACAGAAGATCACAAGCTTCTGGACATTTCCTTAATTTATCATTCATACGATAAATCATATCTGCATCTTTCTTTGATAAAATTATCTTATCAGAGTTTTGTTCGCAGAATGACATATAATCCTTACCTCTACGCGTGCCTTCATATCCGATGAATATTTCCTTATCTTCTAATGAAAT
>Ga0181392_1000948_pt1 | contig 11141 bp, 10 predicted proteins | sample 15SPOviralmetaG_FD_130083 | JGI IMG/M metagenome (GOLD analysis project Ga0181392, IMG submission 130083) | Marine viral communities from the oligotrophic San Pedro Time Series (SPOT) site, San Pedro Channel, CA, USA - 15 SPOT_SRF_2010-09-15 | ecosystem: Environmental > Aquatic > Marine > Strait... | reverse complement strand
ATTCTCAGCAGACGGCTTTATTTCTACCAAGCAAAACCAAGTCTTTCTGGGAAAGCGAGCGCTATCTGGAAAGCCTGGGCGAGGCTGCGATCAAGGGCGGGGAGGTCGACATAGACACTGCTTTCAGGATCGGAAAACTCTATTTGTTCCGAACCAAGAGATTCGTTTGGAGAAAATGATGAGAAAAATGTTTGCATAATGTAAAGATGAATAAGCTAATGTACCTTTTATTTGGAATTCTCGCCGCGTCCATAGCCGTTTCGATCGTAATGACAATCAGAGGAATAAAGAGGAAAAACGAACTCGAAAGCTTCAAACGGAAAGTCAACAATGAATTTACTAGAAACAATGAAATCGTGCACGATCCATCGAAGTGTGTGCACGACAAAGAAAAATGCACATTCAAAACTGGAATGGAGAAATGCACCACGGACTTTTCGGAGTTCTGCTTTGCAGACGAAGCATCATTTTTGAGTAAAGCAAAAGAAAAGGGACTAGTGAGCGCGGCTGAAGTGCAAGAAGGGGATTGTGTGCATGACGAAACAAAGTGTACTTATAAGACCGGCAAAGAGCTCTGCGAGCAAGTCGAGGGTCGCTCCTACAGTGATGGATATGTACGCGATTTACGCGTTGCTTTCGCATTTAGTGTACTTTTTCTTGTCGTGGCTGTGGTCTTTTTTGCAGTTTTATATTTTTCAAGTAGAGGGGACGCCGGACAAGTTTCCGAAAAACAACTGAAAGCCGTAGCAACTGTTTTTGGAGTGGGTACATAGGATAAGGTCGATCACAGCATATATGTCTTGGAACGAGGTGGAAGAGACTGTAAAACAAATGACGACTGCAGGCGCATGAAAGACGGCCGTACAACATGCATAGACGATATTTGTCAAAAAGTTTAATAAAAGGACTAATCTCCCTTCATCATTTGGTATCTCAGAGATAAGTCCCTGCATTTCTCCAGTAGAGTCCACGTCGCTTCCTTTTCCGCTTTCGGGCGCATCCAGAAGGATCCACTAATGAGGGATGCGTCTCTTTTTTTAAACCTTTCTTTTGTACTCTCATAGCGATCGAAGAACGCTTGGATGGATCCCTCCGGGTTGGATTTTATGTACTTGATTATCTTTTTAGTTCCGAGTCCATGGCTCTTCATTTCGATTGCCTTAATCGCGATTTCTTGGAACGTCTCAACGATATTATTCATTTTCATATTGAAATAAAAAAAAAATAGTTAATAAATGCTTACTGACGACATGTTTGGGAAAATTTGTGATTTTGTGGACGACGATGACCTGACACGGTTACTCGCTGCCGTTGGGAAGCCGTACAGAAAAGTTTTGCAGACAAAAATCAACGATTACACGAAAGAAATCAATCGGATTGGAAGCAAACGCGTCGAAATAGTGGGATTTCTGATGCAATTGATTGCCGACCCGCACTCGAATTTCTCGGTCCCGTTCAATAGCGAGGAAGCAAAAAAACGCTTAGATTTATGGCTCCGAATGATTCGAAATTCTCGAATTCGGGGGGCGCGAAAACTCAAGCTGCAGCATCGACTCATCGAACTTATGGCTGAGAGAATGGACCTGAATGCACCCTGTATTCCCATCGCGTCTCCACTCGATTTGATTATTTGCTTGCATTTCTCCCGGATAGACGGCATACTGGAGCTTACTGACTATTTCACAATGACCGAAAGGTGGCTTTCTCTCATCAATCGTCGGGCGATACTGACGGTGTCTGCCGACATGCATTCTCGGAATTGCTTTACTTATTTACATAGTAAATAAAGGATAGAACATGAAACGAAACAACAGTATGACGAAAATTCCGCTCAAGCCAAAGATCGTGAATCGAACCAGATTGTCGGCGTTTCTGAACTTGTCGACAAACTTGAATCCCGTCGAGACTTTCGCTTCGTCTTTTCGTTTGCCCCCGTCTCGTGCCTCGTATTGATCACCTAAATCTTTGGCTTCACGCAATCGCTCCAGTTTCATGGCTCTCGATCTGTCGATGAAACTCACTCCCTCTCGTTTGTCAGCCAAAGCGAGTGCGTCACGAATTTGATCGCGTCCTTGCTTTCCAACCGCTTTTAAGTGACGTTGGTCGAAGGCAACAACTGGCTTGCCGTCCTCTTTTCCGTAAAGATAGCTGATTTCTTTGTCTGGTTTGAGGTACGTGCCACTTCCCGAAATGAAATCTTCGACTTTCTTTATACGTTCCTTCAAAACCATTCGTTCCTTCTGGGCCCTTTTCAATTGCCTCTCTTTGGTTGAGTCGCTCATGTTTCAAATAGACAATATTTATTTCTCGTCAAAGGAAAATGCTTTTCAAATCGCCCCGACTCGTGCTTCAAGATTTATCAAAAATCGTAAATTTCCCGTCCCCCAAAGTTTTTGGTGAATCCATACAATTTAGGCTCCCTCAGAGTTTGATCGATTACGTGTGCTTCCTTGCTGGAACTGCCTGCCGTACTGGAGTTGTCCGAGATTTGGGCCATTGGCACGAGTATCAAGTCGGCGTTCCCTACCACATGAGTTGCGGTCTGCCCCGGGTGCAGATTGAGCCTTCGATAAAATTGCTGAAGCGCATTTCTCACAACAAGGAGCTATTGAAGGGAAGCGTGCTTCTGTCGGCCTATGCCAAAGTTTCTAGGTATTTCGTCAATCGGCCCAGCATCGATTTCAATTGTGACGATGCAGAGTGGGAGGCGTTGCTGACTAGAGTCATGTGCGATTTCGACGTCTCTGGGGGGGAGCGAAAGCTAGTTGTTAGACGCCATTCTTGGGGGCGTGTGGAAGCAGCGACGCCCCACCATTTATACGCTATGGAAGCCTACACCGATTCGGCAAGTACGTGGAAAAATATCTCTTATTTACCGGCGGCGATGATTCGTCTAGCACCAGCGAGCGAGAGAGCCAACCTGATATCCAGACTGGTCACCACAAGCCTGACTGTGAATCCATCGGACGAGCATGCCACAGATCAGCTCGCTCGACTTTCCGAGTACGTGTACGACGGCTTTTGCGAATATTTATCGACCTTGGTGAAGAAACCGAGAAGAGAAACGGTTCAAGAGCGGCGGTTGGTCCGAAAGATACTGAGCCCGAGAGCGGTTGTGAAAAATCTTCTCAATATGAAGAAACATCGGTCTGTCAAAGAGGCAATCGAGATGTCTGTTTTACGGGATCGCTATCAATTGAATCCAATTAAAACGGCAAAGTTCCCGAGGGAGGTTATCCAGCAACTATTTTTTGTTTCCAGGTCGGTTGATGTTCCGCCGGAGCTAATCGAGGAGACGGTTAAGTTTTTGGAAAATCTGGTTGGAAAGAAAATCAAAGTTTCTCGAATCAATCTTGTTCACCTTGATCCGGGGTTGTTCGAGCTGGCAAAAGAATTGTGTGGCGCACCCGATAAATTTTCTTCCAGCGAGACTACGACAATGATAAGAACGAATTCAAGACTTTTTGTTCATCTTATTAAGAGTGAGCAAACAAAGATGCTGGATATCGATTTCAGTAAGTGCCACGAATCGATAGCGGAGGCATTGACGGGTTACTTGCGGGCGATGGGCAATACGAATTATTCGAGCAGGAAGCGCAAGGCTTACCTGCACCGTGGGAAAATTTTACTGGATTATTTCACAGGGCTTTGCAAGAAGGAAATGTTTTTTCTGGAAGATTCGGCGCTAAAAAAATGATTGCAATATTAAATGCCCGGTAGATCTCGAAGTCGACGAAGGTCCAGAAGAAAAAAATCAAAAAGAAGGTCGCGCCGGCGGTCCAGGATAAGAAAAAGTAGGAGGAGAAGAAGGAGTCGGCGTTCCAGAACTAGAAGAAGGAGCAAGAGGAGAAATACGACCTCCGCTGCAAAGAATCCTAAATATGTTGGAAAAAAATGCGGATTTAAACCACCAAGCGATTCTGACTTAAGGAACTTGTTTAATGGAAATGGACCAAAATTTGAAGTAATGTCTCACGGTGCTGCAGTGAAAAAATTTCCATTTCCTATCTATAGCTATAATCCTTCCTCATTATCAGAAACGGAGAGAAAAGACCCAACTTTTTACAACAATAATAAAGTGCGGCTTCCTTTCTACACCAAAAAACAAATAATTAAGTTTTGTGGAGCGCGTCGAGGAGATTGCAAAAAAGGAACGTTTAAGTACACACGCAAAAATAAAAGGTCAAGAACAAAATATATCTCAAAGGGGTGTTTGCTTTACACACGTTCAGATGGAGAGGGAATTATGTGGGGCAAAAAGGGAATCTCGCGTGGATCAAAAAGTGCCGGACAAATAGGGTATCCGGGTTTGGTTCCAAAAATGGCGAAAGTTGTCGGAGTTTTACCATCCCCTGTGGATTCACCATCCCCTGTGGATTCAGGTAACCCTAACCCTGGCCTTATAGATTATAATGAGATAGCTAAAAAAACGATGCAAATTTATGAAAGCAAAATCCCTTTCACGAGGGAGACGGCGGGAGCGGCGGCCCCTCTCACGTTGGGAGCCACGGCGGGAGCGGCGGCCGCCGGTCGGGTTTTGGGCGGCGGAATTTTAACTTCAGATCGTACTTTGCAAGAAGTTTCTGAAGGGTCGACGGATGAAGAAGAGAGAGCAGCGAGAAAAGCCTTGGAACAATTGGGGCTAAATTTGTCCCCCTGATGATATTTTCGTCGCCAGTTTCAAAATCTTGTCAAAACGATCCACAATGAACGCGCTGTGCAAATCAGTCGAGATCTTTTCAGGAATTGCCCCCTTGCTTTCGTCGAAACACTCGATCAAATACAAATCGTTTTCTTTCGGCGTTTCGGGCTTCCCGTTCGTCCATCTCTTCAGAGTTGTCAGGCAGTCCACGAACAGATCCAGATCTCCGCTTTCCAGTTTCTGCAAAAAGTTGGCAAGCTTAACGAGAAAGCGAGCCCGGCTTTCGCATGTCATTGTGAACTTCAAAACGTCCTTCAGTGGCAGCAAGACTTCATCGCAGCTAGCCAAGTCGCGGAGCATTCGCATTTTGGTATCTCGATCCGCCAGGTGATTCTGGAAGGCAGCGTTCAAAGCCGTTCTATCGCGACGACTCCAGTACAAGAGATTCGAAGCGTCGGTTTCGTACGTTGCTATCAGTTGAAAGACCCTCGCTTCGAGATCCTTTTTCGCCTCTTCATTCGAAATTTTCATATCATTAGCATGATCCTTAACAAGTCCGGGTGCGAGATACAGATCCTTAGTTGACATTTTTTAAATAAGAAAAGAAATTTACAAACGTCATTTAAGACACAAAAAAAATGTTGACGAAGCGTACCGATGAACTCCCCCCGAAACATTCTGGCCAGTACCGGCCGTGTTTACAATATTGTGGAGGAAAGAAAAGACATCAGTCTCTCCGAGCTTCGAAGGAAATGCTTCACATCCACAAACTTTCCAAAACTCATTGGTCTACATCCGTTCCGTGACAAGAGAGACCTTTTTCTTGCAAAAACGGGAAACAATTTTTCTACGGCAAATGCGGACAAGAACCGTGGAATACGACTCGAAAGCAAAGCAATAGCGAAGCTTCGTAGAAAACTGCGCTTCCCCGTCTTCCACCTCAACAAGTTTTATCGCCATCCCCGCTTTCATTTCTTCATCGCATCCCCCGACGGCGTCACAGCTCGCGGCTCGCTCGTCGAGGTCAAATGTCCCAGAAAGCGGGCGTTCTGGATCCCTGCGCACCACGAGGCCCAGATGCGCTGGGACATGTGGGTTCTGGACGCTCCGAGCGCCCTATACGTGCAGCTAGTGGATGACGAGATATTCGTAGAGAAAATAGAGAGAGATGACAAGTTGGTTCTCGACCATCTCGCCCAATGCATCGAGTTCCGGGAAATGGTTGCCTCTATCAATAACGAATCATGAAAATCGAGACACTCGATTGGTTTTGATTTTTCGTGCGTTTCCCACTGTCATGATGAAATTTTTCTCCTTTTCTTCAACTGGCTCGTGTTTTTGAACCCTCGGTTGCATGAGTGTCCTGTGCTCGGACAGCGTCATTTTCTGTATGCCCTCCCTCTCCGAGCTCCGTCCCAGGGGGTTCTGCGTGCGCATGTGGAGCGTCCACCAGCGACCGTTGGGATTGATTTTGAACTTAGGAGTCGGATAGGGCGAAGTGATCCAAAACACGTTATCCTCAACTCGATCCGAAGCTTCGCCGGAGCACGTCACGAGCACCATCATCGAAAAGTTCTTCGTCAGCTCACGGTACGTCCTACTAAAGTCGAAAAAATTTGAAAAACAAATCGAAAAGTTCTCATACAACGCCTTCCGGTACATGGTGCTTTTCTCCTGCGCTGCAAAAATTAGGTCGCAGTTCGCACGGAAGATGGGCGGACACACGCGCAAATACTGCACTGTGATGACCAGGGTGATTCCGAGATGCCGGCCGTTACAAACGAGCTGCTTTATCTGCTCGCTCTTGAAAAAATTTCCGTACGCAAGGTCATCGATCACAAGCAGGACGTTATCTGGTTTTCTCTGCTTTGCAACTTTATTTTGGCGGTCGATCAGACGCTGCAGAATCTCAAAATCAACCTTCTCGTGGATGAACGTGGACGGCATGACGTCCGAAAACTCCTGCACGGTTGAATTCGATCCCACCATGGCGATCGCGTACTTAACCTTCTGCGAATAGTGGCGCATCAGATTCATGGTTGTCACCGTCTTGCCGCTTCTCCGGCGGCCGATTAGCAGAATCACTGGGCACGGTGGCATGTTCTTCAAATCGTACTCGAGAATTCTCATCTTTTATTTCAATTCACAAATTTCATTAGAACAAATTAAACACAATTCACACCACCAGTCGAGCAAGCAGCGTGCAGCTACCAACCTCAAGAACCCCATTCACCAGAGTCGAGTTGGCCTGGCTGTGACGGAATTCAATGTAATACGTTGACCCCTTTTGCAATTCAGATCGAAAGCGGATCTCTTTCGTCAGTTCAACATTTCGACGAAATATTTCAACATCGGGAAAGCGCGTAACGCATGTGTGTTCCCTCGCGGAATCCGCAACACCGGAATCGCTCCGCAAGCGCACTTCCACCTCGTTGTTCGCATACGTGAAAGACTGCGCTACCGTGTTCGCAGCCAGCCGCAGATGAATTATGATAGAGTAGAGACCCGTGCGCTCGCACTGGATTCCGTAGTTTGCTGAGCCAACGCCGCTGCCGTACGTCTTGGAAACGAGAGAGAGGCAGGCGTTGGAACTCGACACTGTGTCGTCGAAAACGATGGCCAGGTTCTTGTTTGGCTGCGTCACCACCGAGCTTTTGAAGTCGAGCCCCTCCTCCAGGAGAGCCACCAAGTCCGTGCTTCCCCTTGCCCGGAAGAACTTGCGACCCCGAGACCCCGAAAAAGACACTCTTTGGACATCCCGGCTCGATTCAAAGGTGTTTTCGATTGAATCAGGGGAGAGGAACTGCTTGTGCGTACTCGCAACTACTTGGGATAGACCCAGAATCAAACCCCGATCTTGCACACTGGACGCAAATCTCGTGGCGTGGCCCGAATCGCCTATCAGGAGCTCCGGCGTACGAGTGTGGGGAGGCATGCTCAGCCGGATGTGTGCACTCGACGCGTCGCCCTCAACACCCTGGAATTCGATTCCGTCCACCCCCACGCGATTTCCAACTTGAAAGGGAGAAGCGGACAACGTAGACGCGACTGTGAAGGCGCTCAAAAGTTCGGTGTCCGACTGGATGCTCCCTACGACAATCTGCGATCCGTCCGAGAGTCGGATAACGTCTCCCACTTGGAGCTCGCTTGTGAAGAACGTGTTTGTTCCGTTGATGACATTCGTCGAAGAATCGGAATCGACCGTTCCCGAAGCGACCCGCACAAAGTCGTGGACCAGCTGAAAATACTTGCCGAAATTGTTCGACCCGCGTTCGGATTGTATCACATTGACCGAGCGCATCTTCTCGGTGGTGTCGAAGTTGGGATGACGTGTCAGCACAGAGCTGGATTGGGTCAGAACGCTCACTATGTAGATGCCGTTTCTGCGCTTGTTCTGTTCGCCGGCGACCAGCACCGTGTCGTTCAGTGACAGACTGACGTTGTCTATTTCCGCTGAGGCCAAGAAGAAACGGTCCGGCGTCCCCGGAGAGAAACTTCCCAGAATCAAAGGAACCTTGGACGCCGCTTTTACCGCCAACACGTCGCCTTCGATACGCCTCGTTTCGAGTGTGTTTCCGATCCGCAGCTGCGATTCGCTCTTGAAAACGGGCAAAGAAAGCTCGTGATCGGCTCGAAAATTGTCCGCGCCGTCGATCTCTAGGGTGTTTCCATTTGTGCTCTCAAGAATCGTCTGGGTCGATAGTTTTGATTCCAGCGAAACATGGGCAAGATCCCCAGCCGACTCAAAGTCCACCTGGGACTTCACTCGAATGAAACCGCTGGCCGCTTCCTCGAACAACGTGAAGAGCGTGTTGACTGTCGACTTGCTGCTGATGGTCGTTGATGTGCTAGAGAGGTTCTTCTGAAAGCTGTCGTCTATCTGGTTGAACAGCACGAGCGGCTTTCTGTAAGAAAGATTCACGGTAGATTCCAATGCGTGCGCCTGGCTCTCGACGAACAGAGCGCATCCCTCAAACTGATTCAGCGCCTGCGTGTACGCAGGAAGCTGTATATTGAGATCTATGTCGGTTGTACCCGACAGAATCTCGAGCGAGTATCCCGAATCGAGCAAAATCAGTCCCTTTGGGTAACCAAACTCCAGAGCTCCGTCCTCTCTCACAAAGAGGGTGTGCCCCTCGACTGTGCCTTCGGTCTCCGGCATCTCTAGCTCATACGAGCTTGAGATTCCGTCCGGCGCCCGCAGCTCGAGAAGCTTTCCGCTCGTGGAGGCCCGCAAGATTCCCGGAGCTGCGAACTCTGTCGTGATAGAAACCCCGCTCACCGTAGAGATCGAAGCAATGGAGATGACGTCGCCAACAGACGCGCTTCCAGCAGTGGGAAGCTCCATTGAGTAGCTGCCAAGATCTGTGGACGCGATGATGGAAGTTCCGAATCCTGAAGCATTCTTCAGATCAACCTCGGAAATTCCCGAAAATGAATCAAGCGTCAGGTACTCGAGCTTCACCTTGGATAGGGCGCTCGAAGTCACCTGAAGAACTCTTTTCTCATAATGATTCGTGAGCTGATTCTTGTCGATCGCGGGCATGTCGATGGTATAATTTTCGGTCAAGCTTTCGTTTGGTGACGCGTAAATAGTCGTCGAGTAACTGTTCGAATTTGAAATCAACCAGGGGTTCTCGAACTCAAGCTCCACCTCTGTCGAACTAAAGCTTGTGACGCCCAGAACGAATCCGCTGATTTGTCCAAACGATGTTGAAAGTTTGTTTCCCGGCAAGAACAGAGTGTAGGAGTTTGCGTTTCCGTTCGTTTTCAGTGTGACGAAATTCAAATTCGAATCGAAGTCGCTTCCGACCTTGATGTGGCGAGAAAAGCCTAGCTGAAGCTGTCTATTCGACGTCGAACTATCCGCAATCACGCTAACAGAGTAGCCCTCGACGCTAGTCGAGAGCCGTTCCGGCATGAACAGGTCGTGCTCCACAGTTGTGGTCGAGGGAAGAACCGTCACGACATTCGAATTGTCAGACACAAGGCGTCCAACGTTCTCAAACGAGAGACTAATGGTGTCGGTGGTCGTCGCTGTTGCGACAAGCATCTTTCCGGGGTGGTTCACGAGGGACACGAGCGCGCTCGGAAACACGAGCGTGTTCTGATTCGCGCTCGTGGATTTGGAGATTGTCGTCGGCGAAAAAACAATTTTGTCCATCAGAAGATTTGAGTTCGTGAAACCTAGCTCAACACCTCCGACTGTGTCGTCGTTCGAAGCAACAAGAATCGATCCCACAAAATTTGAACCAGTATCGATCCTAGGAAACCTCAGTTTCATGTTGGCGACCGACACGCTCGATGGATCGACCAGCTGCACGGTTTTGTTTGCATCCGTGGAAGTAAACGACGGCGAATTTATCAGGTCGACAAATCCAAACTCAACAGCGACGTGATTGGCCGCAACCGTCGAGATGCCTGTGACAGAGAACGCCTTGCCCGCATAATTCACGCCATTAGCGTAATTAGGAAACACGTAGTTTACATTGTCGGTGGGCATATCCTCGGCCAAAAGTTTGAAATTGAAATTCGTTGAAGACATCGCAATGTTCGGCTCGCTGATGAGCTCGAATTCTTCGAATTTCATCTGCAAATTCCCGTTTTGGTCGTCAGATTCGATAGCCAAGACGCGATCAGGATATGAAACCGTGTCGACAAAGTCTGGAAACTTCAAATGATAGTTGCTATTGAGGGCACTTGGAGCGCTGAGCTCGATCGTGTTGGAGTTTTGCGATGTGATAATAGTTGATGAGCTTGCTGCGAGATCCCATTTAAGTAAAACGACGTTGGAATTGATTCCCTGAACGACGAGCGAGACGTTTGTGTTGGTTGGGATATCTTGCGGTAAATCTAGCTCGTAATCGTATGATTTTATGTTTATGGATCCAGACACGAGTTGTTCAACGTCTACGTGATCAGTAGAAAGAAATTTATGAAAAATCACTCCGTTCACGCTCATTTTTATTTATCTAACAAAATTTCTTATGATTCTATTCCTCGTCAGGGTATGTAAATTTTCCTGTGTTCAATTTTTCAATAAAAGCATCACCAGACTCGTTTCCTTTTCTGAAGTCCATTACAGAAAATTTATCGAATTGTGTTGTCCAAAGAAAACTTGTCACTGCTGTCTTTATTTTGTCCGTCACACCTGATTTTGCTTCTTCAAAACTCGCAACTTTTTGGTCGTTTACTGCTTGCTTGACATAAATAAATTTCTTATCTTGAAAGAGAATTGTTCCTTTATCTTTCTTCTTCGCATCATTGAAAGTAACTATTGATTCTTTGACTCGTTTTGCGGTTTCTTTGTCATCTCCTTTTTTCTTTGCAAAGTAAAAGATTTTTTTGTTGTTTTTGTCAGCTAATTTATAAATTTTATTATAGCTTTTCAATTTTTCATACAATTTTTTACCTATCACCATTTTTGATTCTCTTTTTGAATCCTCTGATTTCCTCGGTCTCCACCACGGAGATTCTGGCTTAAAATGCTCATTCACCT
>Ga0181392_1000944_pt1 | contig 11151 bp, 11 predicted proteins | sample 15SPOviralmetaG_FD_130083 | JGI IMG/M metagenome (GOLD analysis project Ga0181392, IMG submission 130083) | Marine viral communities from the oligotrophic San Pedro Time Series (SPOT) site, San Pedro Channel, CA, USA - 15 SPOT_SRF_2010-09-15 | ecosystem: Environmental > Aquatic > Marine > Strait... | reverse complement strand
GAGCTTTACACTTCTTCTTACCGAAAAAAACTTCTAGCATTCCCATTATTAATATTTAATATATAGAATAGAAAAAAAAATTTTTTAAATTACAATTTTAATAAATTTAGAAATTATATTTTCTTTTATTTCTTTATCAGTTAAAAAAGAAATAATTTTATCCTTATCACATTTTGTTTTAATAAATTCATCGGGGATAGCGTAATCAAATTCTGTAAATATCTTTCGAGATATCGTATAATCAAAATTATTACAATTTTTATTTAACACCTTGAGGACTTCTTCGATGCATTTATGTTTTTGGATAAGATTAAAAGATGTAATTGGTCCTATCTGCGGTATTGGTTCAGTATAATCACATCCCGCGAGTATACAGAGGTCTACAAAAGATTTCATATCCATACCAAACTTAGACAATATAATTTCAGTGTCTATCTCCGTGATATATCGAGATATGCCTGTTTTAAGAATTTTTTTGCATCCAAATGTTGTAGCATCGGTGTCATCTGTTATAGTATAATCAACGAGTCCGTTTTTTTGTAAAAATGCGCAATATTTTTCGGCATCTTCGGGGGCTGTACAATAAGGTATCCCAGACATCTCAAGAAATTGTTTGCATTCTTCTATATCTTTTTTTTTAATTACTATCAATTGAGACGATATTTTTTCTATTTCATTTTTTATAATTTTTTCCTCTTCGGTAGTCTCGGGAACTTTTGCTCTTAATTCTTCGATGCGGGTATACATCTTTTCTTTATGCACCTGTCGCTTTACGAGTACATTTTTTTTTGCGTCAGGAGGAACGCCGTCGAATATAAAAACTGGGAGTATCCCATTCATAAAATAATACTTAATTCTGTTTGCTATACCAATAATATGTGAATTAGGTGTACGAGAAGCATATTTGAATTTATAAAGCAAAATACTAAAGTCGATTGCCACTTTAGAACCTTTATAGAAAATAATTTCTTTCTCTGAAATAGCATCAGGGGCATACTTTTTGATAAGATTATTTAGACCTCTGATTCCCATTTTGGAACTTAAATTAGTATAAATCGATTTTTTAAATTGAAATATTTTCTGTAAAATTAAACATCTCGTATAACAAGTTCTAGAGGAATACATCTATCATCTAAATCCGAGTCCTCAGACTCCCTTAAATCAAGAACTCTCTTAATAGGTTTAGGAGGTTTATATTTTGGATGATTTTTAATGTCATTCTCGCGATAATACTCTACATCTTTCCAGAATTTTTCGAGTATGGACAAATTTTTGTTTAACCATTCATAATCAATTTTAACCCTTACCACATTCATAATATCGGGGGGCTTGTATTCTATAAAATCGGCTTCTTCGATATTACAAATAAACATATTTAATTGAACCTGCGGATAATAATACTCTGGAATATATCCAAATTTAATTGCTCTTTTATAGGGACATTTTACCTCAAGTAAAATAGGCTTATTCAACCTATCTTTAGATATTGAAATACCATCCGGAGAACCAGCAAGCCAGTAATAATCTTTACTGTTATGAACATCTTCATGGGCGAGGAGGCCAAACTCAAAATTATCCTGTCCTGTAAGTTTACAGTACTTCTCAATAGCCTCATCTTCATATTTTTGGCCGTGAAGTGTTGCAACATTGCCTACGAAAGGTTTTGGATCATAACCGCATTTTTTAAAAAGAACTTCGTGGGGTTTTTGATAAGGGTTGAGACCAAGTACTGTACCGGCATCTGAGCTCGTTAGTTTCCCTTCTCTTTGTTTGAACCAGGCATCAGAACGTTGTTCGTGCTGTGGTATAGATTTCAATTTATATATCTTATCCATGTTATATAAATTATGATCTATCACTTTAAATAATATTAATTGTATTATTTTAACTTTTTAACAGTAACACTAACCGCATTTTTCTTTCTTAATTTTTTAGGATCTTCATCGGCAAATTCTTTCGTTTTGTCTTTATCATATTTTTTATTACAATATTCCCATAATTCCTTTGAACCTATTCTAAATTTTCTATTCGGTTTTGCTCGATACCAATAAACACAGTCTTGTATATTGTTACTCTTGGATGTATTGTCCAACACGAGACAATCATAACCTTCTGTACACGCATTTAAAACATCTTGGAAAACGCTAAATTGAGGAAAAATACCAAAAAAATTCTTATAAAGTTTTTCTTGATTTTGAATAATATTTTCTCGTAAAATAAAAACATAATCTATATTTGCTCGAAGATCCGGGGGCAAGTCCATACAATATTGCATAGTTAACATAAATGTTATTCTCCAATGTCTACCATTCATAAATATACCTCGAATATTTGTATCTCTAATCATACGCTTATCGTACATACAATCATCTAAAAGTAAAAAAACGTCATTATCTTTCTTTGTATCTTTTCCATTTATAGTCTTTTTTTGTCGAGTGATTACCTGTTGAACAACTTCGGGTTTGTATTCTGAATGTATAAGTAGATCTGGTATAAAACTTGAATAAAAAGCGTTACCATCCTCTGTGGCGGATATAGCAACACCTGCCTTAATTTTACGCATGTGATATAAAACATCGGCGACTAGTGTACTTTTTCCCGTTCCTCTTTTTCCTATAAATACGCATGTGGCTGGCCCCGATCCACTTGTACGTCTTTCTTCGATTTTCTTTGGATTAAACTTTTCTAGGCTAATCGACATGTATACTTTATAAAATTATTTTATTATTTAATTTAGTCCCAGTAATTTTCTTTTAATAATGTATCACTTTCTAATGTCATATACGAATAAAATATGCTTGAGAGTAATCCTAATATGAAAGAAATTAAAATTTTACCGAATGTTCCAATATCTCTATCTTCTGATTCAACATAATTAATTCCGGTAAATGTTATACCCATCATAAGTAAGATTATCAATATTATAGTTAAATCGACTCTATAAAATTCTAAAAATGTCATTTATTACAATTTAATGTAATGAAATATAATTATTATATTTATTCAACTTAAAAATAAAATAAATACATTCCATATATAATGGGGGTCACTGTTAAATTCAATTCTACTCTTAAAAATCTGTTTAGTATGGATTTCGGAGAAATAATAGTATTTATTAAGTTTGGAACCGATTGGTGTATACCATGTCAGGAACTCGATAAAATTGTTGTAAATATTCCAAATAGTGTAGTGTATCATGTAAACCTTGATGATGATGAATTTGAAAATGCAATGGAGGAATACAATTTCAAAACTATACCGTATACAATTATCAAGTATAAAAACGAAACGCGAAATTTTGCCGGCGTCATAACTACAGAACAGATAAATAAACTGATCGATGATATAAAAAATTAATTATTTGTTTGCAATATCAAAAATTACAAAAAATTATCCGGTTTAAAAAATTATTATATATTTAGACCAGATAGTTTGACATGGCGGAAAAATTCAAAAAGTACACTCAGGTCGAACACATTTTAGCACGACCTGGTATGTATGTTGGCGATATAAAATGTGTAAACTCTGAAGCATGGAAAATAGAAGATGAAAAATTGGTACATTCTACTTGTAATTATAACCCCGGGATATATAAACTTTTCGATGAAATTATTACCAATGCATCAGACGAAGTCGAAAGAAACCCCAATGTTAAAAATATCAGGGTTGAAATATCACAGGAACAAATTAGTGTCTTTAATGATTCCGGTATTCCAATTGAGATGCATCCAGAATACAATGTCTACATCCCAGAACTTATCTTTGGAAATTTGCTAACCTCTACAAATTTTGATGATGCACAAAAAAGAACCACCGGAGGTCTCAATGGTCTGGGAGCAAAACTTGTAAATGTATTTTCGACAGAATTTACAATCGAGACATCACACTCTGGTAAAAAATATATGCAGACCTTCCAGTGTAATATGTCTAAAAAGAATAAACCAGTGATAACCAACACAAAAAAAGATGATTACACCAAGATATCATTTAAACCTGATTATGCCCGCTTTGGCATCTCGCAAATGTCTCACGATACAATTTGCATATTAACTAAGCGGGTGTATGACATCTGTGCAATTACACCGAACAATGTAACCGTCCAGCTCAATGGAAAAAAATTGAATATCAAAAATTTTTCCGATTACATTTCAATGTACATTGGAGACAAAAAGACTGTACCTAGAATAATAAGTGAACAAAATAGATGGCAGGTGGCCTTTAGCCCAAGCAACGAATTCAAGTGCATTTCCTTTGTAAACGGAATTTCGACTACAGACGGAGGAACTCATGTAGAACACGTAATGTTTCCACTTGTTAAAAAACTGACAGAAATTATTCAAGAAAAACACAAGAATGTTACTATCAAACCAAATTACATCAGGGAAAACATTTTCGTATTTATCAATTGTAAAATTGAAAATCCTATATTCTCATCTCAAACGAAGGAGAAAAATATAACCAAAGCATCAGACTTTGGTAGCAAATTTAATTTGACGGATGAGATAGTTAAAAGTGTTCTAAAGCTTGGTATTATCGATAGCATTCTTGCTCTTGCGGAAGCCAAGGAAAAGAAAAATATTTCGAAAACAGATGGAAAGAAAACTAATAGGGTCATCATTCCAAAACTAGATGACGCAAATAAGGCAGGAACAAAAGAATCTAAGATGTGTACTATTATCTTTACAGAGGGAGACTCGGCAAAGACAACGGCTATATCTGGTCTTTCAGTGGTCGGCCGCGACTATTATGGAGCTTTCCCCCTCAAGGGTAAGATGCTTAATACGAGAACGGCAACTTATTCGCAGATGGCGGGAAATGCTGAAATAAACAATATCAAACAGATTCTTGGTCTACAAACAGGTAAAAAATATAAATCGTCTTCAGAACTAAGATATGGTAAAATTCTTATTATGACCGACGCGGATACAGACGGATTTCACATTAAAAGTCTACTTGTTAACTTTATAAGTCATGGTTGGCCAGAACTTCTCAAGGAAGACTTCATAAGTTCTTTGGTAACACCTGTAATCAAACTAACAAAAAGAAATCAGGTAATTCCTTTTTACAACCTGAATGACTACAAAGAATGGAAGAAGACAAATGATGTCACAAATTTCAAAGTAAAATATTATAAGGGTCTTGGTACAAGCACTCAACAGGAGGCAAAGGAATACTTTAAATCTATGAAAACTCTAGATTATAAAATTGACACGGTAGAAGACTCAAAGTCTTTAATATTGGCCTTTACAAAGACCGAGGCCGACGCACGTAAAAAATGGATATTAGAAAGTATTAAGTGCCCAAAAACAATCGATTACAATGTAAAGGACGTTTCGGTAAAAGATCTCATCAACAAAGAACTCGTACTATTTTCTATTAGTGATAATATTCGAAGTATCCCGAGTCTTGTCGATGGAATGAAACCTTCCCAGAGAAAAATTATATATGCATGCATCAAAAGAAACTTGTATTCAGAAATCAAAGTTTCTCAATTGTCTGGATATGTATCAGAAAAGACCAATTATCATCATGGCGAAAATAGCTTAATGGATACTATAATTTCTCTTTCGCAAAATTTCGTGGGTTCTAACAACATTAATTTACTCGAGCCAGTTGGACAGTTTGGGACACGGCTACTTGGGGGCAAAGACGCATCAAGCCCGAGGTATATCTTCACGCATCTATCCAAAGAATTCAAAAAACTTTTCAACGAAGACGATAACGCTATATTAAACTATCTAGAAGAAGACGGAGACTCGATTGAGCCGTCATTTTATGTCCCCACGCTGCCTCTACTTCTTATTAATGGAGCATGTGGTATCGGAACAGGGTTCTCATGCGATGTTCCATGTTTCAACCCGGAAGACATTAAGAAAAGACTGATGGACCTCGTGATTGACGAAGACGCGGATATTCCGGAAATGGTACCATGGTACAAAGGTTTTACTGGAACTATTATAAAGACAGACACTAATAAATGGGTAACCAAGGGAAGATATACTGTAAAGGGTAACATTATAAATGTAACTGAACTCCCAATTGGAACATGGACCGACGATTATAAAACATTTCTAGATAAACTAGAAACCGATGGAATCATTTTCAGTTATAAAAATGAATCTACGGAAACAATTATAAATTTTACCATCAAATGTCCTCTAGAAAATGTTATAGAATGGACCCAAAACAATGAAGTTCTAAAGAAACTAAAATTGGTTTCACATCTATCAGCGAACAACATGCATGTATTCAATGAGAAAAATGAAATAGTTAAAATGGAATCGCCCGAAGAAATAATATTCCACTTTTGGAGAATCAGGAACGATTATTATATTAAGAGACAGCAATACATTTGCAACAAACTAAGCGATGAACTGATTATATTAAATGCCAAGATAAGTTTTGTTAATGACATCATCGACGAGAAGATAATAGTTTTCAAACAAAAACTAAGTTCAATCATCTCTCAATTAGAAATGGGTAAATATCCAAAAATTTCAAATTCATATGATTACCTTATAGGTATGAAAATTCATTCATTTTCAAGTGATACAATTGAAACACTTACTAAAACACGTGACAAACTAAACCAAGAATATATAACGTATAAAAATTATTCCCTGATGAATTTGTGGCAAAATGATATGTATTAAAATTTAAAAAAAAAATATTTTATTATATTAAATTAAATTAAATTAAATGAGAACTATTATTTATGCTGTTATATTGGCAATCGTCTCGTGGATGATTTTCGGTAGTATGAACGAACTAACTTCGGCTCACGATGAAGGCGGTTGCTGCGGCAAGAACGAGTGCGGTAGAAGCGCATTCACTAATTTGATATGGTGGGCTAATCTATTGATTGCGATTATCGCTACAGTTGTCGCTCTTTACGGCGGTGCCAAAATGACACCCCAGGGACGTGCTCTCCCCTCTATCCCCTTCCTCCCAGTTTAATATAACAGGCGCATGATCGCTTGATAGAGGTACTCCTTCATTATTTTCACCAATATATTTTAAACACATACTGGAACCATGATTAATATTCTTAGTAAAGAAATAATCAAGTCTCCAACCTTTGTTTCTATTTCTTGACCTCGCCATCCCGTTTTCCTTTACCTGCCGAGGATCCCACCAAGTATAAACAGTGTCACATTTCATTGTATCAATGAAATTTATACTTTTTATATCTTCGATAAATTTAAGTTCATGCGGATACGTACCAGGTCCCGGTATACATTTGGTCTGATCAAAGTGTGTCTCTAATGCTGCGTTAAGATCTCCACATAATATTACCTTACCCGTGGTTTTACTTAAAAAATTATATAATTTATCGTTGAATTTAATCTTATTCTCATAATTTGTTCCGGAGTTTGGAGCATATACTGTTATTAACGTTACATCATCAAATTTCATAATTATAATACGACCTTCAAGGTCTTCATATCCAGGGATTTGTGTTTCAAAAACACAAGAGATGTGCATTTTATAAAATATACAAGTGCCTGAATATCTATCTGATGCCCTTGCCCCGTCTAATTTAGATTCATTAAAATACATTTTGTATCCGGGAATATCTATTATACAAGACTTAGAAATTGAACATCGAGTTTCCTGTAGACAAATTATATCTGGTTCATGTTTAAGAAGCGAATGTATAGCACTACCGTCAAGTGGTTGAAGTTTGTCATTTTTCTTAAGTTTGCTTGAAATTAAGTCATTAAAAATACGAGAGCGAATGCCATTAACATTCCAAGTCACCACTTTCATCGAATTACTATAAAGTAATCTATTATATCTTAATATTATTAAGATAGGTAATTTCTTGTAATTAATTCATTACTCTGTAAGAATAAATTTTTATCGTCGACATTATCTGTAAACATAATTGGTCTCTGATCTTTTGTATTCCAAAGTTTAATTATAAAGTTATAAGCATCCTGCCAGACTCCACAATCATGTGTAAAAATACATATACAGTGACAATTAGTCTTAAGAATATCCCCAATGTCGCCTATACATTTCAATATGTTCATATACGCAGTAAGGGGCAAATCGTTATCCTTAGATGTTTCTAGATTTATATATAATTTATAAATGTCCTTGGTACCACGAATAGTTTCCCACGTATTTTTGAAATAAAGTAGAAATTCATCAAAGCCCTCAGAGTTATAACCCTCCTCAGACGTTAAATTTATTGTAAACATTTCAGATGTCTTATTTAAAATTATGCTGATATTGTCCCTTTTAAGAATATATATTTCTTTATTCATTATATTATAATATAATATAATGGATATATTTTATCCTTTTTTTGATGCGAGAAATTACGTTTTTAAATGATTATTAAGATCTTAATATTATATTGTGTTGTATTGTTATTTGTACTCTTAATTTAATGGTATCAATTGAAAGTATATGGAATGACATTGAAGAACTTACAAATGAAAATGAAAATGAAAAAGAAAAAGAAAACGCATCATGCATATGTTCTCATTCAAACTTACAAATTGATCACAAGCACGGTAATCAAATATGTTTAGACTGTGGGGATATAGTTGTTACTAGAATTTTTGATACTTGCGAGTGGAACAATTATAAACAAGATGATGGGTCTGTATCAAGTGGAAATCAACGAGGAGATGCATATACATCCGATAACCCTTACGACAAGGGGGGGTCAATACCAGGCATAAACAAAAATTCATTCATGATGAGGATGCATTATCAGCAGACATTTAGTCATAAACAAAAGACCTATTGGCTTATATCTGAAAAATTTCAAAATTATTGCTGTCAGCTCAATATTCATCAGTCTGTTTTGCCTATTGTAAAGGATATGTGGCATAAATGCATGGAATCTGGTAAACTTACACGGGCTTCTGTTAGGAACGGACTCATAGCGTCATGTCTTTATTATGCATGCATATTTAAAAATTTACCAGCAGATAGACAATCTATTATAGACATAGCAGAGGGAACACAAAAGGGATTTCTTAAAGGCGAAAAAATATTTCTTGAGATAATGACAGATGTGTCCATTTATAATCATCTTGGAAAAGAAAAAATAAATATAATAGAAAACGATTCATTTGTCAAATATGTAAATAGATTAGATTTACCTTTTAGAATGTGTGATATATGTAACAACTATTACACAATGTATAAAGATAAACTAGATTCGGTTACTCCTAAATCGGCTACCGCCGGAATTCTACTCTATGTAATTAACAAGATTTTGAAACTTAAAACACCTAGTAAATCGACGGTGTCGAGAGAAACCGGAGTATGTATCCCTACGATAAATAAAGTAGTGGCAATTTTAGAAAAGATTTAGAAAAATAAATTATATATTATAAATTACATTACAATACATTAAATTACATGATGTTACTTTACACCGGATTTAATATGCTATTTGGGAATTCTATAATATCTAAACATACACCAAGGTGTAATATATATTGCGAGGAAGATTTAAATCTTTCATTAACTCCTCCTTCGGGAGGAGAATTAAAACTTTTAACTAATTTAAATGCAGAAAGTTGGTCTTATAATTGGATAATGATGATATCATCCGATAATACAGGTGAATATGATGAACACTATTACATGGATCTGTTTAATATGAGGGGATTAGCGAATATGTACACATCTGAAAAATACTTCTACATGGGATTTTTCCCTGATGGTAAATTTTGTAACAATGGTCCTAAGTATATAGGTCTATTTGAATTAGATTACATTAATAGAGTTCTTGATACGAAAATAATAGTAGAAAATCCTCATTACATCGATGACGATTCTACCTTTCATAAATTCAGAGACGCGGTTAAAAAAATAAGTGTTGAGTCGAAAGTAACGCTCAATTATATGGGGCTAAATAGACCGGGACAAATAAGATTTTATTATTTATGGAATTTAAATTAAAATATAACATTAATGGTAAATATGGGAGAAGTTACAAATATAAATATTGATTTATACGAGTTTTATATAGAACGGATGGGCAATAGCACAATAAAACATGGTGCCCAAGAATTCTATATCTTACTTAGAATAGCATTAGCATGCGATGTTGTACATGATTTTTTAGAACCACGTGGTAAACTCGGCGTTGATTTATGGCTAAAATACTTAGGGGCAAATAAAGAGAACTTTGTTACATATAAAAAAAACTTTCTTGCTATTAATGCCAATAGAGTAATCAGTGATTGTGTCCATTGTGATTTACTCGATAGAATTTTAAGAGACTGGTTTGAGGTAAAAGGTTCTAATGGACTTGAAAACATAATCAGTTTGTTTGATAGTGAAAAAACAGCAAAGGAAACTATAGATAAAATACATGTTATTTTAGGAATACAAGAGCAAAACACCATGGACACAATGGTCAGGGCAAATAAATGTAGTAATTTTAGCGTTTTAGATCTTATGAAAGCTTTTACATATTCAAAACCTGGTACAAAAAGAAAATCTTCATTTACCCAGTATAATTTAACCGTAGACACAACTAGTGATAAGACTAACTTAACTCCATTTCTATCTGAACTTATGAACCGTTCGTATAAAACAAAAAATCTTTGTCTTAATTTAAGCGATAGAATAAAAGTTATTAATACTTATGCAACAGATTATGACGCATCTAATGAAAATGCATTATCTAAAGTTTTTAAAAGTTTGGAACTCGCTGAAAAATACGAAAATACATTAGTTTTTAATATAACTTGTTCAAATTATACTGTGTTTAAAGGATACTTAGGAGATGAACGTGGAACTATTAGATTGAAAATAAAACAGTATTTCAATCAAATATTTACAAATAATTTTGTAAGTTCGCTGAATGGTTCAGATAGTGTCAACGCTATTACAGAACGAATGCTTATGTCTTATAATGCAAAAACTGACGCTCAAGAACTGCTTAATTTAACAATTTTAAAAACAATGGGAGACTTCTTGCAGATAATGACTCATTTAGGTCTTAAAAAATCGCAACCCGATGCTGTTAATATATTTATCTCGTTTGATATAATCTGTGCTAAGATAGCAGGAATGTTTGATCATGCCGTATTTTACGAAAAAAAGTTTACATCAGAACAAGATAAACTTTCAGGGGGGTTATATACATTTTACACAAGCGATCAATATACCAAT
>Ga0181392_1000940_pt1 | contig 11158 bp, 7 predicted proteins | sample 15SPOviralmetaG_FD_130083 | JGI IMG/M metagenome (GOLD analysis project Ga0181392, IMG submission 130083) | Marine viral communities from the oligotrophic San Pedro Time Series (SPOT) site, San Pedro Channel, CA, USA - 15 SPOT_SRF_2010-09-15 | ecosystem: Environmental > Aquatic > Marine > Strait... | reverse complement strand
TGCTTTGTATTCAATAATAGGACGTACAGCTCTAAATGTATCAACAATATAATCACTGGCTGTTAAGTCTTGATATGCACACATAGCCTGCGCACTATCTTCATGTATCCATAAATTACTTCTCGCCCACGCACTTTGGTCTGCTGCCCATCTCTCTTCAACAACATAGTCACGCTTCGTATTTTTATATTGATCTACTCCCGTCGGATTAAAATCGAATGTTGTAGAAGTTTCTTCAAAATCATTTCTATTCTGAGTATCATAAATCGCTGTATTAATAAAATTTCTTGCATAAAAATTATACTTAGAAGTTACAGTGTATTGTTTAGTTAATTTAATACTTGTTCCTACGCCATCTACAATGTAGATATCACTTACTCCGTAATCACCACTTGTGCTTTTTGAAAAATAACTTAATACCTTAATTTTATCATTAACAGCAGGTGCAGTAACAAACGTAACTACGCCTGTACTAGTATTATAACTATAGTCAGTAACATCTGTTTGCAACTGTTCGTTTTTAAATATTTTAATAACACCTACTGAATTAGCAGGCCCATTGAAGATTTTATTACCAGATACAGTTTGTGTGAATTCTATAAACACAGATTGTAAAAATCTGATCCTCATGCCATTTTGTATCGATAATGTTTTGCCATTTTGCAGAACAGGTGTTGTGTATTCTGTTCTGCCAATAATAGTATCAATATCAATAACATTAGTTGACGTTGCTATAATATCACACGGAGGAATAATATCAGTTAGCCAAAAGTATTTGTGATAGTTTATAAACATATCATAGTTGATTGGCAAGTCTAATGTATAAGCAGTTTCATTTAGTGTCTTATTATGATTGTTGACATCAACTTCATTAAATTTCATTGCATTAATAAGATCATCATACGGCATTGCACCTTGTATGTTTTGATCTGGATCTTTGTTTACAAGTCCAGGTGTAAACTGATATGTGTCATTGCTTCTATCATCAATGATGTAGTTGTCAGCTACAGTATTTTTAAGATACTGTTGCCCTATATAATTCCTAATAGGCTGTAAGCTACCACTACTGAGCAATTGCTCCATAGTAGTATCTAAAAACTGTCTGTTGACCTGTGTTTGAAATATCTCTGGTAAAAAGTTTGAGATATTGCGTGTACCAAAGTGTTCGTTAGACTCACCTGGTCTTGTGATCATCGGCGCCTTTATAGGTCGTGGACTGCGTTCGCTCATTAGTAGGATACTCCAGTGCTTTCAGCTATTGTTGTGCTGTTGGAAACAATACTGTTAGATACAATAATGTTTGATGCTTCAACTACAGGAAGAAATAGTTCGTCTCCTGCACTAGTTATTTCAAATAGTTCTTTGGTATCTGTGCTATTACCAACTGGTTGAATTGTAACTTGACTTATTTCACCAATCATGTTATTGTGAATGTATGCTGCCATTTCAGTAAAGTAAAAGTCTTCACCGAAGTCCCAGTTTTCAACTGCAAAGTAATCATTGATAAGTCTTATCACTTGCTGTTTTACTTCAGTGTCACTGAGTGTACTGTTTGCAGTTTTAGTTACGTTAAATCTAGCCTGTAGTTCATTACTAGCTAAATCACCAAATAATATTTTATACTTAACTGGTCTGTAAATAACTTGATCACTAATACTCTTTTTAGTTTCTAATACTTCAAACATATTTGTAAGTTCACTGATAGTTGGCGGATTAGGTTTAGTTTCTGTTCTGCCATCATATTTTGCCCAAGTTCTAAACTGTCTATCGTAGCTATTCATTAATACATAAGTATCCACAATGTTTGTAATAGCAGGATCAATTACATTATTGATATCACTGATTCTATCATATTGTGTATGTAAGTTGGCTTTGCCATTTACAATTGTAGTACCATTAGCATCATAACATACATAGTCAAAACCGTCTACAGTTTTTGTTCCTAATTTAATAGTTTGTCCAGCTAGTACATTATTAAATGCTTCTGGATTAGTAGGATAGTCTCCATTATTAGGATCAGCAAGTGTAACTCTCACATTATGAGGATCTGTATAGCCATCTTGATATACAAAATATCCAAACAAATTGAACTTGTAGTCTTTGCCTAATGCAGTCGAATCTAGTTCACTGACAGGATTTATTCTCAACACTTTCAAACAATCTCTGAGAGGTTTTTGTGTTTCACTGCTGAATGTACTGTTGAAGTTTAAGTTGCTAAATTTAAGTTTAGCACTACTACCAAATACCATTTGTGTTTTGCGAGTAAGTATTTCCCATTGTGTACTGCTATAGTTGAAGCGTATAAGCCAACTGTTGTCTATACCAGTACCGCCTGTATTACCTTCGTACTGTCTACTCCAACTACTCACTGCATTCAGTGTGGTTGTGTTAGCAGGAATGTCTCCACTTTCAATGATGTGCCACTGTTGTGTATCACTATTGTATCTCAGTGCAAAACTTACTTTTGAATCTATCTTGTTTACAACTTGTGTTTTAATTGTGTCTGTAAAGTCTTTAGCAAACACAGGAACAATACGTCTAACTCTTGCACCATCTTCTATTACACCACTCAGTACTACAGCACCTTTACCTGTGTTGTCATTTCCTGTTGGAATACCGTCTGCTGTATCATCACCTAAGCCGTCTTTGTAAAGTCTATCAACTTTGACCCATTGTGTGTTACTGTCAGCTAGTATTACTCTAGCAGTAGCATTGCTACCGCCGCCGCCTGTGATTGTAACTGTAGTGCCGTTTTCATATCCGCTTCCTGCATTGGTAATTGCAATAGCTGTAACTGCGCCACTTGTAACTGTGGCTGTAGCTGTTGCGCCTGATCCAACACCGTTAACTGTAACTGTTGGAATACCTGTGTATCCTGTGCCGCCGTTTACCACTGTGATAGTTTTTACATACCCCATCTGATAAGGCGCACTAATAAATTCTACTAAACTGTTTAAACTTGCTTTTTTCAAAATGTTGGTTTGCACAAGTCCTGTACGCTGTACAATACTGTCTTTGGTAAAATATCCACTGCTACTTCCGCTTGCTTTTGTAACTTGGTTCCAGCGGAATACTCCTGTGATGTCTGTTTCTGTTGCATTTCTAAACACAATACCACTTGTTGTATTGTTGAAATCTGAATTGCTATTGAACGTTGTGCTTGTATAACCTTGTCTTGTGTAGTAAAAGTTTTTAACTTCTGCATTGCCCAACATAGGTCTAATATACTTTTTATAAATCTGTTCACCATTTAATGAGTTGGGTAAACTAACAAGACTTCTATTGGTCACATTATTTTCATACACATATCCGTCGTCTGTATATTGTGTTGCATCATTATAAGTTGCTGTAGGATCATACAAATCACGGAATCTACTATGCCCACTGTGTACACGGTTAATACTTTTAATCTTGCGAATATTTTCACTTACTGTTACAGGAAAAATACTGTAATCAGCAGCAGTAACCATTCTATCTTGTGAGGCAAAAAATCTAGGAGCATTAGCTTTAATACTAGCAACACTTTCTCTATTACTAGCGTTGGTTACATTACTCTTTAAACTTAATGTAAACAGTGCATTGTATATATTGCCATCGCTTCCTACATAATCCATGTTCATACTTGTGCTATTAAATGAATCAGGGTTAAGTGTATAAGAAAGGTTTAATCCAGTTCTATACCAAACTCTAATATTACCACGTGGAATATTACCAAATGCGCCATCGCCAAAAACGATACTTACTTGGTCATTTTCTCTACTTGTAACACTGTAAATATCTCTGATAGCATTACTTGTACTATTAAATATAGCACTGTTTCCAAATAGTTTATCAACTTTCGTCCAAGTTTTTTGTACTTGTCCAATTTCATCTATAGTTTGTACCCATACATTTCCGTTAGCAATATTATCAACATTAATATCTAATACCATGTTAGGCAATCCATTTGTAATATTAAAGTCTTTATATTCCATTGCACCTTGTTTAAATCCTACAAAGAATCCAGTATTTGCACTACTGTTTCCGCTGTTATCATTTTTGTATAAAAGATCGACTACGCTGTATGGATCAGGCGATTTTTCAATTACTGTGTTTTGTGAAGTAGTTTTGCTACTATAAAAACTAAATGTAGCACTCTTGTTATTGATTCTATTTTGAAAATTACGAGTTGCTAAATTGTTTGTACTGTTAGTCCGATAAATCTCATTAGTAACACTGTTGGCTGTAACTTTACTATAAGGTGATCCAAACTGACTATTGCTTTAAACCATGCTGTTCATAATGGTAAAAAGTTTCTATAACTGTTAGGATCAGTTGTGTCATCAAACTGTACTGATATGTTTGCTAAACTATTACCATTTGCATCAAACACAGACTCGTTTGTTCTAACACTGTCTATCTTTAAAAATCCGTTGGCAACAACATTTCTAGTAGGTGTATATCCTAAGAAGTCAGCAATACGTAAGGCGCTTTCTCTGCGTTCTGCTGTGCTTAGATAATTTTCTCTGCTGGCTAAGTCTGCTCTGTATGCTAAGTTATGACCTAAGAAAGCCATAAGTTCTAACAAACTTACAAATTCACTTGAGTTGATCCAGTCATTAAAGTTTTCTGGATAGTTATTATTAATATAATCAACCATAGCGTTACGAATAGTTTCAAAGTCATAAGCCTGAAAATTAGCTTCACTAAAACTTTCGTACACTACGCTGAAATCTTCAGCAGCAAATAAACTGCTCTGTCTTGCGCCTTGTGCCATTATTCTTCACCTACATATGTTAACAACAGTTCTTCTGCTGTTCCTGTATCGACATATTCTAATCTTACTCGCACTTCTAGTGTATGCTCGTTGGGTTTGTTCAACAGTGTTTCTAAAACATTCCACCTAGGATCGTTAGTTACTATTGTGCTTACATCGTCTAGTGCTTCTGCTTCTGTTGTATAATCCAATGGTTCAAAAACCAACTCTGGTAGTATGCTACCAAATGTTGGATTCATTACACGCTCGCCTCTGCGGGTGTAAAAATGATTCATCAAGTCACGTTTTGCAATATCAACATCTTCTAATGTTTTACTGCCTGTGACTGTGTCTATTGTGCTATATCCGATATATGTTGCCATACTAATATTTATGGCAAAATTAACTGCTACTTTTTATATTTTGATCTGAGTACGTATAATATCGCCATTTGTCATGCTTTTTGTAATAGTAACAACTAAATCACTCACTGTGAAGTCAAATAGATGATCTAATATCTCTCCGTTGAGTCTTACTTCTAGTTTTTCAATTGGATCCATACTAAAACTAGTATCCATAGTAAATGTATTAGATCCGCTGTATGTGAATGTTTGATTTACTAGTGTTTGATTGTAGCGTTTAGCAATGTCTCGTTTTATACTTTCAGGAGTAAATGGTAAAAACTTCAGTGTTTCTGCATAGTATGCAAATCTTGCACGTTTGAGTTGTGCATCAGTCAACAAGTTCTTTTCATTCTGATCTCTCATATAATATATGCCGTTGGTGCGCATCCATGATCTGTTTTTATTGGTTCCGTAGTCTGCAAGTCTCAGTACACTAGCACACCGCATACACTTTTCTTTATTCATAACACTTCTAGACATCATATTTGCTATTGTGTCTATGTCTTTTGTTAAGATTGCGTTGGTCATATTGTACTGACCTTCTGTGGCATTACTGTAAAATAAATTACCTGTTGTCCAATTAAACAATATAAGTGCATCAAACATTGTTTGGCTCATTTGTACAATATTTTTAGACAGTAATTGTTTTTTTGCAATTTTTTGATATCTATTAAATTCACTGTCCCAAAGATCATATGCTTGTTGTTCAGTTACACCAACACTAGTCGAACTTTCTCCGTAACCTGTGCCTACATAACCATGGTATCTACTAAAATTAAGTGCAGTAAGTTTACAATCGTCGCTTGCGGTTAAATCTGACAGTAGCAACTGAGTATTGTACAATGATGTATTTTGCACAATAAAGTCTTCCCATACAGTTTGAAACTTTTTATTAACTTGTTCAAGTGTCATTAAAAAGGTCTCCCTTTTCTAGGATTAACATTAAGTTCTGCAGGTGTGGCGCTTTTAACAGATATATATCCTGATTTGTTTTGTCGCATACCAAGTCTTTGTTCTTCTTCGGTTGCAGGTCTACCAACTAACCCTGAGATATTATTATCTGAGATCATACCAACATTATCATCATCTGAATCAGGACTAGTGCCCGGTGACGAATAGGTTTGATATGTTGCATTACTATCAAACCCATCGTCTGACAATCCAGACCCAGATCTACGTCCGACTCGATTGTCAGAATCAGTATTAGTATTACTAATATTACTGAGATCTATATCAACACCTTTAAGGTCTAGATTAGTACTTGCACAACTTGCAACAGGAGTTTGTGGTTCTGCATGTCCGCCCCAAGGCTCAGCTTCTGGAACTCTACTTGTAATACTTTGTTTCACTGTTTTGTTAACTGTAATATTGTTGTTAGTAGTCTTTGTTGCTGATGTCGCCGCAGGACCATTCAAATCTATCAATGGAGCAGTTGTTCTACTTGTGCCTTTAGCAACCAAATGATGATTTAAGTCTGTGGTGAATTTAATATCTTTAGCACTGTGTAGATTAAACTCACCTTTTACAGTTTCAAATTTTGTTCCGCACTCGCCTCTGGATTTAATATTCACACACTCGGCATCTAAATTAAAATCACCGCCTACATGCAAGTTAAAGTCTGTTTCAGTGTGCATACTAATATCACCACTGCTATAGATATCAACTTTACCATCACTGCTTAGTTGTACCCAGCTGTTGCCTGCTTGATTTATTACATAAACAATACCAGCAGTATCATTGAACAACATTTGAGCGCCGCCTGCGCTGCGTAGTCTAACTAAATTACTGTTGCCTGCTTGTCTGTCAGGGTCAGGACATAAACTTCTTTCACTTTTACTTACTGTACCATCATCAAGTACTAAACTGTGACCGCTAGGCGTGTTAAATCCAAATACATTACTTGGACTTTCTCGTCTAGCACTACTACTACTGAGTCCTCGAACACTGTCAAGACCTAGTCCTTGATTTGCAAGTGCTCCAGACAGTGGATGTCTAGGTCTGGTATTTTTAGTTTGCTTCTTTCCAACACCTTGCTCAAACGTAGGAGCAATTTCATTCTCTTTATCTTCTACAAAACTCACAGCATTGTCAGGATAACTACTATTTCTTCCTGTATCTGCTAGAACTCCAAGTATAATGCCTTCTTGATTTGATCTTGTAAATGCAACTATCACTTCTGTTCCTGGAGCAGGAGGATGTGTACTCATACCGTAGCTTCTTGCGTGATCTGGAGCTTGATAGCTGCCGCCATAAGGCATAGCTCGTCTACATCTTACATAATTTTTTCTAGCTTCAGGATTTTCAGATTTAGGTGAAAATTGTTCTTGACCAAATATTTCTACATAGCAATAGCCTTCATATCTATCATCTACAATTTCAACAACCATTCCCAGGTATAGTCCTTCAAAATTACCAAAACCTGCGATATTATCTTTATTTTTATATTGTCTAGATGTACCGTTGCCATCACTAGTATTTTGTCCGCTTCTTCTCATGTCTTCATCCTGTAAAAATATCTCTTAGCCACGGCGGAGCGTTTCTTGCTCTGAATGTGCCATTGTCTAATGGTCCTCCCCAGTAGCCTGGAGCTCCTTGTCCTACACTATCAGCTATATCAATGTGGAAAGTATCATCTCCCATATATCCGTTGCCTGCTCCAATACCTGTAGCACCGTAACGTTTGGTTTGTGCTATAAAGTTTTGTATGATAGGAACATCTGCCGGATTGTCTAAACTTAACCTTCTTCCTGTACTGTCTCTGAGTGCTACGTCTGCAGCCATTCCGTTGTTGTGTCTATCACTGCCTGTAAAACCTGTACTGCTATCTTGTCCACCACTGCGAACATCAACATTTACGCCAGCGGCAGCACCTGCATTAGCTAGTATAGATTTAAGTTCAGAGTCAATGGGTAATTTTCTTGTGTTGGCTACACTTGATTGACTTTCTGTAACTACTCCTGTGCCGTCAGCACTAGCAGGAGGAGCTGTTTCGTCGCCGCCGGGTTCGTTAGAGAGAACATCATTTTCTGGATCAGGTTCTTGTGCATCTGCTTCATCAGTAAAACGCTCAGCTTGTGTTTTAGTTTCAGCAGTGTCTATAAATCCTTTTTCTAAGATATCAATGGTAAGACCTACATTAGTACTTGTATCTCTGAATGCATCTAATGTCATTATAAATTGACCATCACTATAACTAGCATCAACTCTTACAACACGATATATTCCTATAATGCCAAAATTCTGTTCACTTACATCCATTAGACCTGTTTGTTGATCAGGATATGTTGGGAAGTTTAAGTTTAAGAAATAGTTTAGTCCGCCTCGTTGATATGGTGCACTTTGTTTATCGTCAGTTATATCAATTCTATCTGTTACTTGTAATCTTTGAGATGCACTCTTTGGCTTACCTAACCAGTAAGGATCACCTCTTATTTGTATTTGTTGTTGAACTAGGTCACTTAAAGTATTGAGATTAAGTTCGACTGCACCTAACATCACTGCACTTGTTGTATCACCATCATCGGCTCCTACTGTTGCAGTACTAGTCACCGGACCTTCATTAAATGAAAGTATAGCAGGATTATCTGAGCTATTATTTTTTAATGCAACATCATCTTGTGTAATATATCTCTGTAATACAGTTGGTAATCTCTGAGTTTTTGTATTTCGTTTACTATAGTCTTGTAATGCCTCTGTAGCAAGATTGAGTGCATTAGCTGCTTCTTCTTTTTTAATATTAATCTCAGATTCGAGTCGTGAAATTCTATCTCTGGCATCGTTTTGAGAAAGCTCTCTTTCTCCAGTGGCTAACTTGTTTGATGCTTCTAGTTCTTTTTGAGCTGATGATAATTGACTTTCAAGTTGCGATAGCTCCTTAGCCATTCTCTGAGCATCTGTTTTTAGTATGTTTATTTCCTGCTTTTCCTCTGACATTCCTGCTAGTGCATTTGATCTATTTGTAAGTTTTCCATGATTAATAGCTTGTAATTGAAAATAGCTGTTGTTCAGTGTTACATCTAAATTTAGAACTTCTGTATTCATTCCTGTCAATGTGTAATCAAAACGTTTTCTTAGTAAACCGTTTTTAATAATTTTCTTCATTCTGTTAACTTGAATACTCGAACTGCCTAGCATTTGTTGATGACTAACAGGATCGTGTATAACTTCAGTTGCGGCAAATTTTTTCAAAAAGAATGTAATCTTCTGTTGATAATTTTTAGAAAGTTCGTCATACTCTTTATATTCTACATCAGTATCGAAAACAAACCAGCTACTTAATTCTGAGAAAGTTGGTGCTTTTGCTTCTCCATCATCTGTATTGTCTTTGTGGAAGCCTCCGCTGAAGGTTGGCAATTTTCTAAATTCTACTGTTTGCATTAGTGCTATAACAATTGCAGTATTCACTGCCGAGCCTTGTTTAAAAGTAAATGTAAGTGTACCATCTCCACTAACACTTGTGCTTTTTAGACTAGTATCACCTGATTGCGCAGCTTGGCCAAATTTCCAATTTCTCCATTCTGCTGTATCTCCTCTTGCATCTAACACATATTCAGTGGGTAATAGTTGATTCTGACTTAACACAGTCTTTGAAAGAGATTGCTGATTTATTTTTTCTTGCAACCGATCTAAAAATTGCCCAAATGTGTTTACATTATTAATAGTAAACTGTCCTTTAATATGTAAGTTAGTTGTTTTATATGCATCTTGGTGTGTTTCAATCATATCTGCTCTATAAGAAGTTGCTCCTTCTTTATAATCAAATGTTAGTTGTGACATACTTGTCATATAATAGTAAGGCCCTACTATATTATTAGTTGCAACACCATTGCTATCATATCCTACAAATCTTAGTTCTAGTAGATAACAAGCATGAAGATGATTTTGTATTTTTAATTTCTGCGCTGCTAATAATATTCTGTTAAACAGTGTAGCTCCGCCTGGTTCAATTAAATCAAACACAAACATATTAGCAAGTGCGTTTCTATCTTTGTTATTTTTAAATGCAAGTACCATATTTTGTTGAACAGATTGTATGTTGATTTCACTTTCAACACCACTCTCCGCAAGTACAACTACTTGTTTTTTGCGTATGTTCTCTTCAAACCTATGTGCATTCTGAGGATGAACCATATACATGGTCCACTTATAAGTGTAGTTGTCATAACTGTTAAGAATATTTTCTTGGTATATATAATCTCTACTAGCCATTAGCTATTTCCGGATGATTTATATGTTTTCGGCGCTTGTATTTTTTTACCACTTGTAAAATCCATTATAGGATCTTTAATAGAATCTCTATTATAGTGTACAAATATCCACCATAGTCTACTACTACCATACATGTCATATGCTAGGATATCAGGTCTCTTGTGATATTTTGGTTGTATTACAAGTGTAGTTTGATTTTCATCTAATTCATCTTGAACAATAATAGGTTGTAACAAACCTAAATATTTTAAATTTACTGTGGTTTGACTGTAACTACTTGTGGATTTATATTCTACTGACATTAAATGAACCCATCCTTATATCCGCTTCCATTAATAAAATTGTGTGTGCTATATACACGTTTTTGTCTATCTGGATTTATTTGTATGCTCATGCCAATAAAGAAGTTCATCAATGTAGGAACTTGTGTTCCGTTAATATCTTTGAGATCTATACTGCTGTCATATGTTGTACTAAAACTTTCTAGCACAACAGGTATGTTGTTAAACTGTTGTTCTCCAAATGCACTAAAACGTAGTACAGGAGGAGGAGTACCTGAACTAGGACTTTTACCTAAATCGTTTTTACCAAAAAACATCTTGCTAACACTACGCAAAAAATGTAGTACACCAAGTGTGTACTCGCCTTCTTCTTGTGTAATACTAGCAAACTGAGTTGTTAGTTGCATAGTAGGACTAGGTGTATTTCTATAAGCATTATATGTATAGTTAGTGTGTGTCATGTCATAAGGACTATAGTTTACACTTTGACTATAAGTTATGTCAGGTTGATAAGGAAACAATATACCATT
>Ga0181392_1000935_pt1 | contig 11180 bp, 15 predicted proteins | sample 15SPOviralmetaG_FD_130083 | JGI IMG/M metagenome (GOLD analysis project Ga0181392, IMG submission 130083) | Marine viral communities from the oligotrophic San Pedro Time Series (SPOT) site, San Pedro Channel, CA, USA - 15 SPOT_SRF_2010-09-15 | ecosystem: Environmental > Aquatic > Marine > Strait... | reverse complement strand
CTGAGTTTGATAGTTTGGCTCAGAAATACAATGGTAAGTTGTATAACTTTGATGAAATTGAGACTATTTCTGCTGGTGATAGAGATGCAGAAGGTGAAGGTGTGGAAGGAATGTCAGCCTCTAAGATGAGACAGGCTGCATCAGAGGATGATTTTGAGGCATTCAGACAGGGTATTCCATCATCGTTGGATGATAAAACTGCAAAACAGTTGATGAATACTGTTCGTAAGAGAATGAAAGTTACTACAGAGTCTTGGAGTCTGTGGGAGATTGCACCTAAGTTTGATTGGAGAAACCTTCGTGAGAACTATGTAACTGGTAAGATCTTTAACATCAGTTCATTGGTTGAGAACCTAAACACTGGTTTGGTTGGTAAAGTTATCCGTAGAGGAACTAACTATCTGATCTGTGTAACAGAAGATAACATCATGTTCAAGTCCTGGGTGAGAGATCTCAAGGAATATACTGAAGTTAAGATGGATAGTGAGATGAGAGATAAGACTCATCCAAATACTTTAGTTGGAACTTCTGGTAACTTCAAGAGAGTTGCAAAACTCACACCTGGGTTTGAAAAGGGTGATCCTACTAACCTTCAGGATGGTGGTAAACCATATAAGGGTTATGATATCAGAAACTTCATAAATAAGAATAAGAAAAAGTAGTCAGAGAAATGATTAATCCTCTTAATGAACTATCTTCTGTTTACATGCAGAACATTGCTGAAGATTGCAGCAAGTGTTCTTGTGGTGGAAAAGGGTGTTCTAAGTGTGATGAGAAGAAGAAAGTAAAAGTTAAGGGTGAACTTCCTGGCACTAAGAGACCTGATGGTGGTGATGGTGCAGCACCCAATGATGGTAAGAACCTCCTTGCTACTGGTAATGTTCCTATGGGTGGTAGTGGTGCTAAGAGGCGTGTGTCGAAGTACGCTGTTGAACCTTTGGCCACAGAAGGTCATTGTGTTGTTGATGGTGTTGAGTGTTCCCCAACTGAGAAGAAGAAAGATTCCAAGAGGATGAAGAAGGAATCCAAAATCTACTCTAACTGGAGAGAGAACTGGGAATACTTGGATGAATATGCATCTGGTATTACTGGATATGGTAGTGGTGATAGTGAAAATAATCTTGAGAACCCTAAGGCTAAGACTGATAATAAGTCTAACCAGAGAATCACTGAGAAGAGTGTAAAGAATAAGATTAAAATTAATCCTCCTCAGGGTATGGCTGAAGCCTTCAACCAGATTGGTGGTCAGTTGGTTGAGATGTATGAGATTGAACTTGACGAGAATTCATTTGAACAAGATAGAAGACTTCGAAACCAAAAATTGGTGTCGGCCAAGAATCAAGATAATCTCAATCGTCAGAGAGAACAACGTAATCAACAGGCTAAATTAGCAGCTGCAAGAGGTTCTCAGAATAATAATTCTACTTCTCCTATGGCTGAGGAAAATGAAGAGGAGAAGAAGAAAAGAGAACTGATGGCCAGAACCAAAGAACATGATGATAAGATGGCTGGTAAGATTGCAGAAGCAGACATGACTGGAGCACCTTCAATCAAAGATGCAAAACCTGCCAAGAAGACTAATGTGAAGTATGATCCTCACATGAAAGTTATGGCTCCTACTATCAAGAAAGAAAGTAGAGCACTATCTGGTGTTCTTTCTACTATCAGAGCCAAGAATGGTATGGGAACTATAACAGCCAAGGGAGCTGATAAACTACAGGCTAAGAAAGAAAAGTCTATGGGTGAAGAGATGAGTATCAAGGATCAGATGAGAATCTCCCGTGAGGCAGCCAAGAATCGTAACCCTAATCCTGACCACAGAAAGATTAATGCTATGAAGGCATCCAATCAGAAGAAGGATAATAGAACTGACTCACAGAAGATGACTGATGCTACTGGACCCAGACCTGGATCTAACTACAGAGGAGACTGATGCAAGTTGGAACTGGAGGATTTACTAATGATTCTCCTGCACAGGGACCAGTTGCTGGTATAGACACAAAGTTGTTCAAGGGTGAAGATGATATTTTAGATCAAGACTATCAAACCCCTGGACAATCTGGTGATGCCAAGTGGAGGTTTTCCAATGTCTATCCCGTACAGAGAGTAGGGTTACAAGATGTTGATGCAATGGTTGATGCATCGAATGAGTATACTAAGATAGTGGATGAGTCGGCCTATCAACGAATCCGTCAGGTATTTAATCAAGTGAGGTTAGAACAAAAGATGAGAGAGAACTACGATGCTAAACGTGAGAAAAGACTTGATGATCAGGAGAAGAAATATAAGGAACGAGATGAAAGAATGAAGTATGGTAAAAAAGGTTTCGACCAATACCAAAAAGATTCATTGAGACCTGGTGAAGTCAAAAGGTATGATAAGTTGAGGAAGAAGTGGGTCTCAAATAAGGATTGATTTATATATAGTTTAGTTATGAACTATCACTATGCTATCCTTTTTACTACCACTAGCATCCAAAATTATCTCTGATGCAGTTGCCAAGATTCCTGAGAATGAAGAACTCGGTGAGAAAATGGTTGAGATCTGTCTTGTTATTCTTGCTAAGGCAGTTAAGCTGACCAAGACTGACATGGATGACCAACTACTCGAAGTTGTTACGAAGGCAATTAAAAACAGAGAAGAATGATAATATGAACCCCAATAGGGGTTCTATTTTTTTATAAATATTTACTAACATAACAAAGTTTATTAAGGCAAAAACATGGCACTTTGGGGAAATAACGACGCAGTGGGCTCTGTTGGAGCCGTTGCATTGAACTATGATACTGGAGTAGTTACAGGAAATGGTACTACCTTTGGTCAGACTGGTGCAGCTCAAGCAGGTGATGTTATCCGTTTTGGTACGAAAGCAACTACTTACTTCGGTGATGCAGTAATCGTTTCGATCGCAGGTACTCAATCACTTACCATTGGTTCTACCGCAGCTCTGAGTGGAGCAGCAATCGCTAATGTTCAGTATGGTATTAGTCAACTTCCAAAATATACTATTGGTGACTCTACCTATTCTAAGAAAGGAACACCATCAGGTGACTCGTTTGTATATGGTGTAAGTGGTGCAGAGAATGTATCACCTAAGTATACTGTCACTCATGAGGGTTGGGTTGGTGTTACTACATACTATGACGCTTCTGGAGAACTCAGAGTTAAGAAAGAGACTCTAGTTGCAATGTCTGGTATTACTACTGGAACCACTGACTATCCTACAGAATAATTAGATGAGATTTAATGAATTGAACGCAGATAACTTTCTGCTATTCGCGATTAAACATTATGAGAATCCTCAGGCAGTCAGTATTGATGACTTCGAGAAAGACCTAAACATCTTTCGATACATCAAACGACTCTTGAGGAGATATAAGAATGGTTCCGGTCTAAAGGTTCATCTTCTTATAAATCATTTCATCATTCTCTATAATATTTTTGGAGATGCTGCAACTCCTATGCTTTTCTTTAAGCTAGATGAGGACTTGTGGCCATCTCTCAAGGCTTTTGTTTTGATTCTGAATAGGTTACCGGATTATCCAAGAACAGCTATACATGATCTTGAGATTGATGAATATTGTTTAAACGAACTCCGAGGTATTACTGATGGAAAGGGAGAAGATTGATAGGGTTATTGATGCATTTCGTACTGCAATGTATAATGAGTTCAGTGTCAATGAGGAAGGCATGGTGGCAAATCCTCCTGGGGGATCTGGCGGATTTAGTGGCTCCTCCGCTGCTGCTGGTCCTACTGCTGGTTACGACTCCACTATGAAACTTGATGGTCGTAATAAGTATGTGAAGAAAGCTATTAGTGATCTGATGAGTAGAAAAGATAAGAGAGAAAAAAGAAAAGGTAAAAAGAAAGCTCTAGAGTTCAACCCCTACTTTAAACCGCAAGATGGACGATCAAGTTAAGATTGCAGTGTTGCAACAAAAGGTTGATGACCTTAAACCAATAATCTATAAACTGGATCAAACAATTGAAAAGCTAAGTGAGGTAAATACAACAGTTAGCAGAATGCTTGCTGTCCATGAAGAAAGATTATCAAAGTCAGAAGAAATTGACTCCGTATTATTTGCTAAGATTGACGAACTCCGTGATAAAATGGACTCAGATCATAACAGTGTGCTGTCAAGATTACAGAATCTAGAGAAGAAAGTCTGGATGGGCATTGGTATAGTTGCCGTTGTCTCATTCCTAGGACAAACCACATGGTTCGACTTGACTACTCCTCCACAACAGAGTAAGATAGTTAGTAGTTACGATAAGTGATATGGATTTCATTGATGTCAAATACATCAATCTGATCTCCTCCAGACTTCAAAAGTTCAAAAGGGTAAAACCAAAGCTTTATAACTTCAGGTGTCCTATCTGTGGTGATTCACAGAAAAATAAGAACAAAGCTAGAGGTTTTCTATACCAGGTAAAGAACAATACTAATTTCAAATGCCATAACTGTGGTATCAGTGTTTCGTTTGCCAACTTTCTGAAGGATCTGGATCCTCAAACGTACAAACAATATACCTTTGAGAAGTTCAAAGAAGGTAATACCGGTAAGAACTTTGTAACAGAGACACCTGAGGATGTATTTGGTAAGATGAGAAATACTAAACCAACATTCAAGAAGAAGATTGTTATTGATCTTCCTTCTGCGTTTAGTGTTTCGTCATCCAAACACTATTTGGAATCAAGAGCCATCTTGAGTGGTAACTTCTATTACGCAGAGAACTTTCAAGAGTTTGTTAATAGTATTAAACCAGGTTCTTTCTCACATCCAAAGTATGGTGAGGCTAGAATTGTAATTCCTCTTGTTAGGAATGAAAAACTTATAGGGTTGCAGGGTAGAGCCCTATCTACAAACCCTGTTAAATACTTAACCGTTATGTTGGATGAGGATGCCCCAAAGATCTATGGAACTGATGAGATTGATAAATCCCTTCCAGTCTATATCACAGAAGGACCATTCGACTCCACGTTCATTCGCAACTCGGTTGCTATGTGCGGAGCTGATGTTGATGTTGTCAGTTGTGGGATTAGTAATCCCGTTTGGATATACGATAACGAACCTCGTAATGTCCAGATCACTCGAAGAATCGAACAGACAATTGATCAAGGAGGTACAGTCGTTATCTGGCCCTCCAATATTCGGGAAAAGGACATAAATGATATGGTCTTAAGTGGACATAGGGTTCAAGAGATCATAGACAAAAACACCTACAAAGGATTAGAAGCAAAACTAAAATTTACTAGTTGGAAAAAAGTATGAGTAACGGTACAAAAGTTCAGAAGAGAGATGGTCGTGTCGAATCACTTGACCTGGATAAGATGCATCTCATGGTTGAGGAGGCGTGTGATGGTCTATCAAATGTGTCTGCTAGTCAGGTAGAGATGACATCTGGTATTCAGTTCTATGATGGTATTACTACTGCTGAGATCCAAGAGATCCTTATTAAAAGTGCCAGTGACCTGATTGATCTGGACCACCCTAACTATCAGTTTGTTGCTGCAAGACTTCTCCTGTTCTCTCTTAGGAAGCAACTGTACGGTGGCAGAAGAGAGATGCCTTCTTTGATTGATCACATCACCAAACTGGCATATGACGATCACTATGATAGAGATATCTTTACAAAGTATTCACAAGAAGAGATTGAGAAAGTAGAATCCTTCATCGATCACGATCGTGATTTTCTATTCACATACGCTGGTTTGAGGCAGGTTGTGGATAAATACCTAGTACAAGATAGGAGTGTTGGAAAGGTACACGAAACTCCTCAGTTCATGTATATGATGATTGCATTGACAATCTTCCGTGAGTATCCAAAAGAAACAAGACTCTCATACGTTAGAAGATACTACGATGCCATCTCAAAACACAGACTCAACATCCCAACGCCAATCATGGCGGGTGTCAGAACTCCCCTACGCCAGTTTGCGTCTTGTGTTCTGGTTGATGTTGATGACACCCTGGATAGCATTTTTAGTTCTGATATGGCCATTGGCCGTTATGTCGCACAAAGGGCTGGTATCGGTATCAACGCTGGGAGGATCCGTGGGATCAACAGTAAGATCAGGGGTGGAGAAGTACAGCACACTGGCGTTGTTCCTTTCCTTAAAAAGTTTGAATCAACTGTACGATGCTGTACGCAAAACGGAATCAGAGGAGGATCAGCAACAGTACACTTCCCCATCTGGCACCAAGAAATCCAAGACATCATCGTTCTAAAGAACAACAAAGGCACAGAAGACAACAGGGTACGGAAACTTGACTACTCAATCCAAATTTCAAAGATTTTCTACGAACGTTTCATCCAGAATGGAGAGATTAGCTTGTTCTCACCGCACGACGTACCGGGTCTGTATGATGCCTTTGGTACTGACGGGTTCGATGATCTATATGTTAGTTTTGAACGAGATGAGTCTGTTCCAAGAAAGACTATCAAGGCACAAGAACTGATCCTCGATATCCTCAAAGAAAGAGCAGAGACAGGTCGTCTGTATCTGATGAACATCGATCACTGTAACTCTCACTCTTCCTTCAAAGATAAGGTTGAGATGAGTAATCTGTGTCAGGAAATCACTCTTCCTACATATCCTTTATCACATATTGATGATCAGGTTGGTGAGATTGCACTTTGTATTCTCTCAGCAGTTAATGTTGGTAAGATTAGATCGGATGAGGAACTAGAAGACCTCTGTGACCTTGCTGTAAGGGGTCTGGACGAGTTGATTGACTATCAGGACTATCCTATCATCGCAGCAGAACTTGCAACCAAGGCAAGGAGGTCTCTGGGTATTGGGTACATCGGTCTGGCTCACTACCTGGCTAAACTTGGTTTCTCTTATGACTCACAAGATGCATGGGACGCAGTACATCAACTCTCTGAGTCCTTCCAATATTACCTCCTGAGGTCTTCTAATCAACTGGCTAAGGAGAAAGGTCACTGTGAGTACTTCGGACGTACCAAGTACTCCAGTGGAACACTTCCTATCGACACATATAAGAAGGATGTAGATGAACTAGTTACAACGGAGTTACAACATGATTGGGATATGCTTAGGAATGATATCCTCGAACACGGTCTTAGGAACTCAACACTGTCCGCACAAATGCCATCGGAAAGCAGTTCCGTTGTGTCAAACGCAACCAATGGAATCGAACCTCCTCGTGGATACTTGTCCATTAAGAAGTCCAAGAAAGGGCCTCTTAAACAGATTGTTCCCCAGTACGCATCCTTAAAGAATAATTACACTCTTCTTTGGGATATGAAAGATAACGGTGGATACATTAGAATAGTAGCTGTAATGCAGAAGTTCTTCGACCAGGCAATTTCTGGTAACTGGAGTTATAATCCAGAGAACTATCCTGACAATGAGGTTCCTGTTTCTCAGATGGCAAATGATTTTCTCACAACTTATAAATACGGGTGGAAGACATCGTACTATCAGAACACTCACGACTTAAAGTCTGATGAAGTAGATGAAGAACCGCAGTCAAAGTTAGATAATTTGTTAGAAGAACTATCACAAGCCGAGGAGGGAGAGTGTGAATCCTGTGCAGTCTGAGTACGATTTTAAAGTATCAAATAATATTATGAACAAGGTTGAAAAAGAAGTGAAAGGTATGACGGTGTTTAACACCGAGGTACATGACGCCAAGAAACAACCAATGTTCTTTGGTAAACCTCTGGGAGTCCAGAGGTATGATACCTACAAGTATCCAGTGTTTGAGAAACTCACTACACAACAGTTGGGATACTTCTGGAGACCAGAAGAAGTTTCACTACAGAAAGATAGAGGAGACTATCAGTCTCTTCGTCCAGAACAGAAACATATCTATACTTCTAACCTGAAGTATCAGATTATGTTGGATTCTATTCAGGGTCGTGGTCCTGGTATGGCATTCATTCCATACTGTTCCCTACCTGAACTAGAGGCATGTATGGAAGTGTGGGGATTTATGGAGATGATCCATAGTCGTTCATACACTTACATCATCAAGAACATCTATCCAAATCCTGCAGATATTCTGGATAAGATTGTTACAGATCAGAAGATCCTAGATCGTGCCAAGAGTGTTACACAGTCATACGATGACTTCATCAACACAGCACAGGTCTGGGGAACTGGAAACATGTGGAGAGATGATTTCAAAGGTTCACCAACAAGTGAATATGAGATCAAGGAAGTCAAACGTAAGCTCTATAGGGCAGTTGCGAATGTCAATATCCTGGAAGGTATTCGTTTTTATGTTTCTTTTGCTTGTAGTTTTGCCTTTGGTGAACTTAAGCTTATGGAAGGATCCGCAAAGATCATCTCCCTTATTGCAAGAGACGAGAACCAACACCTGGCAATCACTCAGAACATTCTGAACAAGTGGAAGCAAGGTGATGATCCCATGATGAAACAGATCGCCAAGGAAGAAGAGGAGTGGGTCTACGCAATGTTTGATAGAGCCGTGAACGAGGAGAAGGCTTGGGCTGACTACCTGTTCAAGGACGGTTCTATGATTGGTCTAAACGATACCCTATTGCAACAATATGTTGAGTGGATCGCCAATCGGAGGATGAAGGGTATAGGATTGAAGCCAATCTATGATGTACCTGCCAAGAACAACCCCCTACCCTGGACCCAACACTGGATCTCCTCGAAGGGACTACAAGTGGCACCCCAAGAAACTGAAGTTGAATCTTATGTCGTCGGTGGAATCAAACAAGATGTACAAAAAGACACTTTCTCAGACTTTAAACTCTGAGATAGAAGGGAAATCTCCCTACAATAAGTCTCTCTTGTCCTATAAGAGGTGGTCTGATAGTCTCAGATCACCTTTTCGTGGTATAGCACATAAGGTGTTGAAGAAGACTCTGGAGTGGTGGTATGAGGAACCCATCTATCTTCACTCTCTACCTCTTGAAGAACAGGTGAAGAACGTTAGAAGAGTATATGGTAAACCTCAATATCCTTCTACAGAAGATAGAGCCACAGAATATGTGTGGGAAGGTGATGGAGACTGGCATCGATAAATATCCCAGATGATATTATTATGTGTGTGACTACGAAAACCCATGGACCTATCTGGAGAGACCTTTTACTAGTGATGATGTTCGGGACTTTTATGGTTTTGTGTATCTCATTACCAATCTCTCAAACCAACGACTCTACATTGGGAGAAAAGTATTTTGGTTTCACAGAAAACCTCCTGAAAAGAAACGAAGAGAAAAGAAAGAGTCCGACTGGAAAAAGTACTATGGTTCATGTGATGAACTGAAGGAGGACGTGAAACTCCTTGGGACTCACATGTTCCGTAGAGAAATATTATCTCTTCACCTCACAAAGGGGAAGACAAACTTTGCCGAAACAGAAGCCCTGTTTAAGAACAATGTTCTTACAGAGTCTATGGATGATGGAATTCCTAAATATTACAATTCCAATATCATGAATAGATATTACAGGAAAGATTACTTTGCCACTTGATCGATACCAATGATACCGATACAATATAGGAAATATTTAAGGAGTATGAAAAGAATTTTAGGATTTGTTGCAGTACCTGTGTTTATGGCTTCTATGGTGAAAGCCATACCTGCTCAAGAACCAGTTGAGTTGGCAGAAGAAGTTACTGAGTCAGTTAGTGAAGAACCAATACCAAAAGCAAAGAGATGGGTATGTGAGGGTTGTACAGAGAATGAGAGAGAAGTTCTTGAGTTCTTACAGGACAGAGGTATTAAAGATAAAGTTGCTCTATCAGTTGTCATGGGTAACATCAAACAAGAGAGTAAGTTTCATACAAACATCTGTGAAGGTGGAGCCAGAGTTCCATATCACCACTGCCACAGAGGTGGGTTTGGACTTATTCAGTGGACGACACACGGAAGATATACTGGTTTAGGACACTTTGCAAACAGGTATGGTGGAGACCCTACAGAACTGAATACCCAGTTAAGATGGATGGTGAATGAGAGGGAGTGGACTAAAGTAGAACATGTATTCAAGACACCTGGTCTATCAGTTGACGGATACATGAATGCAGCGTATCGTTGGTTGGGTTGGGGAGTTCATGGTGATAGAACCTACTACTCCAACCAATATCTGAACCGTCTGGTTCAGGTTTGACACCTCACTCAAAAGGTGTATAATATAAGAGTTGAGAGGGAAACCACTCAACTGCGGTTACTCCCTTGGTGGTTCAGAGTAAGCGGCGATAGGAACCACCATAAGGGTTAGTAGCTCAGCTGGATAGAGCACGTCACTTCTAATGATGCGGTCGGGGGTTCGAATCCCTCCTAACCCGTTTCCAAAGTGTCACACGGTTCTCCCGTTACCTTTGGATCTACCCTATACTATTCATAGTTAAACAAACATTATGTCTCTCGATCTTGACTTGAATCAAGTTGTTCCCAGTGTTGTTCGAAGTGTTGCTGTAGCAATCGTAGCACTGCCCCTGGCACTATCTGTGAGTGGAACACTGAACGCAGGAAGTTCATTCCTCCGAGCACAATCTGATGTAGCTAGTTCTGAGAACACAGCTACTCTCGAACAAAACAATGTTAAGGGAGATCTTACTCGGGTGTGTCTCGACTACCTCCTTTCTAAAGGTGATAGTAAGGCAGAACGAGCAGCCAAAGATGAGATCGATACATACTTCGGTGGTGAGATGAACTACGCAGAAGTTTGTAAGTGGGTCTATCGTTGATAGATGAGTCCAACAGGGGTGGATGACTTTAAACTCACCCTCTCATCGCGGAATTAGTTCAGTGGTAGAACGTCAGGTTTCCAACCTGAATGTCATCGGTTCGAATCCGATATCCCGCTTTGGAGACTGATCCTCTCCATAGGGTATGGCTGAATAATAGGAGTGGTCAAGCACCCTATAAGGCTGAAGTAGAACAGGCTGTGGTGGCCGCCTCAAATACCGAGAGATCGGAGTTGAGAGAATCCTTAACCGGGAGTTCGAAAAGATCAGAGGATTACTATTGCTTTAGTGAGACCCCTCTGTTGAAGGTATAAAGTATTCCTTCTACCCACCCCAATGGCCTATAGCTCAGTTGGTAGAGCACGGAGCTGTTAACTCTGTTGTCCTAGGTTCGAGTCCTAGTGGGCCAGTTCGCTCGAATAACTCAGCGGTAGAGTGCCTCCTTTACACGGAGATTGTCGGGGGTTCGATCCCCTCTTCGAG
>Ga0181392_1000934_pt1 | contig 11185 bp, 14 predicted proteins | sample 15SPOviralmetaG_FD_130083 | JGI IMG/M metagenome (GOLD analysis project Ga0181392, IMG submission 130083) | Marine viral communities from the oligotrophic San Pedro Time Series (SPOT) site, San Pedro Channel, CA, USA - 15 SPOT_SRF_2010-09-15 | ecosystem: Environmental > Aquatic > Marine > Strait... | reverse complement strand
CCATGTGTGCCCGTAGTTCAGTTGGATAGAATACGAGTTTCCTAAACTTGGGGTCGGAGGTTCGAATCCTTCCGGGCACGCCAAAAACACAATAATTAATTGTGTGAAGAAATTTTATTCCATTAAGTTGAAACAGTTCAAGGAAAACATACCGCCAGCACTGGCAGAGACTATGTTGTTGGATGAATCTAAACTTGTGAAGTACCTATGGAAACACAAGGCACTGGAGTTTAGATATCCCAAGCACAAAGGGAGATTGGATCTTTATGCAGATGAGAAGTATCTCATGATGGGCAAACTCAAATACCCCACAATGTTTGGCAATCGGAAAAGGATGGGTTTTATGGAACTGTACATAGTACACAGGATCAATCAGAGAATGAGTTTGGCGAAAGGCAGTACGTAATGAAGTTTGGCTATTACTCAGATGATCAATTGCCGACCAGTGTTGCGTTAAATCGGTCACCATTGAAAGACTACAAGGTCAATTCGCACGGATACAGGTGCCCCGAGTGGACACCTATGCCTGATGGCAAGAAGAACGTAGTTGTGTTGGGTTGCAGTCACACGTTCGGTCAAGGCAATGCCGACAACGAACACTGGGTACATTTCTTATCACAACACAATACAGACAGACTGCGTTACTGGAATTTAGAGCAACCTGGTGCCAGTGCCGACAAGGTTGTCAGGATCCTGTACGGTTGTGAGAAAGTGATCTATCCAAGCATCGTGATAGTGTGCTGGCCTTTCTGGAGTCGCAGGGAAAAGTTGCACAGTTACCCGCAGAGCCAGATGAGTTATGATCCAGAACTGAAAAATGAAAACGAACACACAGATAAGAACAACTTCTTGAAGAACGTTTTCTTTGTAGAAAAGTTTGCCGAAAAGAATCAATGTAAAACTTTCCATTGTTTTGCTCAGGACTCCTATCATGAACACATCAAAGGTCTCAATGTACTAGAAGACTACACATTGAAAAATTGTTGGCCATACTGGGACAAGTTCGAACAGCGTACACAACACAATGAACCAAGCCTTGCCTCGGACGGTGAGCACTACGGTGTTGAACATCACAAACGTTTTGCTAAACTTTTTGTAGACTATTTTTGTAAGAAGTTAAAATAGTCCTTTATATCTATATTACGTAAACGATCCTGTCTTTCTATGAATTCATCTAGATCTTTGCTGTTGTCTTTATCTACGGCTATCTCTGTTGGACTTATATGTTTAGCCTTGCTAGTAAATTTGTTTGTGTAACGAACATTCAACACGCTAGGTTGTTCTAGGAATGCCCAGTCGTGTGGGATGTTCTTGTTCTTTGCATAGTTTATTATGTCAGGCAAGATCTTGATGTTCAAGCAACTTACAGTGGTCCAGAAATCTAACTGCAACAGTTTGTATTTCTTCTGTAACTCTTGATAGGCATCTACAGTTTTTTTATAGTTGTCCCACTTAATAGGCCAACGTGCATAGTCATGCACCATTCCTATACCATCAAGGCTCAGAGTGACTATCACCATGATGTTCTTTTTTAAAACATCTTCTAACTCGGTAATCATCCTAGATCCATTCGTGTTCATCCTCACAATTTTTACATTGTCCGGTAATTCTCCCAGTACCCTTTTATAATTCTTACTAGCGGTAGGTTCACCACCATTGACATCAAATTCAATTATCCTTTCCTGTGGCAACTTCTTGAATACATCGTAGTTGTCGACACGAGGATAGTCCTTGGACTCAAGGCTTCCTATCTTTGTGCTGAGTCCTGCATTACAACTCTGACAGGCACTGTTGCAGACATTGTCAAGCACACCACCAATTATAAGATAGTCATTTTTAATCGGGTGTAACATTTTATGTCTCGTAATACTGTTAGTACGTATGCTTTCGCCCTTGGCCTTCTCTGAACGCTGACACCTGAAACATTCAATTGGCCATTGTCCCTGCTCCATCGTCTGCCTAATGTTTGCCATCCAATCGCTATGCTCAAGTTCTTCGTAACTGTCAAAACCCTTTGCATTTATCATGTGGCCACATTTGCCCACTGAACCGTTTTGATTAAGTCTTACAAAGTGATCAAGCCGTGGACAATACATGACGTGACTCCGTGATTACTTTTTCTAGATTTACTTTAGTGTTCAACCAATTGTTCATGATATATAGGTCGACTGCAATATGATCTTCCAATATCCTTATCTGTTTCTTGTCAGGTGTTTCTTTTCTCCTGTTGTGTGGTATTGCACTCATAGGTAATAGTTCTACTTCTTTCTTGTAATACCTACTTAGATGCAAAAGCCAATACCATTGTGGTATCCAATGTCTGTCAGTCAATCCTTCCATTTGTATCTTGTCTACAACTGCTTCTGGCGTCAGGTCATTGAGTTGTGCATATTTGTTCACACCGCTAACGAATCTAGATACAGGATGTCTTATATATACTTTGAGGTTGTCCACATCCTTGATCTGTTCATTAAATTTGCTTTCTTCTTTTGCTCTTCTGAATCCGTTCCAGCCGTTCTTGAATATGGGATATATCCAGTCATCTCCCATCCTTATAACTTCACAGTCGGTGTTTAGAATGTTGTTTAGGTCCATGCTGTGTGTTCCTTCAACACACTACTCACGTAGTGGTCAACGTCCATGCCTCCCTTTCCTTGTGTGTTGATCATTCCAGGACGTACAAGTTCCATCTTTATGTTGCTGGCCTGTGCATTGAGTTGTTTGTGTGCAAGTTCCAATGCCATTTTTTGATTGCGGTATTGCATTGACTCACGCATGGATAACCCGTCTATCTGTTGGTCTTCTGTGTTCTCACACACCCTTGTGGATATGTTCCAAATGTGATGCACTTCTTTGTCCTCCTGCCACCTGTGCCATACTTCAAACAGCAGTTCCGTCTGTGCGTACATGCTTATGGCATTGTTTATGAACATGTCGCAGGGTTCAATTATAGATGCCGTGTGTGCTGTCCTCCTGATGTTCTCTCCGTCACTTCTAGAAATACCAACTATCTCGTGTCCTTTGGCCGATAGTTGTTGTGCGAACGATTTGCCAATTCCTTTCTTGTGCCCAGTAATTGCTATTCTCATATGAAACAGTATTTAAATAAGCACAATGAAGTCATATCACATATTGGATTGCGACAAGCAACAGAAGATAGCAGACAGCCTTTATGGTTATTACGTGGGTATAACTGCTAACAGAGAACTAAAAGATTTTTGGAATCATCTATCGAGGAAAGAAATACAGGACTATTTTTCAATACCAAACAATCCCTGCAAAGAATGGTTTGATAGTCTAGGACTTAAAGTCAGGGATATGAGTTTCACTGTGTACAATGAAGACATAGGCACAGATATACACAGGGACGATCCTCCGGTCATCGCTAAAATAAACTTTCCTGTGTTGAACACCAAGGATACCTACAATGTTTGGTTTGACGATTATGCCAATGAGATTGACAGGGTGGAGTGTGTCAGACCGATAGTGTTGCGTAGTGATATATTACACACAGTTGAAATTGGTAAGGATGCAAGGTATCCCAGGATACAGTTTAGTTTTTGTTTCTATTCCGAGCCGCTTCAGTTATTAAAGTAGGACACTCAATAAATCTATCGTTGTTGCGACTGTGAATACGTTGTACGACTTTGGAAAATTGTTCTTTGTAATCCGTTGTACCCCAAATATTCTGTGTATGGAAGTCATCGCTGGTCCCCCAGTCTTCTATTTTGTTTAACCAAACCCTGTCAGCACCGTATTGCTCTCCTAGGTCGATAATGGTTTCCATCTCGTGATAGTTGTCTTTCTGCACAACGAAGTGCAGTATGAATCTAAAGCCATGCTTCCGCTTCTGCTCAGACATGCATTCTAGTCCTTCTATTATCTTTTCCCATTTACCCCCTAGTCTAAGTTTTTCGTATGTTTCTTTGGTCGCTCCGTCTATGCTGACGCCCAGTTCCTGTAGGTTGTTAATGACATAAGGTACCTTCTGATGAAACTCCTTGAACATGAGCCCGTTGGTCAATATAGAATATTTGATATTGTCCCTCTCCGGTGTCTGTTCCATAAAGTGTCTGTACACATGTGAAGCGAAAGGATCACCGTCAGATCCTATGTGTACCTGAATGGCATGTCTGTAACTGTGTAACCAATCGTTTATTTTGTCTGCAAGTCGTATGCCCAAGTTATATGCTGAACCTTGTTTGTGGAATATCATGCCTTTCCTACAACTGGGACATCTCAGATTACAACTGTCATCGATGGCAAGTCTTAGATGCTGTATGCGATCCGGCTGGCCATGCAATACAGCATTTGACTTTATGTATGAACACTGGTGTTCATTGCAATAACGATAGGTGCCATCTGTGATAGAACTCTGCAGGTGTTGGTGCATGTCACTGCCGATAATTTCTTGCAATGATTTTATCTGTAGATTGCCTATGCTCTGTGGCAACCATGACTGACATTCACAGGCATAGCATGAGCCCATCTTGTCTATCAGGATAGTATCCTTTGGACGAGGACAGTGAGACCTGATGCCAAGGTCTTTCCTTGTGTCAATTTTATAACGCTCGAACAGTCTGGTGTTTATCATTTCGTGGGGTCGGTGATCATGTCCAGCGTGAGTGGTTTGGTCTCGTCCGCCTTCTGTTCCGGCATCTGTTGTGACTTCTTCCTGAGCCTACGCTGTTCCTTCTCATGCTGTTTCTGTAATTTCTTTGCACCCCTGGTGTTCTTGTAGTCGTAGTGTATTCCCATCATGAACCTCCTTTGCTACACGTAATTATATACCCAAACCAGCCCGTAGTCAATTGTTTGGTAATTTTATATACATATTAAGGTTGCATTTAGGATAAATATGTCTTACAATCCAGAGCGATCGCTAGGCCAGTGATCGCATTTAATCATAATAGATACAGGAGATAAAACAATCTATGAAAATGACAAAGAAAAAATGGGCGATTGGTGTGGCAGTAATTGTAGCACTAGTAGCCATTTGGTCGGTTATGAAACCGACTCCGGCTGAAGCGGCCGAGATGAAAGTGTATGGTTCTTTGAACTACATGATCTCTAACAACGAGAATGCTTCAGGCGTGGCAACATCAAAAGCGGAGAACAATGGTTCCGCAATCGGTGTTGACTTTACAAGCAACCTATCAGAGGGCATCGACGGCTTCGCCAAGTTAGAAGTGGACATCGACGCGGATGACTCTGGTTCGACACCATTTGACTCTAAACTGGCATACGCTGGTATTGACATGGGTGACAAAGGTGTGCTGTCAGCAGGAAGACAGAACTCTGTGTTCAAGGGTGCTGTTACATCTAAGACAGATGTGTTCCCAGAATTTGGCGGAAGTGCCGCACAGAAACTGTTCAGCAGAGACTCACACACAGTGGTGTACTCGAACAGCATCGGTGCAATCCAGTTCGACAACTTGGTAAAAGTTGACGGCACAACTGGTAAATCAGGCGTTGACGTGTATGAGACTGCGGCTTCTATGAGCTTGACTGACAAACTTAACATCGGTGTTGCATACACAGATGACAAAGTTAACTCAGTTGAGTACAAGGGTGCGGGTGTCACATTCGACCTTACTGATGCAACATCAATCGCTTACACTCACACAATCAAGGCAGTGGAAAGCACATCGTTAGACACGAAGGCTAACGAAGTGGCAGGTTCGCACACAATTGGTGCAACCACTTTCTCTGTTGGTTATGGTGAGATCGTTGATGGCAACAAGTACACAACAGTTGGCGCGGAGAAGAAATTCGGCGACAACTTCAGTATGTACGCTGGTTATGAAATAACTGACGTGCCTACAGGTACAGACACAAACGACATGGCCGCTGGAATCAAGTTTACATTCTAGTTTCCAAACACTGTGAAGTCGGTCAGCTCAAAGGAGGGCAGGCCGGCTTTACGCTTTTACGCATTCGCGTATTTTTAAAAAACGCATTCCTAAAATTTAACGCTTTCGCTTCGCTCCTTAAATATCCCTATGCGAGTCGCAGTAGTAGAAGATACAGCAAATTACCAACAATACCGAGAAGTGTTGCAGTCCTTTGCAAACGGGTGTGGAGGCGAAATTACCAATAGTGGTAATACCAATGGTTATGACTGTGCTGTGATATTTGGCAGTTACAAAAAGGAAAGAGGCAAGTCTGCTCATCAAGGCAAGGGTAAAGTTATTGAGAGCGGAATACCTTACATACAACTCGAAACACAACTAGTTGGTAGGCCGATAGATACAGCATTCCATACAGAGTTTAGGGTGGGGGTCAACGGTTTCCTGTGGGATGATGCCAAGTGGGGATTTGAACACATACAGTCTGATAGATCTAAGAAAGTATTTGAACGTAATGGTTATGATCCAAAAATAGATTGGAGAACATCCGGTGACTACATTTTATTGTGTATGCAAAAAGTAGGTGATGCAAGTCTACGAGGACAAGATATATTCACATGGACAGAAGAAACAGTAAAAATGTTGCGTCAACATACTGAACGTCAAATAATTGTTAGGCCACATCCTTTATACAGGAAGAAAAGCAGACATTCAGAATGTAAAAAAAATGTCACAGATTATTTCAATGTACTGTGGCAAGAAACAGATTTAGAAAAAGATGGATTCGTACCTATACAACAGCAACTAGATAATGCCTGGTGTACTGTCACATACACATCTGGCTCGGGCATAGATGCAGTATTACAGGGTGTACCTAATATAGCATGTGATTCAGGGAGCATGGTTTATGATGTCAGCAGTACAGATATTGCACAAGTTGAGAACCCTTACAGGGGAGACAAGAAGGAATGGTGTAACAGGATTGCACACTGTCAGTGGAGTATAGAAGAATTTGAATCTGGAGAATGTTGGGCCCACGTAAGTAAAAGTATATGAAATACCATCTAAGTAACGGCTGTAGTTTTAGCACGAGAAAGAAATTTGATAGTTGCCATCAACGACTTGGCAAGTTACTGAACATCAATGATCCCACTATCAGTATGGCAAAGGGTGGTAGGGGAAACGATAGGATACTCAACACCACAATGCACTGGTTCTATAAGAATCCTGAAAAGATTAAAGACACGTTTGTCAGCGTTGGTTGGACAACAGGATACCGATGGGATTATGTGAGCGGATATGTTACGCCTGAAAAGAAAGAGGGAGGCATTAAAGGCGAACTACTAAAGTTTGACTATCAGTGGAGTACCTGGCAACTATGGCAACATGATTTTTTTATGCGTGACAAAGATATGGATTTAGAATTATCGAGTGCTGTAAAATTGTACACCAACATTTTATCTTTGCAGTATTTCCTGAAGTATCATGACATTCCTTACGTATTCTATCATGCCCTGACAAACGATTTGCCAGAAACAGAAGTCAATGGCAAGCAAAGAACGGATCTAAAGTTATTAAAAGATCAAATAGATAGAAAACATTTTTACAACTTCGAGACAAGTGAATTTGCAAAAGAGAATGTGCAGATGCAAAAAGAAAACAGATCGTCTGCTGAACACCGAGTGCAGGTTAGTAATAAAGATTATGTTCAAAGCCACTTTGAATTCTGTGCAAAGAACGGCTGGACAAAATCTGCTAATGACGGACACCCTAGTGAGCGAGGTCACCATGCGTGGGCAGATGAGTTACACAAATTTATAAAACAACACAACTTGCTTGATAGGCCCAGTTCCTGTTAAGTGGAGTAATTTTCCTTTCACATTCGTCAAGCCATTCGATTAACGCTAGGAATTCCTGATCCTCCCATTTGCTCATTTTCCCTGAAAGCCTAAAATTACAGAATTCATCAAACGTTATTATAGTTCCAGAAACTATTTGATCGTTCAATGACATCAACACCTCTTTAGTTGACGAGTATATATCTGCGTCCATGTGCAAAAAAGCAATAGGTCCTTTATATGTTTGCTTCCAAACAGGCAACGTGTCTTTGAACCAACCCTTGTGTAGTTGAATGTGTCCGGGCACTGTGGGTGGATCACAACTCATGTCGGCAACTTTACCCGTGCCGTGATTCCAATCCTCAGGCAGACCTTCCCACGAGTCAAATGCGTGTATAACTTGATGTGGATATTCCTCGATCAACCATTTAAGACTTCTACCCTGTCTTACTCCAAACTCGCACCAGTGGCCATCTAACAATATTTTTTTAGTGGACTCTAATAATTGTTTGTGTATGCTTTCTACATAATTTGCTTTAGTCTTCTCACCAACGTATATAGGGTCTAGGTCTATCCATTGTTTAAGTAGGTCCTTCCCTTTTCTGATATTGACTAGAAGGGATTGTAATTCTTTTTTAGTTTTTACTGTCTTAATTTTTTTAGACATGTCTTTAAAACTTATAGTTGAAGTGTTTTATTTCTTGTACGAATAATTGCTCCACAAGTTCCTGTTCGTTATTCTTGTAGGCTTCTCTGTAATTACTAAATGGTTTGTTGCTGTCCTTGAGTTTTATACTCCTTGTGCTGTTCATATCAATCTCTAGATTAAATCTTTTAGACAGGTCTTTGAACATTTCTTCCCATTCGGCATATTGATAGACATGATCAACGCATATACCCTCATCAGCGTAACGATGCCAGCAACTAGGATGGTTGTTATGAGGGTCACGTAATAGTCTTGTAAGATGTTCTCTGAAATTTACTCCGGTAGGATTCATTTGTTTGAGTAGTCTTTTTGCATAAGTGTGCCACCACCAGTGGCTTACTGCTTTGTCATAACTGTTCCTTTCTATAGTAAAAACAAAATAGTCTTCCGGTCTTCTTCCTGCAAAAAATTTTTCGTATATGAGAGATGCTGGCAAATGTGAGTAACCACCTAGCTCATCTGGATAATCCATTTTTATTGGAAAATTTCTTTTCATGGTAGGGCTTATACTCGTACTGTCTTTGTAGGCCGATCCACTTGCAATGTCTTTGTCGCCCAGATGTTCACATAGTATTTTTTCGATAGTACTGCCACCAGTCTTCGCTGTCTTGATGAATACAAATTTATGTTTATGTGATATTATCATAGCAAACCTTTAGACTTTAAGAATTTTAAGACTCTATCCGAATCAACTAGTTTTTTATGTCCAGCGGCATGGAAGAAATAACTCTCCGGATGTCCTTTGAAATAAGCCTTCTTGTAATTGTAATATTGACTCATCCTAGTCAAAGTAACTTTACTTTTTATACAGGCCCATATCAAGATGTGTCCGTCATGATCGTTCAGTTCCTTAAATTTTTCTATGTACGGTCTCATTATGTCTCTTGCGGGTTTTGTTAATATAAAAACTCCCGGCTGGAAGCCATAGTGTTTTACTTCATCTAGTTTACACTTCTTTAGCAGTCCATGATGTATTAGATCGATCTGTCCTGGTAGTGTGGCCTTTTGGAATGCAGGATGATCGCAAACTTTAAAAGTGTCTAACGATTTATAGTGTTGGAATATATCAGGTGCCTCAGGCATCGCAAACACATCACAGTCCACATACATGATTTCGTCGTATTCCTTCCACCACGAATCGTCTAGCCATAAATCAAATCTTTCAAACGTAGGATGTCTGAAATTGATTTTCTTTTCGCTGATCCTTTTAAAATCGTGACCGTACTTGTTGGCATATTTTTTGAAACTTTTTGTGCTTATTTCTACTAGTTTTTTTTGATCTTTGGCTTGTAGGAGATTATTGTATCCGGGATCAGTGTATTCAGAACTTGGGATCCAATATTGTACTATGCATTTTTTCATATGTATAATATTAGTTATTGATGTACTTTTCTAGCCTAAATCCTTTAGAATCGAAACACTCAACGTAGTCTGAATTGTTAGAGTGCCGTATAGTCCCTTGTCCCCATACCACATCATGATCGCTATATGCAAATGCTTTCTTTATGGTAACGTCTATGTACTGTCCATTACCAACTCCTAGTGTCAAGAATGTAACATACCTACCTTTGTCTCCACGAAACACTCTTCCGTTTGCTATCATTCCTGCAAACTCTACCTTGTCAAGATACAGTTCTTTCACATACATACCTGGCATGAAGTTATCTTGGCTCCACCAACCATATTTTCTGTATTGGAACTCTGGTGTGTCCCACTTGTCAGACTTGCTCGGTGTGACGACATCTATGCCAACACGCTTTGCCTCTGTTCTGTACACCCAACGCTTGTATGAACCTTGGCAGTGTTTCAAACATGACTTCCAGAACTTCTCTGGGTTGTGTGCCTTTTGGTATGCCAACGCCCATATCAGTCTACCCAAGTTGACAGCGTGGGCCCTACACAATCCAAAACCGGAGAGTGATTGTAGCATTGTGATTATCTCATCCTTGCGTGGGTGGTCTCCTAGTTTTGTAATAAACTGCATTATCTTCTCTTCGTTCTTCTTGGCGAATGCACGTCTATACATGTCTGCTTCATACTTGTCTATGCCCAAGACTTCAGATATCCTGTCTATGGCATCATCTTCGTACACTATCGTGTCACTCATACGTTCTGTGCTCCAGTCATGGAACATGGATGCTTTCTTACGTCCAGACGTAGCGACCGGTCTTATCAGTGCAGTGCCGAACACACAGTCCTTGCTACTCTTTGGTTGTATGGCCCTGAACAGTCTTCTCATGGCCGGGCTCTCTGCCTGTGTCACTCCCAACACGTCTCCTCGACACAAAAGGTCCGAGGTAGCGGCATCTTCCTGTGGATAGTCTGTCAGTTTCATTGTTGGGTCTATTTCTATGAGTTGCGACAAACCACGATTGGCTAAAATATCCACCTTCAGGTGTTCTAGGTCCTCCACTTCGTTCTTGTCTAGTAGTATTTGATTCTCCGCCGTGAACAGGCTTTTTGGTAGTTGTCTTTGAAACATCAGTATTCCTCCGCAGTGTTTTGATATGCATCTCTTCTTGCCTTTCAATTTATTTTCGATACGTTTGGCTTCTTTGGTGTCGATGCCTAGTGAATCGTATGTGAACCTGCGGGGTAGGTTACCTTTGACCCCAAGTCGTTTGGCCGCCTCACGCCTTGCTGATTTATCCTTATAGAGCACGTAATTAGATATCCTAGCACTGCGTCCGGGCCACTTCTTGAATATCCTCTGCATGACTTCGTTCTGCTTGTGATGGGGGAAGTCTATGTCCACGTCAGGGAGGTCGTCCCTGTTAGGGTTGAGGAATCTT
>Ga0181392_1000932_pt1 | contig 11188 bp, 14 predicted proteins | sample 15SPOviralmetaG_FD_130083 | JGI IMG/M metagenome (GOLD analysis project Ga0181392, IMG submission 130083) | Marine viral communities from the oligotrophic San Pedro Time Series (SPOT) site, San Pedro Channel, CA, USA - 15 SPOT_SRF_2010-09-15 | ecosystem: Environmental > Aquatic > Marine > Strait... | reverse complement strand
GGTGAGCGGTGGTGTGGCGGGCATCATGGCAGCGGTGCAGAAAGCCACCGAAGAGGCAGAGCCAGACCTAGCGAACACCGACAAGTTTATCGAGGCAGAGCCCCACCCTGCCTTCCGCATCCAGAAGCCGGAAGACGACGATGCTAGTTGAGCCGGTCTACGCCCGCGACAAGCTAGAGTATCTGCACGGCCTAGAGGGTGCCATCCTTCAGTTTGAGAAGGATAAGCCCAAAGACCCCGCTTGGCAGGCGCGAGATAATCTACGTCAGGTGGCAGCGGTACATTCCCTAGCGGCGTTCGTCCAGTACACATGGCCGGTCACCCACCCCGGACGTGCCCTGATGTGGGGTCCACACATCGACGTGGTGTGCTTCGCCTACGAGCAGCTACTGTACGGACGTGTGGAAGGTCACGAGCTTCTGGTGAATCTGCCCCCGCGTTGCCTGAAGTCGATGCTCACCAACGTCACCATGTCTGCGTGGTTGTGGCTTCACAATCCCTCTGCCCAGATTATGACCATCTCCGGTAACCGGAAGGTCGCCTACCGTGACAACATCGCCACCCGTGACCTCATCATGTCCGACCGCTACCAGCGTCTGATGAAGACAGCGGTGGACCTGCTAGGTGAGCACGGTCTAGGACCGGGTGAATACTGGGAACTGTCCAAGGCCCAGAACCAGAAGGAGTCCTTCCAGAACACCATGCGCGGTAGCCGCATCGCCAACTCTGCCGACAGTAAAATCACCGGTATGGGTATGGACCTGCAAATCGTGGACGACATCGTGGACAAGTCGCAGGTGTTGGGTAGCCCCTCGCAGATTGCCAACAACATGGCCAAGGCCGTTGCCCTCTACGAGGAGAAGCTGTCTACTCGTATGAACTCACCGGGACGTAGCCCCCGCGTGATGATTATGCAGCGCCTTGCCGAGGCAGACCCTGCCGGACACGCACTGGCCAGAGGTGTGTCCAACCTCATCCTGCCGTGGAACTACGACCTCCAACATCCGAACACCAGCGCCCTCGATTGGAGGCAGCACAAGGGTCAGCCCCTGATGCAGATGCCCAACAGCATCTACCCGCCCAAGGCTATCGAGGCCCGTCAGCGTCAGCTTGGTGACTACGGCTTCGCCTCCGAGTTTAATCAGCTACCTGCCCCTGCCGGTGGTGGCATGTTTCCGAAGGAACACTGGAGCTTCTACAAAGGCGACGGTCGTTCACTGGTGGAGCACGCGAGAGGACGGGGTGGTACGCTCTACCTGTCCATGGACTGCGCCAGCAAGGACGGTGACAACAACGACTTCACCGTGGCCTCCCTTGTCCTGCACTGGAACGATGACCTCTACGTGATTGAGCAGCATCGGGTGAAGGTGGACATGACCGGTCTGCTTGAACTGTATGATTCCCTGCATGAGTCATGGGGCGAGCACATTGTGAAGGTGCTCATCGAGGATGCCTCCAACGGTACTGCCCTTCTCCAGCTTCGCCCCGGTCATGGGATGAAGCCCCAGAAGCACGGCGGTAAAGAGACCCGCGCCTCCTACCTCCAGCCCTACCATGCACGAGGTGGCCTGCTGTTGCCTGACGGCAGGTCGTGGACTCGCCTCTGCATTCGGGAGTTTGCCCTCTTCCCACGCGGTGCATACGATGACCAAGTGGACGCCTTGGCGCAGGTGGCCGTCTACATCGCCACCAGCAAGAGGTCGGGTGCCCACATCGGTGCTGCCAAGAAACGCATCAGTGTCTTCGAGAGAATGCTCGGTAGAACACTAGGTTGAACCTGCCTTTTATACTCTGCCTGAAAAGGTAGGTTAATCCTTAAATATGTTCTACCTAAATAACACATATCGTTGTGGTTTAGTGTAGAGACTTCACGCTCTGCGAAAATCCTGTATTGCTGAAAACGCAGGTTTTACAGTAGTTTTAGCGAAGTGCCCTCCGTGAAAACGCAGGTTCTACCGTGAGAAATACAGTGATAATGGGGGTTGTAGCGTGCGCCCAATAATGCAAATAATAATACCAGTTATGTAATTACACTGGACCAATGCCCAATACCGCCGACTGTAATTAAGAGGGGGTGGGGGGGTGTTTTTGAATTAGCCAGTAAAAGGACCCCCCCGGTAGGGGGCCTGCCAAAAATAAACCGCCCCTGCCAGAAGCTGTCCGACACCTGTCATATCCGTGTGAGGCTTGAAATAATTAAAGCTGGCTTGTTGGAATCGGCGCCTCCCACTCTAGGGGTAGGGTGCCTTCGGCGGGGGCGCCTGCCTTGCCCTGTATTAAAATACAGTTACAGCGGCGACCTGTATTACCGATAGCCTGCGCACAAGCGCCGAGGGTTTCATTTCGCTGTCCTACGAAATGCCCCCAAAATTCTGGAGAGCCCCTAGTAGGGGCAAGGGGTCGATGCCCCCCGGACACCCCCTGACCCCCCCGGTCAAATTTTGACCCCCCCGGTCAGTTTTTGCCCGGACAGTTTTCGACCACCCCGGTCATATTCTGCCCGCCCCGGTCAATAGGGGGGTGGGGGGGTATTTTTAAATTACATGTAAAAATGACCCCCCTCCGGGGGGGTGCCTTAAAAATTACACGCTTCCAACCTTCTTTATCGAGGTGCCCTCACATACTTTACAGACGTAAAAAAATTTTTTCTAGCCGCGCAAAAAGCGAGGTCTAAACTTTATTTTCTGCGCATCTTCTGCGTTGCGAGCCTGCCCTGCTCCGTATTAAAATACAGTTACAGCGGCGCCCCGTATTGCTGATAGTCTGCGTACAAGCTCCAAAATTTTTATTTCGTTGAGTAACGCAACGCTCCGAAAATTCTGGAGAAGCCCTAGTAGGCGGCTAATTGCAAATGAATTTCATTTTCAATTGAAAATGACTTTCAATTTCAATTGGAAATGAATTTAATTTTCAACTGCAAATGAAAGTCATTTTCAACCGCAAATGAAAGTCATTTTCATTTCGTACTTCGTCGAAATACGAAATGTCCGCCCCGGTCAATTCCAGACCGCCCCGGACAGATTTAGTCCGCCCCGGACAGTTCCCGTCCGAATCCGGCCAAGTCGGCCAGGTCTAGTCCGCCCCGGTCAATTTCAGACCGCCCCGGTCAATTCTAGACCGCACCGTCCAGATTTTGGTGTTTCGTATTTCGTCGAAGTACGTTTGCAGCCTTATTCGGTGGTACCAGTTTGCATGGGTGAAAGTGGTACCAGTTTGCATGGGTGAAAGTGGTACCACCGAATAAGCCTGCAACCTGCAAACCTCTCTGCGTATTTCGCCGAAATACGAAGGGCTGAAACGTCAAACGGCCAACACGTCACCAGACGGCCTAGAAGGCCCCTAGAAGGGACACCCCCCCACTAGAGGTCCCAGCACAAGGGCGACCCCCCACCCCGACCTTCTAGGGGCAGCCCAGGCCGCGAGAGAGCGTGTCTGGCCTTGTCGCGGCGGGTCTATTGCACGCGCGAGCACGCGTGACGTATTTCGCCGAAATACGAAAGGTCTAAACGTCAAACGGCAACATGCCTTCTCACGGCCCAGGGGGCCCCTAGAAGGGACACCCCCCCTCCAAACGTCCCAGCACAAGGGGACGTCCCCACCCCGGCCTTCTAGGGCCCTTCTAGGCCGCGAGAGAGCGTGTCTGGCCTTGTCGCGGCGGGTCTATTGCACGCACTAAACCCAAGACAAAAGAAAAGCCGCCCCGAAGGACGGCCGAAAGTGACGGTTTAAAGCGGTTTATCGCTAGTCGACACGGGTCATGGTGTCGTACTGCAGCCCGTTAACCTCGCCGAAAAGCAAGGCCAAACGCGCCATTTCGCCGGGATAGACTCCCACGTACCCGGTCCCGCATGGCAGGGACCCTACGTGAAAGTCGGCGTCCCAAGCCTGCTTTAGGGCGAATAGGCGCAGCGCCTGCAAGTGATTATCGGTGCTACTCAAGGCGTAGTCCCATGGGAAAAATGCAGTTCCTACCTGCGCTTTCACTCGAATACGTGCGCCTCGGTGGTTTGTTGGGCCGAAGAACTTCGTGGTCATTGCTTGAAACATGAGTTTGATCCTTTGTTTTCAGGGGGTAGGGTTTTCTATCGGCGCTTAAAGCCGCCGAAAAGCAGGGTTGTAAGGGCGAAACTGGCCAACACTGCCGCGTTGAATATGATACATAGTTCCTGTTCCATTCGTCAATTCTCCAGGTTGAAGCCCCCTTTTCGGGGGCGGTTAGTCAGTCGGCGTATTGCCATGGCTTGCGCGTATCCCAGTAGAACGAATCGAAAATTTCATCGGTCAAATGCCCATTTTCCCATTCTATCGCTTCCTCGATCTTGTCACGGTCAAGGGGTAATAATGGTTCGTTGTCCTCGTCGACTACCTCGAAAGTATCGGTGAAAGCTCCGATCTCGACGTATGCACCGTGCCCTGGACACGACCAAGTATCACTAGTAGAATGCACAAAAGTATAGTCATGGACGGTACGGGTCCAGACGAAAAAGGCGCTCAAATGCGGTATTTCGCCGGTCAATACAAAACCGTCAAGGTTACATTTGTCTACGGATGGGTTTGCAGTAATCATTTCTCTTTTCTCCAGTTTGAATGCCCCCTTTTCGGGGGCGGTTAGGGTTAGCAGCTAACTAGCAGGGCAAGAAATACACCCGCCCAGAATAATTCTAGAAAGCAACCGACAGCGTATTGTGTATCGTTCATTCCCAAGGTTGTACCTCACATTTCAAGGGGCGCGTGCCCCTTGTATCCGTATGCTTTACGGGTCCCGACCCAGATACGGGCTTGCGTATTTCTCGGCGTATCACCTACCTTTTCGGCAAATGAACGGACAAGATCCGCAGCGTATCGGTAACGCTTGGATGTCATGCTTGGAAAATCGAGTTTCAAGGCCCGAAACATCCAAACATCGATCACGACGGCGTCTGTGTCGCCGTTAAGCGCATGGGCGAAGTTCCGTGTCTTGTCGCCATTAATTACCCCCATACAACCTCGCTTTTCGGTTTTGATCGCGTGGTAGTGTTCAAGTGACGCGCTCCACCGTGCAACGCCGATTTTCACGCTAGGTAAGCAACCGTCCAAAACCTGCCTCTGAAGGTAGTTTTTAGCTAGTTGTACGTTTCGCGCTACGGTCTGGCGTGGACTGGTCAAGCCCAAGACATCACAAACGATTGCAGGGTTTAAACCTTGCGTTTCGCTGTATCGTTCAATCGTCAACGTCGCGTCTTCATACCATGTTGCCCCCTCCGGGCCTGCTAAATACAGTTCCATGAGGTTCGGCAAAATGGAGGGTCGACGGTAGTTTTCAGCGTATGGCATTGTAATATCCTTACTTTTGTTTGATTGAATTGTTACTTACAGTCAAGTCCACTCGTATAGGGATGTGAAAGATCGGACGGACAAGGTAAACACGCCCCCTATAGGGGACAACCCCCCAAGGGACAGAAGGGGTGGGGGGTCCTCCAAAGCCCAGGACAAAAGCCCCTTTTCGGAAATGTCATAAGAGTGTCAATCGTAAACGCGGGCCTCGGGCGGGACCGTAACAGGCGCTAAAAGAACACTCCCCCAAAGAGCAGGGGAGACCCCCCTTTTCGGGCAGTCGAGCCGTAACATAAAAGACGGGGTAGGGGGTCATTTCAAAAACCACCCTAGGGGAGATGGGGGGTTTATCCTGGGCTTTCGGGCACAAGACCCCCCGGCGGGGCAAACTGTATTTAATGCAAACCGGTGGCGGGTGCAGAAAAAATTAAATACACCCCCCGGACCTTGGGATCAGTGATTTCGTTAGGCCGATGCAATTCTGGCAAAACACCCCTCACACCATTAAACTGGCCCCTACCTAATTAAGGGGAGCGACCATGCAGTACCGCAACGTCTTCATCGACTACGGCCACGGCGGACTTTACAAGGGCAAGTACGCTAACTCCGGCAAGCAGTACACCTTTACTGACCGCGTTCCACATGTGTGGGTGGGCGAGGGCATCCTCAATAGATGTATCGCCGCCAAGGTCATCGCGGGGCTGTTGGAGCGCGGTGTGCGTGTCTTCGATGCCGTGGCCGCCAAGGAGTGGACGCACGCCCCCTCGTGGATGGAGTTAGAGCAGAGCGACGTTAGTATGCAGGACCGCGTGAGCTACGCCAATGAGATTCACACACTCGCCCCCGGCATCTACGTCAGCATCCACGCCAATGCCATCGGCAGCACCATTCGCGGGCCATCCCTCAAGCCACGCGGCATCTCTGTCTTCACCTCCTACGGCCAGACCGCCTCGGATGCGATGGCGGACCAGTTCTACGCCGCCTTCCGCAACACCGAGGGCCAAGACCTGCCCGTGCGGCGCGGGAACTGGGAGGACGGTGACGAGGACCACGAGGCGAACTTCTATGTCCTGCGGCGCACACGCGGCCCTGCGGTGCTCATCGAGGGTGGCTTCTTCACTAACATCGAGGACGCCACCTTCCTGCTCTCCCTGAAGGGTCAGGAGGCCATGGCACGCGCCTACCTTAACGCGCTAACCAAGACGCACTGACCACGACAAGGGGGGTGGGGGGTTAGAAAACGCACAAGAAAAGTGTGTTTTCAAAAGGCCCCCATACCCCCAATAGTGCCAGACAAAACCCATGTGCCCCCCACAAGGGGGGGCGGGGCGTCTAGACGTCAGAGCGCGTCTTTGGCGGCCTCGTAGAAGCGCATGGCGGCCTTCATGTCCAACTCCTTGTGGGGGGTGGTCCAGTCCACCTTCTCTGCCTTCAGACCCTCTTCCAGCACGTGCCACATGGTCTTGAGGTTTTTAGTCATCAGACCACCCAAGCGCAGGCCACTAGGGACGTGGGTAAGGGTCCACGACTTCTTGTCGTTGTGGGGCCGGTGGACCGCAAGGCCCTCGAAGTCCCCGTGCAGCAGGCGGGCCTTCAACTCCAGAGGGCCGTCGTAGAACGCGATGTTGATGGTGGTGCGGGTAGTCTTCATCTTTCACTCCAAGCCCAGACGGGCCTTAATGGTTTCGAGGGGGTTGTCATCAGCGATAATCCAAGCGTCCACGGTCTGCCGGTCGTCAGGGTACTCCAAGCCCACCTCCACGCGGGCCTTGAATGCGCGCATACCGTAGGCGATGCGTGGCTTGCGGCCGGTAACCTTAATGTTGGCGTAGGGGTAGATACCGAATTGGCTGCCCAAGCAGTGCGTGGCGTCCACGCCGTCCCACGCCTTCGCCGCCTCGGAGGGCTTGTAGACGAAGGTCTGGCGATGGCCGGAGTGGGTGCGAAGCACGAGGCGCACGCCGGTCGAGGCGAATTCGGGTGCGGGGGTGTCATCCCAGTCAGTGGGTGTGTTCTGGTTCACTTGCCCTCCCAAGCAGCATCATAAATCTTCTCATATTCAGGGTAGGTATCGCACAACACGCCCAACTTCTCGGAGAAAGTTTGGCTGCCTGCTTGATTGGGAGAGTACAGGAAAAGCTCCTTCAAAAGGCTATTGTAGAGGCGTGCAAAGTCCTCGTAGCAAGTCACTTCTTCTAGTTGTTTGGCAAAGGTCTTCATGTTCAACTCCAATCACCGCGACGGACGCGGCCACGGCACGCACGCTTACTAGCGCGGGCCTTGTTCTTCTGGTCGAGCGTTGCCGCACGACCACGCCACATGGCGGGGGTACCACCACGCGCAAAGTGCTCCTTGCGGCGGGCGGCGCTGTCAATCTGTGCTGTGGTGTTCTTCTTCATAGTTCTCTCCTTTCAGCCCTGAAGGGGCTTCTCCATCCAATCGTGAACGTGGTCTTCGCGCTCAACATCGCGGAAGCTGAAACGCAGGGCGTCGTGTGGGGTGACCGTCACGAGGTCGGACGTGCAGCCCGGAAGGGGCTCGTCGAGGGTCAACGAGATGGTGTTGCCGTACATGCAACGACGGTCAACGACAAGGCGCTCCACGTAGTCGCCATCGTGGATGATGCTGACGAGCATCCCAACGGAGTTCCAAGCGGTGTTCATGGTCTGCTTAACGAGGTCGGCGTTCATGCTGTTCTCCTTGCAGGGGGGACACCCCACTACCCTTTAATGACTCCTAAAGGGTACGGCAAGGAGATCGGCGAAGTTTTTCTACTCTCCGTCGTTACCTAGCGTTTTGCCAAGTTCAACCGCCCATACCAGCGTGTCTTCATCCACACCGAGGGCGTGTAGCTCCAGCAGGGCGGCGACGACCTGCTCCTCATTATCAGCCTCGTCCGCCTTGGCCAGACGGTCAGCGGCCTTCTTCACAAGTCGGGTCCACCGTCGCTCATCACGTCTTATCTTGGCATCTACGCGCCCTTGGGTGGCAATCTGCTGGGCCACTTCGTCGCGCTTGAGTGTGGTGATGGCGGTATCGGCCACACCAGCCAGTGTTGTGATGAGACTAACCGGGTCTGGCATGACCACCTCCTGCTGGGGCTATCTAACGGATTATTGCCCGTACAACCAGAAGCCTACGCGACGCTTCAGGATGTCTTTGTTGTAGAGCTTGTGGAGCACCTGTAGGAACTTCGGCGGCGGGTTCACCATCTCTGCCTCAATCATGTTGAAGCAAGCAGCACCACCAAGACGTCGGAGGGCCATCAGAGCACTGCGCTGCACACCCTTCGGGACGGTGGTGACATCGAAGTCCTCATCAAGGTAGAAGCGGTAGCCTCGCCAAATCAGGCGGTAATCCTGTAGAATCACCAACGCAGGCATAATCTGTCCACGCTTGAGGTGCGGAAGCATGTCCCAAAGGTGCTCTCCCGTTTCACCGGGATTAGCCTCGATAGTCTGGTAGATTTCGACGGCGTGCTCGCGCTTGATGCGGTAGCGCGGCGTTTGCAGGTGGGTCAACCCGCTGGAGTAGAGACGGCGGATAGGCGTCATCTGGTTCATTCTGTACCTCCGAACAGCATTTCTGCGTTGCTGTAACACTCGTTCACAAACTCCCAGCGCCGCTCCGCGTTCATGCGGTCCAGCACTACGAAGTGAACACTGAAGCCATCGAAAATCTCTCGCAAACCGTAGCTTTCGAGATGCTTGCGGAAGCGTGCAGGCGTCGTGCGGAAGAGGATGTCTTCAAGCACCACCTCCACGTCGCGACGCACCGCCATGTCGTAGAAGCGGTCGTGCTGGGTAGTGAGAAGCCTGCCTTCAACGTCGAAATTCTTGCGTTCTCTTGGACAGTAAATGTCGTCAATAGTCATGGGTACCTCCTTGTGGCCCCATAAGGTAACGACTATTCCAGCCCCCGCAAACAGGTCGCAGAAAATTCTATGCCGAGGCGTACCACGTAGGTCTTGCGTCCATCTCGTAGAACCCGTCACCGGCCTCTTCGTCAGCTAGAAGTATCACTTCCAGCGGAGTGAGACCGTCCAAGGCGCACCGCTCATCGTAGGCTTCCTGTGAAGACTCGATGACACGAGACCAAGAAATTTCACGTCCGTCGTTGGTGGCACGCACAACCTCAATATCGTGGCACATATCCACGATTTCACCGAGTACCGATGCACTCTTGGTCAAGCGGTCGAGACCGATGCAGAACCAGCCGTTTTTGGCCATATCTCCGCAACTTTCAATCATCGCGCCCTCCGAGTTGTGCCCTAAATATAGCACGATGAGACTTCTTGCGCCGGGTGGTACCAGCGTTAGTAGTCGGGACGGCTTGGTGCCTACGATGACGCTGCCGAGCCCCGAAGGAGACCGTAGTGAAGAAGAAGTACCTTGGCTTGGATATTGACCTTTCCCGTGATGAGAATCTGACGCCCTTTGCGTTGAAACTACTCAACGACTACTATATGCGTCCAGAGGAGGACTCTCCTCAACAGGCGTTCGCTAGGGCTGCGCTCGCCTACGGACAGGACAATGTTGCAAATGAAGACCTCGCCTTCGCGCAAAGAATCTACGAATACGTCTCCAAAGGCTGGTTCATGTTCGCCAGTCCAGTGCTATCCAACGCACCAATGCCCGGAGAACGCTGGAAAGCCCTACCTATCTCGTGCTTTCTTACTTACGTCCCGGACACCCTTGATGGTCTCATTGATCACACTAGCGAACTGCGCTGGCTGTCCGTAAAGGGCGGAGGCGTCGGTGGGCACTGGTCAGCGGTGCGCTCCGTCAGCGGTAAGTCCCCCGGCCCCATCCCCTTCCTGAAGACGGTGGATGCGGACATGACCGCCTACCGTCAGGGTGTCACGCGAAAAGGCAGCTACGCCGCCTATCTTGACGTATCCCACCCGGACATCTTGGAGTTCCTGCAAATCCGCCTGCCTACGGGCGGTGACCCTAACCGCAAGTGCTTCAACCTACACAACGCCATCAACATCACCGACGACTTCATGGAAGCCTGCGTCAAAGGCGAGAAGTGGAACCTCGTGGACCCGGACGACGGCAGCGTGCGCGAGACCGTGGAGGCGCGTGACCTGATGCAGCGGATGCTCGAAATCCGCTTCCGAACTGGCGAACCGTACTTCAACTTCATCGACACGGCCAACAAGCATCTGCCCGCGCCACTGAAGGAGAAGGGCTTGCGCATCCACGGGTCGAACCTCTGCAACGAGATTCATCTTCCCACCGGCCCAGACCGCACCGCCGTTTGCTGCCTTTCAAGCCTGAACTTGGCGAAGTACGACGAGTGGAAGAACACCGACATCGTGCGGGACCTTATCCGCTTCCTCGATAACGTCCTTCAGGCGTTCATCGACAACGCCCCCAACGAACTGGCACGCGCACGCTACTCCGCCACACGGGAGCGTAGCCTTGGCCTTGGTGCCATGGGCTTCCACGCCTACCTCCAGAAGAACGGCCTGCCGTGGGAGAGCGCCCTCGCCCAGAGCGCCAACATGGAGATGTTCTCCTTCATTCAGGAGCATGCGGTGGCCGCCTCCGAGGAACTGGCGCTTGAAAGGGGAGAATACCTCGATGGCTACGGCAGCGGTCGTCGCAACGCGCATCTGCTGGCCATCGCCCCTAACGCAAACTCCAGCATCATCCTCGGCATCTCGCCATCCATCGAGCCGTGGAAGTCCAACGCCTACACGCATCGCACCCGCGCCGGTAGCCATCAGGTCCGCAACCCCGCATTGGTGACCCTGCTTCAGGACCGCGTAGAGGACCCTGTAGAGCGCGAGAAGGTCTGGTCGAGCATTACCACCCACGCAGGCAGCGTGCAGCATCTAGACATCCTCTCCGACTGGGAGAAGGACCTC
>Ga0181392_1000927_pt1 | contig 11232 bp, 14 predicted proteins | sample 15SPOviralmetaG_FD_130083 | JGI IMG/M metagenome (GOLD analysis project Ga0181392, IMG submission 130083) | Marine viral communities from the oligotrophic San Pedro Time Series (SPOT) site, San Pedro Channel, CA, USA - 15 SPOT_SRF_2010-09-15 | ecosystem: Environmental > Aquatic > Marine > Strait... | reverse complement strand
TTTTAATAGTAATGTCCCACGCTAGACTTTGTTTGTTTTCAGGTATAGCCCCTTCGATATTCATTAATAAATTCTGTGTAATCTCTGTATTCTCTGTATTCATGTGTCTATAATGTGTTTTAGTCTATTTAAATCTTTTACACTTAAATCGTTTATTTTACTCATTATGTATTTCTTTAAGCACTTTCCATTACCCATTACTTTTTGATGCTGTTTAAGTAAAAACTTTCCTTTGTATTTTTTATCCCAAAATAATTTACCACAATCTCCACACTCAGAAGGAGTAATCGCATCTCTAGAAGCATTATTAGTTATTGTATGGACTTTATCAATAGCATCTACTATATAATCTTCATTATCACTACATTTACAAGAACAAGCTATAAAATCTTCTAAATCAGCAAATTCCTTATCACATATATCACAAATGAGTATAGGTTCTCTAACTATTCTTCTAAAATAATTTTTATCAGTCAAAGAAGCACTACTAAGTTCCATTAATTTTAATCGTTGTATCATACTATTTATATAGAATATTAAATCTCTAAGTCATTTTTATAAAATGCCGTTTCATAAAAACGGAAACTTTTCAACTTTTCAAAAACTTTTCCATTTTTTTTCAAATATATGCGAACTCTTCATTTTTATAGAATGCTGTTTTATAAAAATTTAATATGTATATAAATATACTAATTATATAGTAATTACTTCTTACTAAGTAAATCTAATCCAGTTAATCTACTAGTCCATATAACATTACCCTTTGAGTCATGATCACTACACTTATCACAAACAAGATCACCCAATTCAATCTTTACTGATTTACATAGAAGACAAAGCATTTTAATATTACTATATAATTCTACTAAATCAATTAAATCAATTTTGTATATACATATTTATAGAATTTATATATATATAAATATATAGATGGATTATTTTAGAACCAAGAGTGTATCAGAACTATCTAAGCTACACGATATGGCGTTCGCCCAAACAAGTAAGGCTACTAAGACCACATTTCTACAATCAATGAAACGAATAGAGAAGATATATGATAAACCATTAAATGTCATTAAACTTTCTTTTATAGACAAGCCAGAAGAGTTTGTAGAAAAAATAGAAGAGAGCAAGTATTCGAAGAATACACAATTAACTACAATAACAAATATATTGAAACTATTAAAAATTATAGATGCTCCTTTAATAACCTATAATAAATGGCTAACAATTTTAAAAGATAAAACAGAAGAACGGTCTATGAATGATAAGGTGGTTTTAAAGAAAAAATTAAAAGTAATAATGGATTGGATGGATATTAAATCAATGGTCTATAAAGAAGCAACCAAGTATATAGATAGTGAAGGCATGGATATGGAGGAGTATCGGGACTTTATGATTCTAGCATTATTTACAATTCAAATACCAGCCAGAATATCTAACTATGTCGGAATGCGAGTCGTAGATACAGATGATTTTATAAATGATAAAACTAACTTCTTAGTGATAAATGATGATTATAAATTCATATTTAATAAATATAGAACAAGCCATATTATTGGACAAAAAATATTATTTATTACTGAAAAGACAATGCAGTATTTAATAGATAAATGGTTAGTAGAATACAACAAAGACAGCAATAACTTTTTAATTATTAGTGATAAAAACAAAAGGTCTATGAATGGAAAACAAATAGAAAAATCAGTCGAAAATGCTTCTACTGCTATATTCGGTAGTCCTTTAACAGTAGATAATTTAAGAGCAAGTTATATGAAAAGAATAGCCGACTTAGACCCAGATTTTCAAGATAAATTAGATATAGCCCAGATTCTTGGCTATTCTTCTGCCGATGTCATTAATAATCATAAAACCGAATGATTTTTTTTAGAATGATAATTGGCTTTTTGTTTGGCTAGTATTTTTTCTCTATTCGCCATATAGTATGCTCTCTTTTTACTTTTTTGTCGAATGTATTTTCTTTTTCTTTGTTGTCTATAGTATTCTTCATCGTGATATGGACATAGCATATTGGTTACATCCCAGCCATCTTCTTTTTTTTTATCAATCCAGTAGCCTTCTCTAATGTGTAAATCTTTACTACTTAAATGTTCTAAACCATCTTCTAAAATTATTAATTCAGGGTCTAAATCACAATTATAGACATTGAAAGAAGCACAATATAACTTAGATTTGTCTTCCATATACATTCGATGATGATATCTATGCTGAGCCTTTCTAGCAGATGCGTAGTTTCTTGTAGAACCTATATAAGATAACTCGCTATTATTCGATTTTAATGCGTAAATACAATTTTTAGACATTCTATATCTATATACATAGAAAATAATATTGGTAAAAATATATAAAATAAAAATACTAAATCGTAGATAATCCTAAAATTCAATACTCGCACCCATTTCAGTAGATTTAAGAATTCTAGTGTGGATAGCGAAGACATGGAATAATTTAGCGGTTACATCAGCACCGTTAGCCGAGTTATTAATACGTAGCTGTGGGGCTGAATTTACTAAATCGAATGACTGTCCTTTTGGCGAGAGCGATACTGGATAGAAATATGGAAGTTCGATATCTACATCTTGTGATTTTCTAACTAATGGATCATCTGATAGAGCCTTCACATCTACTAAATGTCTAAGAGCCATTACTACTTGGTTAAAGAATATAGCATTATCATTTTTATTATTAGTGGCACCATTAGTTTCTACTGAAAGATTTGGTATAAGAGTATTCTGGATTTGCCATTGGTATGTAGTGTTATTAGTATTACCCCCCGCTGGTAAAAGACTATCAGGGCGACAATACACATATGAATTTGCTATATCTAATGCTTCTAAATCGTCTTGCTGGACTGGAACAGCCAAGAGACTCATAACTTTTGTTAATGCTTCTGGTATATCCACTACAGCATTCTTTAACTGAGCCGATGTAGATTGTTTGTAGAGCTGGACTGAAGCAAAAGAAATACCTCTAGCCATCTGTGAGCGAATCATTCTCATTGTGGGCTGGTCTGGAATAGTTAATAAAAGTTTTAATTCGCATTTATCAATTACATAACTACGATTGATTGGCGACATTCTAACATTAATAGCACCATCACCAACAGTGAAGGGTGCGTCTGTAGTAATTGCGATTTGGTCTGATCCAGCTCCAGTATCTTGGACGATTGCTGTAATAACTCTTGTATCAGTTCCATCAGTAATACTCTGTCCCACTCTAAAAGCACATTTATCTAAAGTCCATAAATCATTATCTACCGATAAATCAGTTTCACATTCAGTAGTAGCAAAAGTAATAATTGCTCCAGCCTTAACGACAGCATGATTTTCTAATGGACTTTTAGCATATTCTTCTTGGACTAACGATCCATTAATAGTTACTTGTCTGTAAAATTTACTACTCATAACTTGTAAAGCCACATTGTTTTTTTCTAAAAAGAACTGAAAGTGTAGTGGAACATCAAGATTCGGCACTACATGGTGCTGACCAGCGAAGGCAGAGCATAATCCAGATTCAATTGGAATACAAAATGATGCCGAAGATGCTTCATTACCGCCAGTAATAGCATCACCCACTACTGCTCCATTTGGTAAAAAGTAATTGATTGCTAAATTATCTACAGTCTGATTTGCTGGATTACAAGTTCTTCCAGCCACACCAGTAATTCTTCCAAGAGTCTTAAATACATCACTATCATTAGTGTAGGCGTTCTTAATACCATTAATCATATTGTAGGCTTCAATATCTTCTATAACTTGTCCATTTTCTTTGGCTCTTAAAAGCATTCTATTAATCACGGCATTTGCTCCCATATGTGCTGGAAAACAAAGTGGTGGCGACGCAGTAGGGGCATTACCATTACCTGCCTGAAAAGTAGAAGTATTACGAATTTCTAAATTAAGATATGACTGAGCGCCATCGAAGTAGGGTGTAGTTACTGGGTCAGGCATAAAATCAATACGATTCTGCTGAGTGTAATCACCTTGCTTACCTTCAGGTAGCAGATTAACATATTTAACCTGCTGTAATTTTGGATTAGATCCATCTAACATAGCATTTCTTGACATAGCCGACATATTTTTATGAAATATAAATACATTTTAATTTTAAATTTTAATCAGTTCCAATTCTTTTTTGTGCTGTTTGGAATATAGTAGGATTAAGTTCAAATCCAATAAATTTACGATTTAATTTTTTACAAGCAACGCCAGTGCTTCCTGAACCCATTGTAGGGTCTAATACGACATCATTTTCATCTGTCCAGTATTTTAAAAAGAATTCTAAAATATCTAATGGCTTTTCTGTTTGATGATTTCTTTTACCGATAAATACTTTTGCTGATTCGAACATAGATTTTGGCTCATCTTCAGCTGGTTCAATGAGTTCATCCTCTTCTTCTAGAACTGATAAAGGATTGGGTGGAGTATAATGAGCACCAAATGGTTTAGCATCTGGATGCGACCATTTTTGAGGCTGTCCTTTCCACGCTTTATTACTAAATGTTCCATTATGCTCCCCATTTTCATCTTTGTAATAATTATCGCCTACAACTAAATTTTCTTCTACTACTGATGCTGGGTTAGGTGGTTCGTAATATCCTGAAAGTCCCTTTTCTTTTAATTTATCTCTAAACTCTTTATTATTCGCACCTTCACCATGTTTCCACCCTTTTTTACTATATACTTGGTCATCATTAATCTCTTCTTCTACTACTGATGCTGGGTTAGGTGGCTCGAAAGCATGATAGTGTCCTTTTCCTCTCGCTTTCATTTCTGTTTTAGTCTCGCCATATATATCTGCTTCTTCTTCTATTATGCTTAATGGTAATTTTGGCTCAAAATGGGCTACTCTTGGTGCATCCATATATTTTATATTCCATCCGTGGGCTGAATGTCCTTTTTCATTAACTCTTTCGTCTTGTTCTTCTAATACTGATGCTGGGTTAGGTGGCTCAAAATTATTAGTGCCTTGTGTATTACCTTTTTTTTTCACATATTCAGCATCACTGAATGCATAATCGTGTTCTTCTAATACTGATGCTGGGTTAGGTGGTTCAAATACGGCACCGACTGCTTTTTTTAAATAAATATCCCCCATGGTTGTATTTTTATATTTTTTTCTACCTTGTTTTTCTTGTTCTTCTTGCTCTTCTATTACTGATGCTGGGTTAGGTGGCTCATAACCGAGTATATAAGAACCATCTTTATTTTTTCTACCAGCAAGGCCACCATGTCTCATTTTTTTCATTCCCCATACATCAGTTTCTATTTCTTCTAATACTGATGCTGGATTCGGTGGTTCGAAGCTACTTGATGTTTGATTTTCTTTACTATATATTCCAGATGATTCACCCATAGCCGTTCTATTTTTAATTGTCTTTCTTTCTGCTTCTTCTAATACTGATGCTGGTTGTGTCGGTGTAAATCCTTTATTTGCTTTAATCCATGCTTTTCTATTTTTCTCTGTAAATATTCCTTGTAATTCACTACCGCCAGTTCCGACGCATTTTTGTTTATTATCCAAATATTCTTGTGTATATTTCGATTCTTCTTCCATTACTGATACTGGATTCGGTGGCTCAAAACAATTGGACTTTTCAAAATTAGATTTACAAACTGACACTTTTCCAAATATAGCAGTTTCGCTTTTTTCTAATTTTTCTTTCGCTTGAATTCTTTTATGGTATTTATCTCTATTATATTTAGGGGCTTGGTCATAAAAGAAATAGACCATTTCATGATTTCGCATTGGACGATGCCTACTCTGTAATCCTCCTGTCTTGTTACGTTTCTTCCATACCATATCCATTTTAAATCCTTTCTCCCAACTCTTAATTAATTGATAGCCAAACTTTGTAGAGCAAAAATGAATACATGCCGTTCTTTTTGATTTACGAACTCTTTTAAATTCTTTCCAAAACTCGTCCATATCTATTTTAATATCCCACTTACAATTTGTTTCTCCATATGGTAAATCACACACTAATAAATCAATAGATTTATCATCGAGCGTTTTCATTAGTTCTAAACAATTACCTTCGCGTAAATCCATTGTATAGATATACTATAGATTTTAATTTTGGAACTTTTCGCTATATTTATTTGCGAGTGTCGCCCAAGTTTTAGAAATTTGTGTATGCTCGGGTGGAACATATCTACTTTTATCATTATTACTACCCACTCTATTCATATTTTTATATTTGATATTAGGACAAACAAGACATTTATCTACATTCCTATAAATCTTCGTAAGTATATCATCGCTATACCATGTCTTGACTTCGGCAGGGAAAATCCAGCCATATCTCTGTATATGGGAACGGCTAAAGAATACATTCTCCAATATAGCAGGTAGATCTCGGATAACCCTCTCCATCCAAAACGGTTGATCGACACCACCGATAATCGCATCATTATTATACTTTTTAATAACATTTATAAAATAATCATCCCAGTTTCTAACAAGATGAACTATATCACTTCCACATTGATAGAAGTATTTGTAGTCTAAATCATATGCTTTTCTGGCTAGAATATTCCATGCTTCACACGGATTACCATTACATTCTTTTGGAAATACCGATATATCACAGAAACCGAATCTTTTATTTATTTCTTCTTTTCTTGAAGCGAAGAAGTCGTCATTTTCATCGTAGCCTATAAAAAATTTATAGTTATGTTTATGGCTTAATGTCTGAATAAAACTATCAAGACCTAAAGTTAAAAAATCACAATCACCTAGATTTATCCAATCTTGGTTTTTAGAACAAAGAGTAATAAGAATAGCTATAGACATTATATAAATTGTAGAAAATTATTATTAAAATGCTCCGACACTACCGCCAGAATCTTGTTTTAAACTAGCACCTATAGATAGTGTGGCTGGTGCTGGTGCTGGGGCTGGGTCTTCTTCTTTATCTTTTGAAACAAAAATAGATGCGATACTTGTGCCGAGAGTGGCTAGTAGCGAACCTGCTTCTAACATTGGGGCTAACGCTCCAGTATCAGGGGCGAGTTCATCTAGAGTTTCTTCGACCTTTGTAGCATTTTTTAAATTTGTAGCTACATCATCAGCCGAATTCGCTGCATTACTTGCTCCATTAGTTACTGTTTTAGTTACATCTTGCGATGCAGCATCGGCTACATTAGCAGACCTATTTGCTTGGGCTTGTGCCTGTCCAGTTAAATTAGAAGTGGCTTCATTACCAGCAGAAGTAGCGTTCTGATGTGCTGTAGCAGAAGCATTCTGTAATTGTGATGTAATATGGGCTTGTCCTGATGCTGACCCAGCAGTAGAAGCAGAACCTAGAGCATTATTAACTGGAACACCTGATGCTTGTAAGAACGGTGTAGGAACGCCACCAGTAGGAACCGCGACTGAATTGGCTACAGCATTGGCACCTGCTCTTGCTCCATTAGATGCTTGGTCTAAAGTGGCTGTTACTCCAGATGTGGCTTTTTGTGCTGCAGATTGAACTTGTGTATCGAAAACTGGTAATTCTGATGTAATATCACGACCAGCAAATGTTTGGGCTGGTGTTGGTGCTGGGGCTGTCGGTGCTGAAGGCACAGTTGGTAAGGTTGGATTTGGATTGGCTATAGGGGATGCTTTTAATTGTGAAACTGCTTGTGATAGTTTAGAATTACCATCAGCGATAGAACTACTAATACTATTTCGTAAATCTGTCATATTATCTTTTAACCCTGAATTTATAGAATCGGCGATACCTTCTGTGCCTCCACCTAATTTATTATAAAACGCTTTTTGGACATTACGCATAACATCACTATCAGCCATTCTTGCTTTTACTCCAACTACACCAGCCAAAGAACCGAGTGTAGAGCCTGTGGCTTCTAATCCAAGTGCGACTGGATTTTCTCTAAGTTTCGGATCATTTAAATGGTCTTTTATAGACTGGACATGATCTAAAGTCTGTGCTGTAGCTGTATTAAAGTCGTTTAATCTTTCTGAATAACTCATCTTTATAAACTATATATTTATTATTTTTTTTCACTTTTGCTACGAGTTTCATAAATTTTAACTTCGTTAGATACTGCTTTTCTCATTTTATCCACAGTGGCTCTTTTGTCTCGTTTATCATCTTCATCTCTTAAATACACAAATCTAAGAGTCTCTAACACTTTATCTGTCGAATATAAAGAGATTATTCTACGAATTTCACAGCACTTAGAGCAATGAGACGAAACTAGTAGCCATTCTTCACACGCTTCGCGACACAATCCACAAGAGAATACCATTATATATATAGTTAAAATATTTTAAATGATATTATAATACACATGGGCGAATATTCATTAGTATCAATAAAATCTTCTACTAAAAGTGGTAAAAAGTTAATGGCGACATTTAAGAACAAGAAAACTGGGCGCGAGAGCGTTACGCATTTCGGTGCTAGTGGGATGGACGATTACACAATAAAAAAAGATAAAGAGCAACGAGCCAGATATAGAGCAAGACATAAAGGCGATAATTTAAGCAATCCTAGATCAGCTGGGGCTTTAAGTTGGAATATACTATGGGGTAATTCTACCAGTAGAACAGCCAATAAAGCCTCATATAAAAGTAAATTTGGACTTTAATTTTAAAAATTGATTTAAATGGAATTATGTAGTATTAGTGAAACAGACAAAAAAAATTAAAAAATGTGCTATAAAAGATTCTGGGATAATCTGCTACTAAAATACAATATAAAAGAAGAAGAATTGATAACATGGACTTATGCTGGTTGGTTTTCTAATGATTTTGAAAGTGCTACTGATGCAGCACATATCTATAATGGTGAAAGAAGATGGCGTGATGTAATGGGTGATTTACCAATACCTACTCATTTAAAAGAAGATCATTGTGTATGCGAAGTAGAGATTATATGGAATCATATATTAGTAGATGACCCATTCGCAGATGAACCACAAATAATAATTATTGGAAGTGAATGTATTGATAAGTTTTTAAAAATAGATAGAAGTCGTAAATGTTCTAAGTGTGGTGTGTCGTGTAGAAGTCGAAAAGAAGTAGCTCTATGTCCTCCATGTCTAAAAGAAAGTAAGCGTAGAAAATGTGTAAGGTGTAATGCCTATATGCCGAAAGGTAAGCGTGGTATATATTGTAGTGATTATTGTAAAGATCCAGATTGGAATTGTCATATTTGTGGTAATAGAAAAAAATTTATGTCGGCGAAGACTTGTGCTAGGTGCTATTATAGCGAAAAAAGAAAAAAAAACATAGAAGCGTTTGTAAAAAAAATTTTAGCGTAATCGCATTAAACTATGTAATTGACTTTTATATCTATTTTCATCTTTGGATTCTTGTAGTGTCATTTCTACAATTGGCTTTTCTTCTTCTATTTTTTCTATTGTAGGTGTAGCTTGTTTTATAGCCAGTGTATTTTCTCTAATCATTTCTTTTAAATTGGCTACCATATTAGTTAGATTTTGTGTAATATCTTTGGATTTATCATATTTATTTGTTAGTTTATTAAATATTTCTCTAGACTTTTCATTTTTAGTAGAGTTGGCTATTTTATTTACTTCATCTCTAAATAATCCTTCCATGTCTTCTTCTTCTTTTTCTTCTGTAGGTTCTGGACTTGGACTTAAAGACTCTTCTTCAATTGGACTTTCAATTCTCATATCAATATTTTTATTTGTAGATTGTTCTTCTTCTTCTTTAAATTCTTTAATTTTGTTTCTAAACTTACTACGATTTTCCATTGTTTTCTTTAATGTTTCAATTCTATCTTTCTGTTGGGCTAATGCCTGTAATTCTAAATCCAATTCTTTTTTCTTTTCTAATTCTTTATTGGCTTTATCGACCTTAGTCTTTTGTTTCTTTTCTTCTTTGGCTAATTGTTTTTCTTTTTGTTTGGCTGATTTTTCTTGTTCCTTTATTTCTTCTTTTAATTTTTTTCTTTCTTCCATCGCCTTCTTTCTACCTTCAGCCATTTTCGCTCTTTGTTCTGGACTAATCGTTCGTTTTGTGGTAGATTTATCGCTCATAATATATATCTATATATATATGAATCAAAAAAAATTGGACGAACTAATCGAATTGTATAAACAATTAATAGATGAGACAGTTCAAATAAAAAAAGAAATGATTCGAATCAGATGTAAATTAGAATCTACCTTATATAAAACAGCCACTAAATATAATGTAATAACTAATGAATTACTTGTAGTAAAAAATCGATATAGGGGGTCTATTAAATGTTATAAAACAAATAATAACATAGATGGTAAAATCTCTTTTGAATAAATCTTGTATATAATATATATATGTCAGGTAAGACTAATCTAGAGATACAGCCAATAGAAATTGATGATACAAAATTCAATAAAGCAGAATTAGACCCTTTTATATTTCCATCATGTTCTATAGTGCTGGGGGCTGTAGCTTCTGGTAAATCTACATTTTTAGCGAATTTTGTAAGAATAACTGAGCCTATATTTAATGGTAATGTCATATTGTTTTCACCAACTTTAAAAAATGATCCTATTCTAGATAAGTTAATTGAAGATGATGATATTCTAGAGTTCTTTGAAAACTACACTAATGGTGTAATGAATAAAGTATTAGAAACTATAGCAGACACAGATGAAGATCAAAAGTATTTAATAATTTTTGATGATATACTTGGTTCTCTTCCAAAAGCAAATAGTAGAGATGCGAAATGGTTTGATAAATTTATATCTACATATAGACATGGCGGTGGTATTTGTGGCGAAGGACAAATATCATTAGTATTTTGTATTCAGTATTTTAATAGTTTAACACCAGTTTTAAGAGTTAATAGTTCCTACTACTTTCTACTAGGACAGTTTGGCGATAAAAGGTTAAAAACGATTGCTGAAGAATTACACCCAGCATGTGGCGAATCCGAAGAAGACTTTTATAGAGTTTATAATGAATCAAAACAGAAGCCATATGATTTCTTGTTTATGGACTTTAGAAAGATGAAGAGCTATAGAAATCTAACAGACCTACTTTATGAGAAGAATAAAGAAAATTGAAAGTAAAATCTGTCTATAAAAATTTATACATACTACAATGACTCAGCCAACAGACCGTAAAGCCCTACTGAATGAACTCATAGGTGAAGAACTTAGACTAGAACTAAAATCATTGAATTTAAATAAAGATGAACTATATGATTTGTTAGTGGGTCATCAAACAGACTACAAACAGAAATTT
>Ga0181392_1000926_pt1 | contig 11234 bp, 15 predicted proteins | sample 15SPOviralmetaG_FD_130083 | JGI IMG/M metagenome (GOLD analysis project Ga0181392, IMG submission 130083) | Marine viral communities from the oligotrophic San Pedro Time Series (SPOT) site, San Pedro Channel, CA, USA - 15 SPOT_SRF_2010-09-15 | ecosystem: Environmental > Aquatic > Marine > Strait... | reverse complement strand
TCATTAGCCAGTTCATGACGATGCTCATTTAAATAATATTTAGTTCTATCTTCTAAATTTTGATCCACATACTGACTTGCCATTTCATCTTGAGTTAAAAAACTATCTGAACCCAAAATTCCTTCTGATGTGTTAGTAATTTCCTCAATCAAATTGTCTTCAGTTCTGTCATGTAAGAAATCAACAAGTTCTTGTTTGGTTACTTGCTTTTGATTTAAAAAACGCTTGTCAAAACCAGACCATATAAGCTCATCTTCTTTTGCACCTTGTTTCAGCATCATTTTGCGCATTTGATCAAACGTGCCTTTTTCTTGAGGCAATTCAGTTGCAGCGCGGTAACTTGGAGAATATTCTTGAATATATGGTCTTGCCGGGGGAATAAGCTCATCTGGCTCAAATTTAGGCCCACCATTATGCCCAACATTACCAAAGTTAGAGCCAACAACTGGCATTTCTCCTGGCTGGTTCATTCTACCAATGACTTGCTCATAAACATTTTCGCCAATGTTCTTCATGCCGCCACTGCTTAATGCCAGTGTCTCTGATAAATATTTGGCAGCATCAACCGCAGTCTTGCCCCCATACTTAGCCACAATAGCAGTTGGCACAGCAAAACCGGCAACATCCATAAACGCACTGCCATAGTTGCCTTGCTGCATATTCTGAATAGAATTGCCACTAGCCACAATTGGGCTCACCATATTATGCAATTGCTCAAATGACTGTATTTGATCCCTGCCTCTGGGACTAACAAATTGGCTCATTGTGTTCCCAATGTTGCCAAAAAAATTATTTAAATTTTGCCGCCGGTCTTGCCCAGCGTTCAAGAAATTAAACAATGGATTGCTGTACCTAGGATCTCTTGCCCGTATGAAATCAAAAACATTTGTCATTTTTTCTTAGGTGGCCTGCCTTTTTTACTGCCATAAGTCCCTTTGCCGCTTGGCATAATAATACTCCTTATGATTTGTTAAAATCATACCATAGGGCAGGGTAAAAAGACTAAATTCTATGCAATTCCTTGCAAGTTTCTACGCAAGTCTCCACGCCAGTTCTGGAAGCTCCCAGATTGGGCTGTGGCTGCATTTGAGGCCATTGTAAGACAAAATGCATCGGCTAAATCCGGCGAACCCAAGCCTCTCTTGCGCATCTCGTCCTTGCTCTCTGCTTTCATCTTGCCAGAAGACGTAAAACTATACCTAATAGACGTAAGCTCAGATAAAAGCTGATCATCTTTAGGAATTTTGCATCCACGCTCCTCAAGAAACGCTTTTGCCTTAAACCAAAGCTCAGAACGTAAATTCATGTATGTATCACCCATTGATGGGCTCTCTGCCACGTTTATGCCCCTTACTGGCAAGTCCAACTCGCGCAATCGATCAACTACCCCAGAGCCAAGCCCAATTGAATCTACCAAAAGCTCTGAGCATCTCTTGCTAGGCGGTAAAGCATTATATTCTGCCACAACACGCCCACAAGTCTGCATTAAATCTAAACCGCGCCATGATCTGACTTCCGTTATCACTGAGCCCTGCCGCTTACATAACGCAGTTGCATCATTTCCGAACCTTGCTACATCCAAGCCCCATACAATTTTGGAATCCTCAAACACCTCAACATCTCTGTGCTGCGCAGACTCAACTAAATGAAATGGAATGATTGTATTATCGTCGGATAAAGGAAAAAGCCCAAGTACGCGCACCAAAAATGCATTTGATTGCTCGCCATAACGCATCAACATCTCTTCAACAAACTCATCAGAAACAAGAGGACTATCCTTGCAACTCCAAGTCCTTGTCCACCAACTGTCTGCCATACGGTTATGACTCTCAAAAAACGTACCACTGGATCTGGTGGGGTTGGATAACATCAAAGTTGTTGCATTATGCCCAGACATAGACCCAGCCGCGGCCTCAAAAACAGATTCTGGAACGCCTGAGGCCTCATCCACAATAAGCAAGACGTTATCACTATGTACGCCCGCCAATGCCTCTGGAGTCTCTGCACGAGCAGTTCTACACGAAATAAATGCCTCACTGGGAGCACTGACAAGCTCTACCCTGTCAGACTTCACATTTAGCAATTGCTGCAACTCCTTGGGCAACTCATTAATCCAACGCTTCAATTCAGCAAACATGGCGTCAAACAACTGGCTAGATGTAGGCGCAGTCACAACAACCTTGTTTGGATAACGCAATAATAAAAACCAAAGCATTGCCCAGGACGCAGTAGTTGACTTACCAGTACCGTGGCCGGATTTTACACTCATCTTCCGAGTGCCTTTAGCTAACGCCTCCAGAAACTCACACTGATAATCAAATGGCTCTGCACCCAACATCTCACGCACAAAACGCACAGGATCATTACGGTAAACCTCAACAAACTCTTCAAAAAAATTTTCAGTCTTCATGATCAATAACCTTAGTCGTGTCGTGAACCAACTTTGTCTTGCGCAACGCATCCAAATGCATATCACCAAGATTTAACGTAACTGAAGTTTGATTGGCTCTAGCGCCATAACGCTTCTGGTTCCAAGCAGACGCAATAAACCGATGCTGCGCCACTTCCTCGCGCGCAATAGAAACATCTAACGCACTTATCTCTGCTTGCTTGCTACCTGGGTCTGCATTGTTGCGCTCGTTCTTGCGCTCCTCGCGTAACCTACGCATTACCTCATTGCCCATCTCTGCATGCGCATCTGCCGCGTCCTCACGCACCGCCTCAATAGCCCTGCCAAAAGTCTCATGCTTGGTAAGCAACTGATGCAAATATCCGCGATCCAAATCTAACTCCCTAGCAAGCTTCAAAATAGTACCGCCAGACAATAAATATTCCTTGAGGTATTCCTCACCGCCTCGCTTCTCAATCTCAGCTAAAGCTTTTCTTTTCTTTGGTCTGCCTGCCATTTTTTTTCTCCTTAAAGTTAACTTAAAACAAACATGGGGTAGGGGGCAAAATTAGACGCAGACTGTGTGAGATGTAGTACAAGAACTACCCCCATCCCATTGGAGGCCCGGGGGGGGTTTTTCGGCATTCCCGGGAGCTTTTGGCAGTCCCAAAGCACAGCATCTTGTACCCAATCAGCATATCGACATTTGCTTTTAATTTGATCAGCATATCGACGAAATAATTGTCATAATCTATATTATCAGAATAACTCATGCATTTCCCCCGACAATGCCTTGCGCGCGCGCCCGCGCGAGGGTGATGTATGTCGCCCCTTGTTTTTATGGTGGAAAGCTGGCGCTTGTAAGTGATCAGGAAGAGAGGAATAATCAACGATACAAGCGCCAGAGGTAACGCCATTCCGGGAGGAAGAAGGCGTTGAGCAGTGTAGATAGAAGCGAGATCTATCACCTATGAGTTTACTACAATTCATTGCACCAACCTAACTTAGTCGTCATCAGATTGCAGTCTGTAAGCAATCGCCAAGTAGTTGATCTGATCAAGGATACTATCCTCATGGAACCCAGTGTGATCCATCCTTGCAGCTTTGAGTTCACTCATCATGCGCGCCACATCAGTTTCACTGATATCAGCACGTAGCTTACCATTGAGCACTGAGCTCCAACGCTTTGCTATTGATTGATGAAGAGGGCGCGCATCACCATAACTATCTTCTCTGTCTTGGATAATGTTATGGCATCTATCGAATATTGTTTTGTATTTCATCTTTTGTCCTTGCTCTGTATCTTGCGTAGCCTCGATCACTCACAACCTTCACATAGTTACGATCAATGAGGAGTTGCATTTGTGTAATCATATCTTGTTTAGTTTCATCCATTGCGCCTGCTAGATCATCCAGGCTCATATCTCCTTGCTCCCTCAAGAACGTGACAATGTGCAGTTCATATCTTGTTAATGGTTCTCTCCACTTACGTTTCTTCTTGTCGTCTGGCAGTGCTGCGCGGAAGCCAAGTCTTGCTCGTTCTCTTTCAAACTCCATCATCTTTAGTTTCATCTCATCCTCGTTCATCTTCCAATTCCAACTTACGATTGATGATTGCCTGGCGTTGCCATTCATTCCATCTCTTCAATTGATGTGCGTTGAGATATTTCCTGCGATTAGCAACTGAATCTAATTCTTCCAGAGTTGTGATTTCATCTAGGATCTTGAGGAAATCCTTTTCCTTCAGATCTGAATAATCTGGAGCTTTCCATGCTATCCTTTTGAGGTCTTCTACAGTGATCATCTTAGCGTACCACTTCGCATGCGTAACAGTAACGATACCTAAAGGTATTCGTTACAGTCGTTACACCCTGCATTGCCATGTAACATTTGACGTAACAAAGCGTAACATAGCGTAACACTTGCATTGTTTTATGTAATGCTTTGAGTAGGTTAGCCATTATGTGTTTTTGGTACACCATGTTACGTTTTCCTTATTTTGTGTTCATTGCGTAACAACCAGTAAAATCCCTCATTTATGGCCATTTCACCCTTCCCAACGAGCCCTTTAGTGGCGCGTGAGTAGGACTGTCTGTTGTTGGTTGTTGCTACTTTTCCATAGTAGTGGGTGCGCAGATCATCATCTGAAATGATCCATCTTGTTCCACCCTCTGGCCATCCGGCACCGCTTGGACATTCCTTACCAATGCGATCACCCCAGAGTTGTGTGAAGCATTCAATGACAATCTTTTCATTTTGGTTGAGTTTAGTTCTGGCTTCTCTTTGGCGTTCCTCATCAACTGGTGTGATGTAGCAACTTGTTACCTCATCACCATCCTCATCCATTCCCAGAGTCACTGTGTTTAATTCGAATGCAAACTCATCATCAGATGCTATCTCACGTTGCTTGGTAGCTTTGGCAAAGCGGATCTTTGATTGTTCATCTACTGCCAATTCTATTTCTGTGTCGGTTGCGGCTCTGAGTGAACTGTGTCCTCTAGCACCATCATTGGCTTTACCTGAGTGGTGCACTGTTAGGACTGTGCATTGTGCATGGTCGCGTAGCATGTCGCTACATGAAATATAGGCCGTCATTGCTTCTGGGGCGTTCTCGTTACCCCCAGCAAGGGCTCGCGATAATGTATCGATGACAATAAGTTGGATATCTCCATATTGTTCTTTGACCATATCAATGAGGGTAAACAGTTTGGGTATGTCTGCGTTGGGATCTAATAGATTGATGGGGCAGGGACGTATTGCTAATGGAACGTCTTCATCACCATAGTGATCTTGTATTGCTCTTGCTCTGTTTAGGTAGCCAGACCCACCTTCTGCCGCCATGTAGAGCACAACACCTTGCTTGACTCTGTGTTCATGCCAATCTCTTCCGGCAGCTACATGGTACGCCATATCAAGTGTGAAGAAGGATTTACCTACATTGGATTGCCCATAGACAACGCACATCTGTTCTTTGCCAAGCCAACCTTTAATGAGGTAATTGCTTTTGAGTACAGGTTGCGCGTCATTGATCCACACCAGTTCATCCATAATGGATTGGGGTGTGATGAGTTTAGCTAATCCAGAGGACACTTGATTTAACCCCAGAGATTGGTGGACATCGTTCCAATCTGTGTCCTTTGCTTTGGGCACTGCGTAAGGTTTACCAGTTTTCTTTGCGGCTTCCTGTCCACCTCCATTAGCGTCATTATCTGCCGCTATATAGAGATCTATTGAAGGCCACTCTAAAGCCAGAGCCTCACACACTGGGGCTAAATTCGATTTATCCAGAGCAAAGATAACTGGATGTGATTTCTCAAGTGCCATGTGGACTGACACAGAAGTGGCCCATCCCTCTGCAACCCAGACTTTGCCGGGATTAGTTGGGTTAAACTTTCCTACAACACCAAACACTCCAGAGCTTTTAGAAAGGCCTTTATTGAATTTTTTAATTCCATTAGGTTTGATAGTTTGGATACCAACCTTTTCTTGCTTTGTGTTGAACAAAGGTACAACTACATCCATTCCCTCAAGTGATGCTCCAATGAGTTCCACACCTTTTTTGGTATGGTAGGGCGTGAGATCATCAAATTGCCCAGGCATTGCACTTTGTATGGGGACAACATTGCTTTGTTGGTTTGGTAGAGGCCAACATCCGTCATGCTCAAGTATCTTCACAATATCTGTAAAGCTCTGGCATTGTCTGCACTGAAACTTGACTAATCCATCAGATGATGGGTTGATCCAGAATCTTGTTGATGGCCAGTCATTGTGTCCGCATGAGGGGCACGGACCGTGCCACTCATTTCCTTGTTGTTTTAAATCGTAGCGCGTAATTATGCGCTCAGACCATTCAGACCATGTTGCTTTGGGATACTCATCCATCTCAAAATGGGATCTCATCGTCAAAGTCATTAGAAGCAGTATTTACGTCTAATCCTACTGGCACTTCTATTGATTGCTCACCTGATATGACTGTCTCAGTTTTAGGAGCTTCACTGGCAAAAGGGCTAGGCGCTTCTGCTTTAGGTGTAGCTTTCTTTGGTATGTCCTCAAAACCTGTTGCTGCCATTAAGTCAGAGAATTGATCTAATGGGTTAGTTGTTTCCTTGCGCTCCATTTTGGGAGCCAGGTGCGTAATGAAGAAACCTTTTGGACGAATACCAACGCCAGTGCCTCCAGAGAATGAATAGGGATCTAGCAGTACATTAACAAATGCCTTTGAGCCTGTAGTCAGTTCAAAATCATCTCCGTAAGGTACGCCATTCTTATCAACTTGAATGGGTTTAGTTTTAGGATCTCCATAGCATGGTTGGCGCATCTTAATGATCCAACGATCTATTTGCTCATCATTTTCATCTTTAGCAAAGATGTGATCCAATGTGGAAACCTTGACTTGCTCTGTCATTCCAGAGCCATCATTTTTAGGCACTGATATCGCCCAAACCATGTCTTTTACTTTTGGACTTTCAGCAAATGCTTGCCTCATAAGGGTTGCTAATTCTTTAGCATCATCATTGCTTATGATTAGGTTACACTCGTAACCACCTCTTTTATCAGTCTTTTCAACTGGTATAGACATGCCCAGTTTATCTGGGTTATTTGGATTTACTGCATCTTTTTTGAACCAATAAGGCACGTTGATTTTTGGATAAAGAATAGTTCCCTCTATTCTCCAATGTCCTTGATTATTTTTAGTTATCGCCATCTAAATATTCCTCGCTTTCTGGCATCCATTGTGGAAGTTCGTGTGTTGAAAACGCACCCCAATTTGTTGGGTAGTCCCCTGTTTCTTTTGCTTTAGCTATATCTATCAAGGCTCTGTTAACTAACATCTTTCCATAAGCTATGGCGTTGTCACTTAATGAGTGATAGTGCGCTGGATAAGGGTACGTTTTTGATACGGTTAGGAAGCCCCAATGATCAACTTCCCAACCATTAGCCTCTGCAAGCAGAAGATAATGACTTGCCTGGATGTGATAACCCCTTCGAAATAAATCTCGTGAGAACCCCATCGGACTTGAGTCTTGGGCAGTTTTTACATCGCCCATCGCTTTTAATTCTTTTGAATATATGTCTGGTCTTGCCTTGAGCATTAAACCAGTGCCATGCTCTGCAAACAGAGATGCTTCACATATTTTGTCTTTTGCTTTTAGAAGTTTGGCGCAAGCAGGATCATTGAATAATCCGCCTACCTTTTTCTCTTCTATCTCTACGCCATGCACCAGACCTTTGATCATGTCGTAGTCTTTCTGGGGCAGTAGCACTTTACCTTGTTGCTTGCATTCTTCGTAATGCTCTTTGAATGCTTTTGTAGCGCGCGTCTTTTCTGTGCTTAATACAACATTGCCTTTTTCTGGCTCTAAGCTTTCGCTATGGGCAGCCGTTCCGATGTCGGCAATTAGTTGACTAATATCCCCTTTTCCATAATGAGCATGGAAAGGTGAGTATAAAATCCATGACTTTAAGAAAGACGCAGAAATTGCTGTTGTTGAATGGTATTCTTCATTAGTTAAGTCAGTATATATTCCCGGTTTCATTCTTTAGTACCTTGTAGTTGTATGAGTTTAATCGTTTGCCCAATGCGTTCTGCTATTTGGGGCACAATGGCATTTCCGAGCCCCTTTAATCTTGCAGCTCTTCCTTTTGCGCTTGGTCCAGTTCTTGGGATTCCGGCAGGTTCGTCCAACCAGGAGGATAACCCATCAACCATTCCACCCAATCTGCTGATAGGTGTATGTTCTCGTTGCTTGTCTCCTCCAACATCACTGCATCGCACAGACCCTTTGTGAATCCCTCCGGATGATTTGGCGTTATTGTTGAGCCCTTCCAATCCCTCGCTATTGGAGTTGGCCACATTGTTGTGCTCACTGCTTCCTCCAGATTGCCGTAATCCGACGCTCTCTGCGCTAGTTTTGGCGTTAGCTTCTGGTGCATTAGTTCGCTTGCTCTTGGCGTTGGCCAAAGCTTCTTGTAAGTCCTGTGATTTTTCAGAGTCTTGAGCGACACCATTTGCTCTGCTTCCTTCATGGTGATCTCTCCGTTCTGAACTTTCTTCAGAAGATTTGCTACTTGCCCCTCTGATGCGTGACCGTATCCCTTTGTTGCTGGCGTTGGCCAAAGCCCCCTTTCCCCCCCTTTGACTTGATTGCTCAGTGTCATTGTTGTTTTCCCGGCTATTACGCTTGGAGCTAGACAATGATTGTGTGTCCCGTCCGCTGCCATTGGCGTTCTCCACATCACCCGATCCCTCAGATTGGAAGAGATCTGTCTGCGTCCATTCTGGCTCTCTTTGAATGATCCTGAGATCTCTGGTGGGAGATTCTCCACTGTCGTTGCGGTGGCCCACAATCCAGAGTCGCATCCGTCTGTGGGGAGCGTCGACGGATACAGCTCCAATATGAAATGTCTGGACTGAGTAATTGGCTTTGTCTGCCAAGTCAGAGAGCACTTCGTTGAGCCCCAAAGTGATGTGCCCACTAACATTTTCGAAAATAACCCAATTTGGTCTGACTTGCTGAATAATGGATAATATTTCTGGCCAGATATGTCTGTCATCTTCAAACCCTCTTCTAGCTCCTGCCGCTGAGAACGGTTGGCAAGGATAGCCAGATGATAAAATTGAGTCTCTTCCGTTGATGGCTTTGATGATTTGTCCTGGGTCATTTGCAAGCTCCTTTACATCTTCAGCAATTGGAACATCTGGCCAATGCTTCTTTAAAATCTGCCTACTCCAAGGCTCTATGTCACAAAACAACACTGGCTTACTAAGCTTGGCGCGTTCAAACCCAAGTGCAAAACCACCAATGCCAGAGCAAAGATCTACATGAGCCAACATTATTCTGGCTCCTTGTCTTTGAGCATCTTGACTAGTGCTATGCAGTTTTGAACACGTTGGTGCGCAGTTGGGCGGGAAGGGGGTCTTTGCAGATCCTTCTCCAGTGTCTCCAAGTTGTGCTCTAAATAATCTATGATTTGCCCAGGCTCAGTCATTCGAAGTGCCTTGCTTGGTACGCCATCAAAAGAGCTTCTGCCCTATGCTCATCTTTCTTGCGTCTGAGTTGTTCTGTAAGTTGTGGGAAGGTGCGCATTGCTATGCGTCTGGCAGCATCCTTATCTGAAGGTACTGATGCAGATTTTTTCCACTGCGCCGGGGTAATCTCTTTATACTTTAGTTGGAGCATACTGAGAGCCCCAACAATCTGCCCATAGCCCATGCCTAATTTAAATGAGGAGGCAACGCCTTGCATTGGGCGTGATGATTGCTTCTCCACCAAGACATAATTAACAGGTACACTTTCTAGGATGTGCTTTAACTCTAAAGTGTTAACGCCACCCTCGCTCCAAACTGGTAGATCATGCACTTCTGCCCAATCACCTTGTACCAAAGCAACTGCTCCAGTTCGGTAGCCTGGATCTATTCCAACGTAAGTTCTGGGGGTCACTGCTTCTGCTCACTTTCTTGCTCTTGAGCCTTTTTACAGATGCGCTCAAATTGTTTTCCAAGAGTTCTTCCCTCTTGTTTTGCCTGTTCTCTGAGCCAGATTTCATACTTTTTATTAATGCGCACAAACAGCGCAACACTCTGATTATCCATATAAAATTAGTCTCGCTTAATATTATTTTAAAATTAATCGTACATTGTACTTGTATGTTATGATATCAATTGCTATCTAATGTTAAGTGAACAGTAATAGAACAGTAATGGAATGGGAGTATCGATATGAATGAATGTATGAAGAAACTTTTGTTTAAGCAAAATGAAGTTGGCTTATTAATAATGGCATTAAATAAATTTACACATTCTATATGTGATGAGAAAACTGGGCAACCAGATTTGGAATCTAACAATCTTAATGAACAAGATTGGACTGATCTAATAACTCTCCAAAAAATATTTAATGAAACTTACAAACTGCCACTACACACAACCTTGGGTGATGTAATTGAAAAAGAAGATGAGTATTGGCAAAATCAATATAAAATAAGAGGTGCTAAATGATGAAAGATTTATTTAAATTTGAAAAAGCTTCAGATCCACAAATTGAAGATAGTCAGTATACCTTTAGAGCTAATGAAAATTTGTACATCCAAATTTGTGAAGCAGAAGAGTATGGAGATGCAACCACTTACAATGTGAATAGATTGGTTTGGATTGATAATGACTGTGTTGGTGAAGATTTTGGCTCATTTGAAAAACTAGATGATGCCATGAAAAAAGTGCTTGCGTTACATAATGAGAGAAGCATTTTTAATCAGTTTCCAGAATTTGATGATAAGGAAGGTTTCACAAAGCTTCTTATGGGATTAGCCAATTATGACTTTGTTGATGAGTGTTGGCACAATGAAGCTATGCCTCATGTATGCAAGATGATGCCTACAACAAAATATCCAGATAGAGCATTACGCATTTGGATGGATTGGAAAGATCAAAAGTTTAGTGAATTTTATGGTGACGCTAAAGAAGGTAAGACTTACTTTAGATTTAATGTTCATCTGTGTGGTGAATATGGTGATCATGACACTACAGAATTCAATAAAGATTTTGAGACACTAGAAGAAGTCTTAAAGTTTGTTAAAGACTATTTTGAATCCAATGAAGCCAAGTGGACTCCTCTTTATGAGGAATGGGGTAAGTGGCTTAATAAGCAAGACAACATTGATGACAAAGAAGCAGACGCTCAAGGGGTTATCACTTGCTACACTTTAACTGAAGATCAGAAAGAATTTGTGACTGACTTCATTGAGAGGTGGGATCAATGACAATAGATGAAGCCAAATCAATAATTGATGATCTAAGTAAACGTAAATTGATTTATCATTTTGATGAAGATGCAGAAGATTGCCT
>Ga0181392_1000921_pt1 | contig 11265 bp, 5 predicted proteins | sample 15SPOviralmetaG_FD_130083 | JGI IMG/M metagenome (GOLD analysis project Ga0181392, IMG submission 130083) | Marine viral communities from the oligotrophic San Pedro Time Series (SPOT) site, San Pedro Channel, CA, USA - 15 SPOT_SRF_2010-09-15 | ecosystem: Environmental > Aquatic > Marine > Strait... | reverse complement strand
GTATAACCTACAGTAACATCTACATCTGGATAGTATACAGCTACAAGTTTAGGTAAAAGAACAATAGCAAAGACTGATGTTAGTGCTATAATTCTTCTTGTCCATGCACAACCTTTATCTTTTAATCCATGGTCAAGCGACTGCTTTTTAGCTTTCATATCAAACTCGCCACGTGTTATAAGTAGTTTTTGTGCTTCTGCTTTAGCCTTACGACTTTCAGCCCAGACACTCATTAATCCTCCAAGAACTGTTGAAGCTAACATAGTTACTATTTCAAACGGAAATCCCATATTATTCTTGTGGTATTAAATGTGCGTATCTATTTTTTATGTTAATTGTTTTTTCTGAATATTTAGGGTCAGTAGCATATCCTGATTTAGCAATATTTATTAAATATTCATCAGAAGTTTTTGCTTGTCTTATACTGTCATATCTAGGTGCTGATACTTTTTGTCTATAACCTACAAATGAATCTGCTAAACTTTCATAGACTCTAAATGGTTCTTTATATGTTCCTTCTTTACCTTTTACAAATTCTTGAGTTTTTATTTGAACAGCTTGTTGTCCTTCTTTTCTTTCACTAGCTCTATTAACTTTTATACCTAATGGATTTTTATATTGAGTTGTAAGTTCTGATTTACCGTGTCCTGATTCTAAACTAGCTTGAGCAGCTACTGCTTCAGGAAACTCATTACCAGCTTGTTTAGCTAACTTATAAAATTTAAGATACATAGCTTCATCAGATTTTAAAGTACCACCACCTTTACTAAAACCTAATCTTTCCATTTCTTCTTTAGGTTTCATCATTCCAGATAAAGCTTTTTGAAAATCTTTTAAAGCTGAAGAAGTTTCTTTATAACTTTCTCCAAGATAAGGATTTTTTCTATCTGCAGGGTCTTCTTGAACATTAGGAACTTTACCACCTATTTTATAATTTTCTCTAAGTGTTTCTTTTACTTCTTGTATAGTTTCTTTTTGTGCTTTATAGTTATCAGGACTATAATACAAAGGTAATTTACTTAATTCGCCATCAATAGTTAATATATCTTTATATACATTTATAAATGTTCTATAGTCTGGAGCAGCATCTACTAATTGTAGTTTCATGTTATCAGTAATTCCGATAGGTTTAAATGTTTTATTACCTAAAAAACTTACCATGTCTGACTTAGCCATATTTGTATCTCTTAAAACTTTTAATGGCATTACGTTAAATTTACTTACAGAATCTGAAAGCTTATGAAATTTTGCAACTTCTTTATAATAACGAGTATTAACATCTATATATTGATTAGTAAATCTATCAATATTAAAATCAGAATCTATAGCAGCGTATATTTCATTTCTTAATTTTCCTTTCTTTTTAACTAAACCATTTGCTTTAAAACCATATACAGTTTCTACATATTCTTTATTTAAAGGTTGCATTCCCCAACCTGTTACAAATTTTAAAAATGCTTGTGCTTCATAAACATCTTGATTAAAATCTGTTTTATTATCATCCATTGTTAATGTTTTATATAAATCTGTTCCTCTAGTTATTGAACCGGGAGTTATGCTTTCCATAACATTAGACATTAATACTGATAAATTAGAAGCATAATTACCAATAAGAGTTCCTGTATCTTGATATATATCTAACTTATTAAAAGGATTTTTCATTTGTTTCCCATCAATAGTTTTACCGTTTCTTACAAAGTAATTACTTAACTGTTCTTGAATAATTGATTCACCTAAAAATGGAGAAACTGTTTCTTGAAAAATAGTACTAAATACATCCTTTGCTAAACCATCTTCATCTAAAACATCTTCAGCTAAATATTTATTTATTAAAACTTGTACAGATTTTTTAGGAAAATCATAAGCATCCCAGCTACTTAAATTTGCAATTACTGGAGAACCGTCAGGAGCAACACTTACAATTACATTTGAGTTTTGCATGTAATCAGGTAATAAATCTTTAGCAGCATCTACTAAATCTGTAGTAAAACCAGATGCAACTTGAGTTGCTTTCTCTGCTCCTTTAGCACCTACTCCTGCCATTGCTGTAAAAGAAGCCAATCTTAATGTACCTCTTTTTACTATTTCATTACCAGCTTCTTTTTGTCCTTCTCTAATCATTTGATTACCAAGCTTAACTTCTTTAATTCCATTCATAATAGAATTACCTGATATTCTCACCGACTCTGCCATAAATGAAAAGAATCTACCAAAAAAAGGAGTTCTTCTTAAATCTTGTAAAAGCTCTGGAACTAAATCATAATTAGGTAAAGTATCTCTAACCATTCTTGCAGCTCTTTCTTTTATTTCTTGTTCAGTCATTTTATATGTTGAACCATCAGAAACTTTATTATTCATTTTTGTTAAATAATCTTTTTCTCTAAGATACATATTAATCTTAAAAAAATCATCTTCAGCTATGTAAGCATTTTGAGCTTTTTCACCAGCCCTACTTACAGAAGTAGTTTTAAATTTACCTTTCTTAAAAGAATAGTAAGGTATTACATTAGCATCAAATACTTTTTGAACATTACCAGCAACAACACCTTTTTTTACTTTACCTAAATCATTAGCTAATCCTTGTAAATCTCTAGCTACTACACCTTTGTTTAAAAGACCTAATGAACTTAACTCTTCATGAAACTTTTGAAGCTCTCTATTATTAGAAGTTTTTGCTTTTAAAATTTTTCTTATTTCTAAAGTTTGTTTAACATCAAAAACATTAATACCATTAGCTAAAGACATTTGAACACCACCAGCTATATTCTTTACGTGAGTAGTGTGTGAGTAAACTGTCTTAGCTGCTTGTGATAAACCTTTTAAAAGAAGAACATTTCTATATAAAGCTCCAGCTCCTGTGTTTTCATCTGCTAGTATTCTTTCACTAATTTTTTTGTAGTTACTAAAGTATTTTAGTAGTTCAGGACTAGTGTATCTTCCTGATAACTTACCATATCCTTCAGGTATTACTTCTTTAAATATACCTTCTTTATTTTCTCTAAAATAAATACCAGCACCACCATCAAAAGCATCATCATAAAATTTTACATTTTCTACATAGTTAGCAAGTTTAGTTGTAGAATGTATAATAGCTTGAGTAGGGTCTGTAACTTCTCCCATAAGCCTTCTTATTTCTGAGGGTATTTCTTGTTTTCCTTTTAGTATTTCTTTTCTAATTCTTTCAAACTTATCTATACGTTGACCTATATTTTTACCTGCTGAAGAATCTAAAATATCTGCTATTTCAGCATTAACTCTTAATAAAATTTCATCCTCATCTAATTCAGGGTTATTCTTTTTTATTTGTATTGTTAAAAAGTTTTCAGCTTCTTTAACAACACTATTAGCTGGTATATAATTTGGGTCTTCATAAAGTTTAAAAGAACGTCTAACATAAAAACCTTTTTGGTCTTCATATATTTTTTTCTGTGTTTGAGTTAATGTACCAGTATTTATCATCTCATCAGATAACTCATCTTGTAACTTTCTAGCATCTCTAAGAGGTTGTCTTAAATCTTTAGGTAATTTATTTAACTCTTGTTCAAACGTTGGTTTTTGTCTTCTACCAACTTTTATACCGCTTTTACCTGTAACTAATGTCGGACTTCTAAAATCTGTAAATAAAACATAATTTATTTTTTTTTGTAGCTCTTCTTTGTTTTTATATTTACTTGTAATTTCTAATATATTTTCTATAGCTACTTCCATATTGTAACCTACGTTTGCTATATTATCATTCCAAGCTTCTTTATAATTTTCTGACTTTAAATATTTTTCATAAAGTTGTCTTGTTCTAGTTCCTCTAGTAGTTAAAGTTTTTCTTCTAAAAGATTCTAATCTTCTAATAAAACTATTATCACTAAATAATAAATTATTTTTAAATCCTAGTTTTTCTGCTATTGGTCCGGGTTCTAAAGCTTTAATATCTCCTTCTGCACCTTCGGTAATTTTACCTTCTCTAATATCTTTATCTCTATGTTTTAAAGCTACCTTTTTTTGTGCTGTAGAAATATCTCTAGACTTTTCTAAGTTTGTAAAAAAATTATCTACTGCTTCGCTTCCTTGCTTTCTAAGATTTTCTAAATAAAGAACAAAACCTTTTCCAGTGTCTTTTATTTTTCTTACAGATAGTTTTGCTTTGTTTGTTAGACCTGTTTTTTCTCCAGCTTTTATAGCTCCTTTACCTGCAGCTACTAAACCTCCACCAATAGCTAAACCCTCACCTAATAACATCATTCTATTTTTAAGTTGAGTATTTTCTTGAGGGTCTTGTTCTAAATATAATTTTAAATCTGCAAGAGCTTCATTATCATCACTAATAAGTTTTCCAAGATGACTTACTAAACTACCATCATAAGGATTAAAAGCAAACTGTGTAGCTACTTCAGATTGTACAATAAGGTTTGCTGTATCTTTAGTAATAGGAACTCTTTTTTGAACTGTTTTACTTTTAAAAAGTTTTTCAGCTCCTTCTTTAAAAGGTTTAGCTCCTTTAGCTCCTGCAAAAGCTGCAGCAAAATCACCAACAGTTCTTATAACTTGTTTTCCAGTTCCTTGAGGTTGCTTTACTATTGGTAAAGTTTTACCTTCTCCTCTTTGTTCTTGCTCAACATTTTCTTCACCAAATACTGTGTTATAAAATGTTGTTAAATAATTAGAAATAACTTTTTGTTTTGCATCTTGTATATTTTCAGCACGTTGTTCGTCTTCTTTACTCATAAACAATTTTTGTAAAGGAGTAGGTCTACTAAGCATGTCTTGGAAGTCAACTGTTTCAGTAATACCACGTGATGCTATACCCGGAATAGTTCTTATAAACTCATCAGTTCTATTTACATCAGGAATAGTCCTGTTATATTTAGCTTCTAATTGTCTTATTTCTCTATAATCTTCAGATGTAGGAGTGCCTAATGAGTCATCATGAATCAGTCTACCTTCTTCATCAAACTTAAATTCTTTCATTGTTAATTATTTAGTATAGTTTCGTATCCAGCCATTAAATCAGAAACATTATCAGCTATGTATTGATTTAAAGTTTCATATTCATAAGCTACGCTAGGGTCATAACCTTGTGTTTTCTTAGCTTCTGAACGTATACTAGCTTTAATAATTTCACCATCAATAGGGTCAAGTAATTTAGCCTGAACAAAGTTAAACATTTGAAATGTTAGTTTATCAGTTCCTGCTACTTTAATATCATTTTCTAATTTTTTCTGAACAACATATAAAGGATGTTCTTTTGGATTGTTAGCAAACTTAGAATTTGTTATGCTCTCTTTTACTTCTTCAAGTTCAAAAATATTACTTCTTAATTGTCTAACTTCAGCACTACCTGTTCCATTAGCTTCATCTAAATTATTTTGTTTTTGTAAATAATATGATAAGTATTCATCTGAATTAGTTTTAGGAATAGTTGTTTCATTATTTTCTTCCATCCAAGTAGAATCAAAAGCATTATTAATAACTCTATTTTTTTCTAATATTGCGTTAAAGTCTGTTTGAGCTGTAACAGTATATAAAGTTAAATCATTTTCAGTCCATTGTGTTTTCTTAGAAAAATCAAACTCACGTAATGCTTTACCTCTAGCAGGGTCTGTAGGAGCCATAGTATCTACAATAAATCTTTGAGCTTCTTCTTTACTATATGTAACTGTAGAACTATCTCTTTCTCTTTCTATTTGTTCTGTTCTAGAAACAACGCTAGGGTCTAATAAATAATCAAAAGCACTTCTAGTTGCTGTTTGTCTTTGAGTAGCTTTTTCTGCATCAGTAAGCGGAGTTTTCTTACCTCCTGTAAGTTTATTCCATGCATTATGTACTATACTTAAATTTTTAGGAGCTGCTATATCTGCTTCTCTAGTTGTATAATAATCTTCAAAGGGTTTAAAAAATTGTTCTTTACTTAAACGTTTGTTTATATTACCAGTTTTAATTTTTTCTTCATGTAAATTCTTTAAAGCTCTTTCGTAATCTGTTATTTCTGCTTTCATAAAATCTTTATTTTCTTGAAGATTCATATTAAGTTCTTTATTACCCCAGACTTTATTATATTTTTCTTTAGCTTTATCTCTAAAATAAAAAGGGTCAGCTTTGTAAGCTTCATCTGCTGTTATTAACTCATTGTATTTTTCCCACTTAGAAGTTACATTAGCCATATCAAAAGTACGTTGTCTTTCGTTTTCTTGTAAATTTTTTATAACATTATTTTGCATAGTTGCTTCTTTAGCATTAAAAAGCATAGTACCTAACATAACATTTCTACGTCTTTTATTATCATTAGATGAACCCCTAAAATAATCAGCAGCTATGTCTTCAAAAGTACCACCAGTATCTTGTCTAGCTAATAATCCACTTAATATTTCTTTTACTGCCATTTTATTCCTCTTTTGCTAATAAACTTTGATTTTGTTCTTGTTCTACTTTTTGTAAAATACTAGGAGCTATTTTAGTTTCTTCAATAACTTCTCTAACTTCTTGAGGTACTGATTGTGGGCTTACTCTTTGAGCAGCTTGTTTTCTTATAGCATCTAATGAGCCTATACCTTTTTCTATTTGTTCTACAGCTTTATCACCTAATATTTATTCTTCTTCTATTTCATCTTCAGAATCCATAATATAAACTATTTCTGCTTTTTCAGCAAGAGCCATAATCATATACATTGTTGGCTCCATAAGTAGCATCATTAAATCAGGATTCCATTTACCTTCTGTAAATCCAGTATATAAAGTTATTGAAGCTATATCAATAACACCAATGCCTTTACTTAAAGATAATAAAATATTTGAAGTTGTTTCAGGAACTGTTAAGTTTTCAAAAACATATAACATTGCTTCTTTAGAATTAGTAAACTCTGAGGGTTGCTCCCATTTGTAAGGGTCTTCAGGAGAATTTGTAAGGCTTTGTCCGGGTATAGCTTTACCTCTTTCCATATTGCCTTGCATAAAACCTATTGCTTTTTCTGATACTGCCATAATATTATCCTAACTTAAATTTGGTATTGGAAGAGGCTGATAAATTCCTTGCATATAGCTTGGAGTACCTGTTCCATATAAAGTTTGATTTGCTAAGTCTGTAAAAGTTCTTACATTACTTAAATTTGAAGCAGCTAACATAGGTCCCATTTCTGCCATATGAGCTACTTGAGCTTGTTCCATGCCTATTGGACCAGCTACACCTGCACTTTGAAATTCTGGTTCTAAGGGTGGATTAAGAGCATTATCAACATATCCTGTTAATGCTCCTTGAGCCATGTTAGGTACAAAGTCTCCTGTAATATAACTACCAACATCTGATGCTTTAGACCTTACAAATTCTTTACTCATTCCTACAGGGTCTCCAACAAAACGTCCAACCTTTTGACCAAAAGTTGCATCGGGTCCTAGAGTTGCATATCTTGCAGGTTCTGCTGCAGCTTGTGCAATACTAGCTCCGTCTTTTGTCGTAAGCATTCCTTTACCTTTTAAATTTGTAGTATCGGTTACTGAAAATAAATCTTGACTAAATAAATCTTTTTCAAAAGCTGCTTGGTCTTTTAAATCTACTACCTGTTTAGAAATTTGATTAAAATCTATTTTAGGTTGTGCTAAGTTTTCAAAAACTTGACCTGTTGTTTGTTTATAAATATCAGCATTTGAAATACTAGAAGTTACCGTATCTGTAAGACTATTGCTTACAGTAGGTTGTATTTGACCACTATTAAAAAGACTTTCATGACCACCTACCCAATTATTAAACATTTCACTTTTAGTAGTAGAGTTAGCTATTAAATTATCTACTCTAGCTCCTGTAGAAGCTACAGTTCCACTTATAGTTTTATCAGCAGTAGAAGCAATAGTAGCAGTAGCATCTGCAGAAGTTTTAGCATCTAGAGCAGCTTGTGCAGAATCTGAAACTTTACTTGTAAGTTCTACAGTTTTAACTGTGCTTTTACCTTTACCGGCTCCAAAAACACTTTTAGCCCAACCACTAAGTTGTTTTGCTACAGCACCCATAGCAAAGTATAAACCTACAAAGCCTACAATATTGCCAATCTTTTCACCAAATACTTTATTTAATTTTTTCTTTATTTTTCTACCTAATTTTCTTAAAAATCCCATAATTTTATCTTCCTCTATCCTTAGGTGGTCTATAACCTAAAGCTGTATTAAATGATTGACCTAATGTATCAACTAAAGCTGATAATAAATCATCATATTTTTCACCAGCTTTACCTTCGTTTGCTATAGCTGTAGCTATAATTTGAGTTTTTCTATTTGCTTCATTTTCAGTAGCTCTAAAATCAAAATCAGCTTGGTCTCTTAATTCTTGCCATAAAAATGCTTGAGACTGCATAGACATACCATAAGCATTCTGTGCATTCTGCATATTAATTTGATTTTGTGCAGCAGTATTAATTGTGTTTGCTTGTCTTCTCCATTGTACATTAGAAGCTTCAACAGCAGCAGCATTCTGTGCATTCCAACTATTCCTTGCAAAGTCTTGTTGAGAATTAAACTGGTCTGTTTGAGTTGTAAGCTGTGCATTAAACTTTTCTAAATCAGCATCTCTACCAGCTCGTCTAGCTTCTGCAGAGTTTTCTTGAGTTGCATTAAACTGACTCATTGCATTAGACTGTGAAGCATTGTATTGATTCATTTGAGCATTCATGTTAGCCATAAACTGATTAGTTTGATTTTCACTAGCACTATTAAATTGTCTTGCAGCATTATCAGCAGACTGATTAGATAATAATCTTTGTTGTTCTTGTTGAGCTTTCATCATGTTAGCTTGTTGATTATTATTAAGATTAGTCATATCCATTTGTAAAAATGATTGAGCATTAGTAATAGCAAGTTTAGTTCTTTGGTCTGCTGTAGCCATGTCAAGTGAAGCCATAGCTGTAGCATTTTGCATAATAGCTTGTTGCTCTGCATTCATGTTTGTAACAGCTACTGTTTGCATAAACTTACTGTTAGCTAATTCAACTTGTTGAGCTGTACTAAACTTTGTCATGTCCATATTAGCTTGAACACTAGCACGTTGCATCGCAGTTTGTTGGTCAACATTAAGTTGAGCTACTCCCATTTGTTGAGCTAACTCACCATTACGTATATTAACTTGCATTTGTTTATTAAGATTTGCAAGTTCTGTTTGTTGAGCAGCACTAAGATTTTCTGAACCAGCTTGATTCATAGCTGACAAATTTGCAAGTCTCATTTGTTGGTCATTAGATAAATTAGCTAAATCCATTTGCTGTTTAAAACCAGCATTCTTAGATAAGAAATCTGCAGCATTTTGCATTTCTATCATACGTGATTGATTTTCTGCAGACTGGTCTGCTCCAGCCGCATTAGCTTCTATTTGAAGCTCTGCCATATTTAACTGTTGTTCATTACCAAGATTTTGCATGTTCATCTGTTGTTGATTTTGAACATTAGTTATTGCAGTTTGTTGTTGATTCTGCAAGTTAGCCATTCTTGTTTGTTGCTGTTGTTGAGCAGTAGTCATTACAGCATCTTGTGTAAATTGACTTTGCATTGTTCTCATTTGCTGAGACATTTGTGCAGTTTGACTTGCAGCATCTTGACGATTTGCTAAGTTCTGCATTCTTAATTGTTGTTCTTGAGTAGCTTGTTGTAAATTAGCTTGTTGTTCGTTGCTTAAGTTTTGAGCTGCTCTAGACTGAAGTGCTTGTGCATTGCTTTGAGCCATTGGCATAGCTGATTGTATAATAGAGTTAAATAAAGCATCTCTACCTACAGTAGAAACACTTAAACCTCTTTGAGCCATTTGAGCATTAATAGCATCTACAGCAGGTTTAGCCCACATAGGAACTTCACCATCTTCCATACCACCTAGTAAGCTTTCCATTTGTGAAGATACTAAAGCTTCTGTAGGTAGTGCAGCAATAGCAGCATTAACTTCTACAGGATTTGTATCTATTTGAGCTTCTACAGTTGCAGGGTCTTCTACAATAGCAGCAGCTATATCTTGAGGTATATTACCAACTTCAGCTACCATAGATGCAGCAGCACCTTTTGCAGCTTGTCCAGTTACTGCTCTTTGTTGTGCAGCTTCATAACCAACTGTTCCTATAATTTGAGCAGCTTGACCGTCTGTAGCTGGTACACCTGTAATAGCTTCACGTGATTGTGCTTCAGCATCAGGACCTTCTGATATATTAGCACCCACACCAACAACATCTTTAGCAAATGCACCTGAAGATAATATACCTTCTACATCTTTAGCTTTTGCAGCATTTGCAATACTTTCTGATATTCTTGCAGCTTCTGCTGGACCTGATAGCTCTGATATTTCTTGAACTTTAGCAACTGCATCAGGAGATAAATTTCCTATTGCAGCTTGAACATCAGGACTTGTAGATACTTGTGCAGCTACCATTTTAGCTGTTTCTATATCTTCTGGAGTTTGTGCAGTTTTAACTGCTCCTGTAGTAACTCCTTCTTTAGTAACTTGTTGTGCAGTAGTTGCTCCTACAGTAGTAGGGTCTGCCATAGTAGTTGTTTTTTGGACTTGATATTTTAAAGGTCTACCAAATCTATCCACACCTACTCTTTGAGCTGCAGGTATTTTTGCAGCATCGGGAACATCACCAGTTGCAGAAGCTTCTATTTGTAATCCTGTTTCTCTTATTCTTTCTTTTCTAGCTGCATCAAAAGTTGGGTCTCCTTCTTGAGCTGTTGTTTCTCTCATAGCCTCATCACTTGCTGGTGTTTGTTTTGGAGGTAAAGGAGTTCTTTGTTCAAAGTCATCTCTATCTCTTGGAGGCATCATCGGATTTTCTATTGGTCCACCTGCACCACCACCTATACCACCTATTGATGGTGGTTGAATTGGTCTCTCAGTTGGAGGAGCTACTGGTTCATCTTTCTTAGGAGATAATCCCGGTCTTTCGTTGTCCTCAACAGTTGTAATACCGTCTCTAACCTTTTCCCCTTTAGCATATCCTACTCTACCACCTTTACGATAGTCTGCTCTGCCACCAGTATAATATTTCTTTTTATATTTTTTCATAGTATTATATACCTATTTTACTTGACTTCAAAGAGTTTGTCAAGCTTTTCTCCGATTTTATCTATCCTATCCATGAGGATTCCCATGTCATCTTTTAATTCGTTTTTGGTTACATAGTCTTTTGCAATCTCTTCACGAGTTTTGTTTAAGAGTATGTCAAGGCGTTTAGCCTCTTCTGTGTTTTGTCTAATGCTGTAAAGCACTGGTGCTAACACCAAAGTTATGAAGATGTTCCAAAACAAGTAAGGTGT
>Ga0181392_1000919_pt1 | contig 11272 bp, 15 predicted proteins | sample 15SPOviralmetaG_FD_130083 | JGI IMG/M metagenome (GOLD analysis project Ga0181392, IMG submission 130083) | Marine viral communities from the oligotrophic San Pedro Time Series (SPOT) site, San Pedro Channel, CA, USA - 15 SPOT_SRF_2010-09-15 | ecosystem: Environmental > Aquatic > Marine > Strait... | reverse complement strand
GAGCAGTACCATACTTGAAGTCAAGATAGAATACAAGACCAGAAGGTAGGTTCATTGGTTGTACTGAGACGAATTCTTTTGCAGCGATTTCGCTGAAGATACGTCTTACTAATGGAAGAGCGACACCGGCCCACTCTTCAGAGTTTGCAGCAGTACCTGTGCTTGATGCTTCAGATACTAATTGTTTTGCTTGGTTTTCCAACAAAGTAGCAATTGAACTTCTTTCGAAATCACTATCGATTCCTTCAAGTAGTCCAGTTTTTTCCCACTTAGATACGAGGCCTTTTGACTCTTCGCTCATTTTTTTGTTGAAACCAGCAGATTCGTTTAATAGAGAATTTGTGTTCATCTTATTAATCCTTTTCTTTTAGTTTTTTAATTATTTAATTAATCCAGCGAGCTTCTTGAATCTATCAGCAACTACAGTTCCTTCAGAAATGATTTCTTTCTTAGGTGCTGTTGATGCAGTAGGTTTAGACGCTAGCGATTCTTTAACAACTGTTTTTGGTTTTTTAGCAACATTCAAGTTCTCACCCAATGTAGCGAATACCAATTTTACTTCTCTCAAAGATTCAGCTCTATCGAAGTTTTCGATGACTTTCATCTTCTGACCTTCGTTCAAGTCGAATGTTCAGAACAACTTGTTAGTGTAAAGAAGTTTAGCATTCAACAAGTTTACCTCATTGATAGTACCTCTCAAAGACTCGATAGTAGCGTATGCTTCTGCCAATTCGTTTGATTCTTCTACTGCTTCTTCTTCAACTTCTTCCGATTCGTAAGTTTCTTCAACTTCTTCTTCTTCAGACATTTCTTTCAAAGTAGAAATGATTTCTTCCAAAGAAAGTTCTTCGTCAAGTTCTTCTGACTCTTCAACTTCTTCTTCTGATTCCATTACTTCTTCAACTTCTTCAGCTTCTTCTTCAGCTTCTTCTTCAGCTTCTTCAGACATTGATGCTTCGAGTTCAGCGATTACTGACTCAAGGTCAAGTTCATCTTCTTCCTCTTCGTCCATCATCTCTTCAACTTCTTCTTCAGCTTCTTCTTCTTCAGCTTCTTCTTCAGCTTCTTCAGCTTCTTCTTCAGCTTCTTCTTCAGAATGCATTTCCTCTTCGTGAGAATCGATTTCATCAGAAGCGATATCAGCTACCTCTTCTTCTTCATCTGATTCTAACTCTTCGTCCATATCTTCCTCTTCAGACATCTCATCTTCCATTTCAGAAACTTCTGCATCTTCTTCATTATGCATCATTTCTTCCATTTCGTCTTCAACTTCTTCTTCTTCATCTAACTCTTCAGCTAGTTTATGAGAAAGCATAGATTGGAGTTTTGGAGTAAATGCCTCTTCGAGAGCCATTTTTGCGTTTGCTAATGCAGTTTCTTTTACGGCTTTAGCGTCAGCAATTGCTTCTTTTAACAAATCTGATTTCATTTGTTATCTCCTAAATTAAACTTTTGGATAATAAGATTATTAGTAATCTTAATAGAATATAAAATAATAATTAACCACTCATTAGATAGGAGTGGTATTGATTTACAATAAATATGGGTTAGTTGGTAAAAACGATAGAGTGTTTACTAATAATTCTCTTCCCTCCTTCTTCTAACCCAATCAGCTCTACGAGCATCATTCATTTTCTTTCTCTTCGCCGTGGTAGGCTTGGTATGTTGACGGTTTTGCTTAACCCAATCAATAACACCATTATCTTTCATAGTACGTTTCCACTTTCTAAGTGCCGCTTCAACATTACCATTGATAACCCGAACACCATTAGCGTGTCCGTATAGGAATTGCTCTTCCCTTGGTTTCTTAAACTTCTTTTCTGCCATGTGTATTTTTTTATAAAACAAAACACCTACCGAACTAACGATAGGTGTCTATAAATAGTGTTTATAAATTTAATTAAGATAGTTTATCTAAACCTTCTTTGAAATCACCAATTAAATTTCCCAATGCTCTCTGAGTCTTAGGGTCGAGTTTCTTGATGTCTTTGATGTGGTTTTTGATTACCTTAGAAACATCAACTGAAAAGTTTTGTAAGATTTCTAAATTATTCATTACTTTTTAACCTTACCTTTTTTGATGTCTCTAACCAACTCTTCTGCAGCACGGATTACATCTACTACTGATTGGTCGATTGGAACATTACGGTATTTTGATATTTTACGAACCGCCAACATTACGATTCTTTTTTCTTCGCTAGAAGCGCCTTCTCCAATAATGTCTTCGGTTACTGATTCAAAGTAAAGGTCAGACATCTTATCTTGAAGTTTAGGGTTTTTAAAATCAAACTGATACTTTTCCATTGCTCTTCTGGCTTTCAATGCCGATTTAGCAGCAACTACAAAGTATCCTTTTTTAGAACCACCTAATTTCTTTTGTAGTTTATTTGCTTGGTCTTTAGTACCAATACCCTTTTGGTTTCCCTTTGGGTCGATGATTGAATATTTGTTTTCACTTAATATATCAGTTAGTTTCATTGAAGTATCCTCTTCGATTGTTTCTTTAGCGAATTCTTTAGCGTTTTCCTTGTCGTCCTTATCAACGTCTTTTACTGGAAATTTCTTACCATCTACTTCGAACTCATCATCACCTTTAGCAATTGCTTTAGCTCTCTCAGCCCCAAACTCATTACCTTCTTTGATTTCGTAGTACTTACCAAGAACTTCACCCATCTCATCGTAACAAGACTCAAGTCGTTGTTGTAGAGTGTTTACTTCCTTGATGGTATTGGTGAATACTTTGAATGACTCGTTCATAGACTTCATGTGTCTACCAACAGTTACTTTGTCAAACCAATCACCAGTTTCCTCAAGAGTTACAGTGTGTGCAGTCTCTACGATACCTTTAATAGATTCGTATACTTCTGCTAAGTTACCTGAACGATATATAGACTCACCGAATTTCTTGTATTCAGAAACAGCTTCTAAGAATGCACGTTTTTCTTCGTTAGTCATTCCTTTTTCTTCAGTCTTCTCACCAACATTCATTCTTTTGTAAGAAAGATGTTGTGATTCATTTAAGATGTCTTTTAATTTTTTCATTATACTCCAAAATCACATTCACAATATCCACCAACTTCACACATGATGTCTCTCATCATATTGTTAGCTTTATCGTATTTATAAGTATTATTTTTTGTGGTAATCGATTCGTTGATTACACCCTCATTTGTTGGTGACAAAAATGCCCCATGAGTTGATGGGTTAGAAACAAAGTCCCAACATATCAAATCAAAGTCTTGTTCTACAGCTACTGTATCTTCGCCAATTTGTTTTACTGAACCCATACCTCTTGACGAGATACCAACAGTACATCCAGCTTTTACTAATTCTTGTAAAATCTTACCAGCTGGAGTATTGAGTATCTCAACTGTACCTACGACATCATCACCCTTCCATGAAATATCACGGATAATGTGGGATGTGTTCTTTAGTTCGACTACACCACTTTCAGGATGGTCTAATTCACCATAAGCACGATTCTCTTTGATTTCACGTCCTTGGTATTTCTTTACTTCACGTTCTAAGATGTTACGTGGATACACTCTACCATTTTGGTTTTTAGCATCAGCACGTTGTAACACACCATTTACTAAGAAACGGCCAGTTTGGTCTTTCGCCTCTTGTAACATAGTAGGTGTTACTTCAAATATCATTGTATCTACAAGTAGTTGTTTCATCTTAGTTTTCCCACACCTTTTTCTTACGATATAAATCAAAGAACACTCTTGCAAGTTCTCTACGTATCAATAGTCTGATATCTTCGAGGTCTTGTACTTCGAGGTCTTCGTTTAATTTATTTTTGTTACACCCACACGACATACTATGCACTCAATTCTTTTAGATTACGAGCAACTTTCAACATTCTTTCTGAAATCTTGCTGAATCTCTTTTGTGTAGACTTCCAATATTGTTCATTAGATACACCCATTTCACTTTTCAACTTAGTGTTCTGATTTACAATCTTTTCAACTTCGTACATCATTCGATTAATCTCTTTAATAGATTTATTTACTTTTTGATGTGCTTTCATAGAGTCATCTTTTTTGTAATCTCTATAAGTAGCTTCGATTATACGTTCTAGCTTATCTTCTAATTTCTTCATAGTTTTAGACTCCGTATTTATCTTTTTAGTTTTCTTTGGCTTCTTGTAACCAAGTACTTCTATGTGGTCAGTATCTAAATCATCTTCATCTTCACTTTTAGAAAAAGCGTTTGGAGTTTTGACCGGGCCAGCACCACCATCCATATTAGATGTTACATTAGCCTCATCAAGTTCATCGTCTTGAAGAGTTTCTATTAATTCCATCTCTTCAAACTTCTTATCCAATTGTTCTAATAAGAATTTAGACATTAGACAATCTCCGTAATTCATCCAATAACTCATGGTATCTTAAAATTGAAAGAATCTGATTTTCGTTGATTACTTTGGAATTAGCAATATTATCAATAAGATTTACAGTTTCATTTAATTTTATTTTAGCTACCATGTCGGATACCTCTACTTTAGAGAATTCCTTTTTAAGTCTCTTAGTTTCAGTAATTACAACTGACCTTAGTTTAGCTGAATTATCAATGTTGTTAATGTAAGACCTTAATACTTTCTTTTGTGACTCAGAAAGATTTGTATATTTTGAGTTGAAAGAATCTACTAAAAATTTATATGCCAATAAACGAACTTCCTTAGATTGTTCATTGTATTCTTTGTTTGTAGATTCAGTTACTATTTCAACATTATTACGTGTAATGGTTTCGAGAATCGTAGTCTTACAAGTAACATACTCTTTAGGAGATTGGTTTGATGTGTTTTCAAACAATTTATAAACCGATGCCATCTCACGATAGTTTGTTACACGATACTTAAAAAAGTCATCCATAACAAAAGCTTCTTTAACTGATTTAATTAAATTATACTTTTGTCTACGAAGAATCCCCTCGTTAAGTTTAACACGTTCGCTTAATACGATATCTATAAACTCTTGAGCTTGATATTGATTATCAAAGTTCTCTTTGGTTAGAGATTGATACAACTTTAGCTCTTTGTTTAATTCAGTTCCCTTTTTGAAATGCTTCTTGATTATTTCGAGGGCAAGCGAATCTTTGTTCGCAAGTGTATCGGATGCGATTTGTCTTACGAGTAATTCAAATAGAATACCCGTATTCTTAAACTTGCTGTGTTTTAATTTGGCCATTGTAAACCTTATCTATTACTATTCCAATTTATAAATATGTAAAAACTCATCAAATCGTGTCATCGATGAGGTTTCTCTCATCTAATAGTCCAGATTCGACCTTTTCATCTTCTAATAAAGACTCGTTTAAAATCTTAGTTGTTTTACGTTTAACATTTTTTAAAGATGATTTCAAAGCCTGCGTTTGCTCGTAAGCAAGTGGTGAATTTTTATATTTATGATATGTTGCGGCTGGTTTAATATCGGTCTTTTGACCAAGTGGGTCTCTACCAAATGCACTATCATCCGTTTTATAGTTACCTGAGGTTGATGGTCTACCAGCACCATCGAATCCCCCTTCAGGAGAACCACCATCATCGTTAGGTGTTTGATGCATTTGTGCCAAATCGTGTGGTGTACCAAATGACTCACCAGTTTTAACTGGGTCATTACCTTCGTCTTCAATTTGAGTTTGTCTAAATCCAAGTTTAAGGTCGCTAATTACTTTTAGTTGTTCTTTTGCGTACTCTTCTTCTGACATATTGAATATGTTCTTATACATCCACTCTTGAGAAACCATTTTTAGGTCTTTCATATCAGATACCAATGATACCTTCTCAGACCACAATGCAGCTTTCTCTTGTTCGTATATGATAGATGGATTTGTAAGTTCCAACTCAAAGTTAACGAGGTCTTCGTTTTCGTAACCTTGTGAGTATAAGTGAACAATTGCAATCTTAGTTAATTCAGAAAGAACAATCTTTTGGATTCTCTCAACTGAACGTGCGAATCTGATATCTTCTTGCGCTAATGTTGCTTTACCCTCAACTGACTCATCGTACCCAATAAATGCTTTTGGTACTTTTAGTGCAGCCATCATTCTATTTCTTAGGTATTCGATGTCATCAATACCACCGAATTCCATACCACTTAATGTATCTATCTCAGTACCACTTTGACCACCACGAACTGGCAGGTAGTAATCATCTAACATATTCATTAGATTAAACTTGAGATTGTAATCACCAGTATTTTGGTCAAGATATGGTACTTTCTTCATTTGGTCAATGATACCTCTCATGTGGTTATCAACTTCACCAGGTGGAATGTTACCTACATCAATTTTAAATGTACGTCTTTCAGGTGCTCTCATAATTCTATGAATCATCATAGCGTCTTCCATAAGAGTCAACTGCTTCCAAGTCTTTCTTGCACCTTCTAATAATGAACGGCCATAAGGAAGGAAGTTTGTATCTGCCATCAAACGGAAATGTGCAATCTGATAGAACTCAAATATGTCAGCATTCTTGTTTACACTTGCTCCATGAGCAGCACCCATAGAACCTAACTTAAATCTTACTTCATATGGGTTGTCGGGATTAAATCCTTCTTCACGTTCTACTTCATATGCCGACATTGGTGATACGTTTACGATACCAATACCCTCTTCAATGTCAAGGTGTAGGAAGTAATCACCATATTTACTCATACCACGAATCCATGCCCAAAGGTTGAACTCGATATTCATAACGTCATAGAATAAGTTATGTAGAATATTCTTTATGTTTTCATCTTGTGTCTTAATACGTAGAACGTCACCCATATCGTTTTTAAGTGTACATTCATCTGCGTAAATATCTAATACTGAATTTAGAATGGAGTCTTTATCCATTGCTTCGTAATCAGTATACAATTCTAATTTGTTTGAATGATAGTTGAATTGATTATTATAGGTCTCCCAGTTTCTACGAGACGTATGCATTCTACCAAATCTATCATAGTAAGATGAACTACGTAAGTTACCTTGAGATTGTAGTCTCTGAGTATCTATGGTTTGGGTCTTACCTTTACCAATCCTACGGACAACAACTTGAGTGTTGAATAATTTGCCTAACCTGCCAAAAAGTGATTTATCTGCCATAATTGTGTCTCTAACTAAAAGTATATACTTCTACAAGTTATAAATATACAAAAAATAAACTTAACTACCAAATTTATAATAACCAAGTTAAATCATGGTCTTTCCCATGTTGGTCTTTTTGTTTCCAAGGGTCTTGTCCGGTGCTTCTATTAGAATAAACACCAGTACTCGATTTACCAATATGACCTAATGTCGTTCTCGTCAAATCCATACCTTGTTGTCTTAATTTTAATGCCGTATCACGTACCCAAAGACCAGTGGAGAATGATATCACCAAATCATCATTATAACCACGCTGTGCTTCAGCTCTACTACCATTCCATATGAATACAAACAATTCGTCTATAAGTCTCTTAGAATGGATTATAGGGGTTCTTTCTCTCATATACATATCTAACTTAGATATTACTAATGGACGAGTTCTACTTGTCATAGAAAATCCAGGAACCATATCCTCTTTACGTTTTAAGTCAAATCCTTTTCTTAGATGTATATCATCATCTATGTAACCCACATCTCTATATGAATAATATAGATTATCATAGTTTCTATCGATTACTTCTTGTATCACTGCCCAACCAATATTTGCATTTTCAATCACCAACATAGCGTTGTTCCATTCGGCCGCTACTGAGGTTAACATTGCCCCATACTGTTTAGTATCAATCTTACCTTTGTATTCTGCTACTTGTTCAACAGTCTCTACATCAAATACATGGAATGCTGAATAATCCGATGAGTCACCACGAGCCACATCAGCAACCACCACATAATCACGAGAATAATTTGGATAGTCCCACAACCAATAGTTACCATCAAACCCACGTTTTTCTAATGGGTCTTTTACGTAAGTCTCTTCATACCATTGTAGTGTAGAACCTTCAACTACCGTATGACCAGAACTAATAAAGTCACAATCACATTCTTGTGCTGCTCCCTTAGTTCCTAATAATGTTTCTTGTTCATCTCTCCAAGTTTGATTTCTCTCAGGATGGACTGTCCAATGTAACTCGGTTGGAAACCATTGCTTACCTTGTTGTGCTTGTACCCAAATCTTATGAAACCAATTACCCACACCATTTGGAGTGGACAATACGATTGCGCCCCCACCAGTAGAAAGTGTAGATTGTGCCGAAGTCCAAATCTCTTCTACATTATTAATAAATGCAGCCTCATCAATAATCAACATCGACAATGCCTCAGAACGACCAGCATCACCTGCGGCAGATGTTGCTTTAATTTGAGAACCATTACGTAATCTTAGAGATAGTTTGTTATCCTCTTCAGTTTGACCCTTTAACCACGTTGGTAAGTTATCGTGCATGAATCTTACCTTAGTAACAAGATTCTTAGCAACCTCTTGTTTGGTTGCAATTACAAGAATGTTTTTGTCTTCGTGAAACAACATCAACCATAATGAATATCCGGCTGACATTGTTGAGATACCTAACTGACGTGACTTTAGAATTACATTGAATCTATTATCACTCACATTACCCATCAACTCCTCTTGGAATGGGTATAGATTAAATAAAATCTTTCCGCGGTGTGGGTGTTGGATATAACAATATTTTCTGAAGAAGTAAACTGGGTCTTTAGCACATTTAACCCACTCTTCTCTGATTAATGTTTTTATATCTTTTGCCATACTATATTACAAACAACACTGCGATTAAGGTTGCACCACCAGCACCACCAAATAGAATACCATTCCAAAACTTTGCTCTACGTTCTCGTTTAAGAGATTTGATTTGGTCATCTCGTAATACTATAATGTTGTCTTTTTCCAATATAATATTATCTTTGTTTTGTAAAGCAATTGAATAGTTAGCAAGTTGTTCAGATTGTAAATCCAACTTTTCCGATTGGAATAACACCAATTCTTGTGTAGTTTGTAATTCTATAACAACAATATCATACTTTGATTTTAAAGTCAAGGCATTTTCTACTGCGGTTCTCGGAACACAAACTAAACTATCACTTGAAAGTGTTTGTGAATACAGTGATAAGGTCATCATGAGACATATCACTAAACTTATCAGCTTGGTCTTCATATCGATTTCTCAAATTAGTTAATCTTGCTTGAGTCGAGTCAATCTTGAAATCGATATTAGCAATTTGATTATTTAAAGAAAGATTAAGTTGGAGAAGTGAATCAGTCTCACTCTCCAACTTGTTAATCTCTGATAGATACGACTCTTCCTTTTCTTGTAACATACGTTCATATTCTTTCTTGTATCTATTACCTAAAAACAATTGTTGATAGATTAGAACACCAGCAAGACATACAATTATTAAGTATGTTGGGTTGAGTCGTTTCATTTACTTATTATAAAGTTCGTAAACTTTGTTAATAAGGTTCGTTTTGTTAAGCGTAGAATCCAATTCAATATTGTGGTCTTTCACAGCAGCTTCAAATAACTGTGCTTTTGTCATAGAACGTAGTTTACTTTTAGTAACCTTTCCTTTGACAGCCGACATTACATCTTTAAGTTCGTCTGCTACGTCTGCAAACTCTTCTTTAACTGATTGTAGCTTTTCCTTTGCATCTGCTACCGTTTCCATGATTTGCTCATCGATGGTAGTTTTGTTCAATAATCTATTCCATAGACCGATGAACCAATTTTTAAGTTTTGTCATGATTTTCTTTTTTTGTTAAACTTATTGTATTATATAAGTATGTAACTCAAAGTTAATTAAGTTACCACTTACGACAAGACCAATATCTAGCTTTATGTCTTGGTCCTGGATTATCACAATTGTGTCTTGCTCTAAATGCCTTACGTCTCGCAGGGTCATTCTTTTTGATAGACATAGTTTTACCCTTTGCTGAAGAACCACCATGTCCAAAGTTTACCTTTACAACATTTCCTTTTGGATTCTTTACATACACTTTAAACTTTTTAACATCACCTTGCATTGGCTTACCAAGTTTTACATCACGACCTTGATACTCTGCTTCATCAAGTGTTGGGTTTAGTGCGTAGATGTCACTATTCTGCTCTTTATGTAGATTTAACATCTGAGAATATTCTTTCATAAAGTTTATGAAGTCATGTGTTTCTTCAATACTTTCTACATCATATTCTTCAATCACCTCATCACCTTCGTTTCTTCTCTTCTTAGAGTAGAGGTAGTCTTTATATAGTTCTTCATAATCAACACCATCTTTCTCATAATCCGATAGTGCTTCAGTTGATATCGATTCCTTATATAGTTTAAACATCGAATCTCTGAACTTAGTATTACTAAGGTCTGATTGATATTTTTTGATGAGCGATTGTGCTTTACTTAGGTTTTTCTTTGATACTATGTAGTGTGTTCCCTTACCTCTATATTTTTCAAAGGAATACCACATATTAGTTTCAAGTCCCTTATCAACGACTTTACCATCTTTATCAAGTATCATATATAATCCGCTTGAATATGTTGCTTCATTTTTAAATGATGATACATATGGGTTGTCAATGACCTTACCCAACTCAGGAGTAAAACCATACTTGTCTTCCATAAAGTTTTTTACATTATGGTATTCTTCTCTGATTAATTCTTTGAGTTGTTTTTCAGTCATTTTATTTTACCTTTTTAGCTAATGAGTAAAAGTCAATGTTGAATCTAAATCCAGCACCATCATACCCACCATCTATTTCAACTGGAACTTTGAGTTGTTTCTCAAGTGTCTTTCTCAATTCACCTTTTACATCAACATCATTATCAATTGCGTCTTGGAGACCATCTAAGTCATTACCACTTGCAGCGATTAGAGTCAATCCTTTTGAATCACCCATCACTTTAAAGTTTACCGAGTCGTTACCCAATCTTACTTTTGCCTCTTTGATAAGGCCTTCACCGAATTGTTTAACCATCTTCTTTTGAACTGGGTTATTAGGTTTACCCGCGATTGCAGATACTAACTTCATTCTATCAGCAAGTTTACCCTTCTTAACGAATTGGTATACTTTTTCAATGTCTAAGTTGTTGTCATCAACAAACTTTTGGATAGCATCTTTGTTCATACCAGTCAAACCACCGATTTCCATTGCAGTTCTACTAGCTGCTTCGTTTACTGATTCGTTCATATATTTCTTCCAATCTTTGTGTTCAGGTGCGAGTGCAGTACGACCCATATTTTTTCTCAAATCTTTGTTCTGCTCTCTATTATCTGGATGTGCAATTCTTG
>Ga0181392_1000917_pt1 | contig 11291 bp, 12 predicted proteins | sample 15SPOviralmetaG_FD_130083 | JGI IMG/M metagenome (GOLD analysis project Ga0181392, IMG submission 130083) | Marine viral communities from the oligotrophic San Pedro Time Series (SPOT) site, San Pedro Channel, CA, USA - 15 SPOT_SRF_2010-09-15 | ecosystem: Environmental > Aquatic > Marine > Strait... | reverse complement strand
CTTAAAAAAAGACTTATGTTTTCAAGAAGCTATTGAATATGTAGTAGAAAATTCAACAAAAGAGGACGTTTCTAAAATATGTAACTCTATAAATATTGTCAAGCCAGGAGGCTTAGGAAAACACAATAATTATGATGTCTCATCAGATCCAGACATATCACTTCTTGAGATCATGAAAATATCATCGGATTATGATTTGATTTCTAAACAATATGCATTTTTTTTTGAAGATATACTCAGATTTATATTACCAACACTTGATAATGCTTTCCATAGAATTAAAGATAGAAAGTTAGCTATTTCATATACATTCCTAAAAATTTTAGAAAAATACCCAGATTCTCATATATGTCGTAAATATGATGATAAAATAGCAAAAAAGACTAGCAATGAGGCCTCTGATTTGATAAAAATACTAGACGGGGATACTCGACATGAGTCATGGGGTAAAAAACTAATGTCTCTTGATAATCATTTCAAAATGGCTCGAGTGAATCCAGGGACAACAGCAGATTTATTGGTTGTTTCAATGATGATTTATGATTATTTCATTTGATTACCAAATAGATAAGCTTACGTTCGTTTATTAATAAACAATAATAATAGGAGATAATAATGGCAGTAGTCGACAAAGTATTAGTTGGTGAAGCGTTAGTTGTAACCGAAGGTGGGGATAACGAAATTTCACATATCGACTTGTTAATGGGACCACGTGGTTCTGCAGTAGAAGATGCATTTTGTAACACTCTTTGTAATAACAAAGATGGTTTTACATCTTTATTAGCTGTAGTTTCACCTAACTTACTATGTAAACCAGCGACAGCTATGTTTAACAAAGTAACAATTAAAGGTGCTAAACAAGCAGTTCAAATGTTCGGACCAGCTCAAGCAGCTGTTGCAAGAGCGGTAACTGAATGCGTTGAAGATGGAACAATCCCAGCTGATGAAGCTGATGATATATTCATTTGTGTAGGTGTATTTATTCATTGGGACGCTGATGATAATAAACGTATCTACGATTATAATTTTGAAGCTGTAAAAATGGCTATCAAAAACGCTATAAGTGGTGAGCCTAAAGCACAAGATGTTGTTGCTAAGAAAGCTACAGAACACCCATTTGAAAAATAATCATATCTGATTATGTTAGAAAGAGCTGGCTTATTTGTCAGCTCTTTTTTTTATTAAAAATGAATTTGTATCTTTTTTAAAAAGTAGAGAAGATACTAACACACCAGAGAAACCCATCAATTCAAGTTTATTTATATCAAAAGTAGATTTGATTCCACCTCCAACATAGTATTGAACTGAGCTTTTTTTGTTCATAGCACGAATATATTTATAATCTGGACCTCTTTTATTTCCCACATCAGCTATATTCATGAGAATAACTTTAGTTTTATATGATGAGTCAAAATTTTTAAAACTATTTATACCTAATAATCTATTTTTATAGTCATATGAATGAATATAATCTTTATACATATAATTAATATTCTTAATTGAAGAACAACTTTCACTACATAGTATAGGAATAATATTCTTTTTGGTTAATCGGTGATCTATTTTTCCTCCGATGTCTACCCAAAAATTAATATATTTATTTTCGCTAGCAATATCTTTTATTAAATCAATATTATCACTTTTACTTATTAGTGAATCAATGTCAGCAATATATAAAATAGAGGGATGATATATTTTTGTCATTTTTCTTATAAACTTAAATGGGTCTGACGAAAAGTCAGAATCATTTTCGATAGGAACATAGCTATCTCGATTGCCTTTGATAGCTTTAACAACTTTACCATTTTTTATATCAATTGCAGGTATAATATTCATGATGAAAAATATTCTTATATATGAGTATATTACAGGCGGAGGTTTGATAGGGAAAAACTTTGATCATAGCCTGTATAAGGAAGCCAATCTAATAATAGATTCACTAATAATGGATACGAATAATACTGTAAATTTTTTTTGTGACTATCGGCATAAGTATAAGAATCATAATAACGCAATTCCTATTACTACTGCTAATATGGATATTATATATAATGCTGATTATATAAATTCATATGATTATTTTCTACCAATTTGCCCAGAGACAGATTTAGTACTTTATGACTATATTAAAGAAATAAATCCATATGTTTACAATATGAAAGTATCCTCCCCTGAAGCCTTATTAGTTACGAGTGATAAAATGTTACTAAAAGGTATTTGTAATCAATATAATATTTCCCATGCAGATTCATACAATATAAAATCAAATCCTGATGTGTATATCATCAAAGACAGATTCGGATGTGGATGTAATAATGTAAAAATTACTAATAATAAGAATTTAAAAGTTCCATCGAATAGAGTCTATGAAAAATACGTCACTGGCGAGTCATATAGTGTTAGCCTTTATATTTCAGGTTCTAATTATGAAATGATCTCTATCAATCAACAAGTCATAAAGCTTTATAAGAATCATCTTAAGTTGAAAGCTATCAATGTAAATATCTATCCAAGTTTTAGAAATTCACTTTTTAAATTCATCGATGATATTTTAATAGCTATACCTGGCTTAGAAGGATTCATAGGATTTGACTTTATCTATAATAACAAAGAATTATTTCTCATAGATATTAATCCTAGATTTACTACTTCGATGTCTGCGATTAATACTTGTAAAGGAAATCACATACTAGACTATATCAATGAGACTATATATGAGCAAACCGGAATACCATGCAAAATAAATCTATAAATAAAACTATAATAGGTTGGGACATTGGAGGTGCTCATATCAAGTACTGTGTCATATCTGATAATTCAAATATTATTTGGTATGATATTATGGATTTCGAATTCTGGAATGAATATAAAGATTTCAAAAATATATTAATTGAAATAAATTCAATTTATAAAAAAAAGAATTATCATATTGAAAACTATTTCACTATGTCTGCAGAAATGTGTGATTGTTTTAATGATAGAAATAAAGGAGTTGAATTTATTATTAATGAAATTATTAAAAGTAACTGTACAGCATATATTTTTACTAAAAATGGCTTTCTGAGAGCATCAATGGTAAAAAAATCATTATTAAAAGCCATTGGCTCATTTAACTGGTATGCAACTGCACTCTATATTGCTTCTTCATTTCCAGATGTAATAGCAATTGATTTTGGTTCTACTACATGTGATTTTATAATTATTAAAAACGGCAAAATTAAAAATAAAAGAACATCTGATATAACTGGCTTGCAATCACGCGAATTATTGTACAGTGGATGTTCACGAACACCTATATATTCACACATTAATAAAATTAATTATAAAAAAAACAGTTATACAATAATTCCCGAACAATTCTCTTCGATGTCAGATATTTATATTATTTTAGATAAATTAAGTGTTGATTCTATATATTCCAAAACATCAAATAACAGTGATCACACAAAAATAAATGCATATAAAAGAATATCTAGGTCATTTGGATTTGACTTTACAAACAAAAAATTAGATTTGGTTAAGAATCTGTCAAAAAAAATATATAATAATCAGATAAAACTAATTGAAAATTATATTTTATTTCATCAAAAAAAATATTTTAAAAATAGCAAGAAACTAAATATTATGGGTATAGGGTTAGGTCATAGAGCGATATCTTATATCAGTAGTAAAAATCATCTAAATTACATAGATATTAATAATATATTAGAAACTAATATACATAATGGCTCTGATTTAACAAAACTATTCTCATCATATGTAATGTGCAGGCTTAATAAATGACATATAAAATTGAACAACTAGATTTTTCAATATCTTCCCATGAATATTTTGAATTTATAAAAAATAATGATTGGGCTATATATCTCAATAGTAATAATCAAAAATATTCTGATCAAAGATTTGATATCTTAACTTCTGACCCAGTAGAAAAAATAATTCATGATGATAAAAATGATAGTTCTTCTAATAAATATAATAAAGAAGATATATTTTCTTCATTAAAGAAAGCAATGGAAAAGTATAAATGTGAATCAAATAAAGATATTCCATTTTGTGGAGGAGCTATGGGTTTTATATCATATGACTATGGAAGTAAGATTCATAATATCGAAAAGAAAAATAATCAAGACTTTCAATATCCTTTAGTAGCTTTTGGAATTTATGATTGGTGTATTATCTATGACTATCTCAAGAAGAAATCATTTATCTTATACTATAAAAAAAATAAATTAATAGATAGATTATTAAAACTATCACATAGTGATCTAACTACTAAAAAATCGAAATCATTTAAATGCACATCAAGATGTGAATCAAATATGAACTATGATTTATATTATTCAAAACTATCTAAAATATTGAAGTACATTAAAAGCGGAGATTGTTATCAAGTGAATCTTGCTCAAAGATTTTCTCTTGGATTTGAAGGTGATGAATATGAGATATACAAGACACTAAGTACATCATTTGGATCACCATACTCAGCTTTCATGAATTATCCTTTTGGCAAGATATTATCATTTTCACCCGAGAGATTTTTATCTATTAATCAAGGAATTGTTGAAACAAAGCCTATTAAAGGAACAAGACGAAGATCTTCTGATCCAGTTATTGATAAAAAAAATATTGATGAACTTAGGTTGTCAGAAAAAGACAAAGCTGAAAATCTTATGATTGTTGATTTATTAAGAAATGATTTAGGGATAAATTGTAAAAATGGAAGTATAAAAGTTGATAAACTTTTTGAAATTGAAACATTTGCAAATGTTCATCATCTTGTTAGTACAATTAGCGGAGAAGTAGATAAAAACTCAAATATTTATAATCTTATAAAAGATGCATTTCCTGGTGGTTCTATAACAGGTGCACCCAAATTAAGATCTATGGAGATAATTGAAGAATTAGAACCTAATAATAGATCAATTTATTGTGGAAGTATTGGTTATATTGGATTTGATGAAAAAACAGACTTAAATATTTCAATCAGATCTATGCTTGCAGTTGATAAAAGTCTATATTTTTGGGGCGGGGGAGGTATCGTCAACGATTCAGATATTAGGAGTGAATATAATGAATCTATTGATAAGGTTAAACCGCTTCTTGATACATTTTCTGATTAATATTTCTTATAGTACTAAGTATGTTTTGACATTGAGTAGGTTCAATATTGTCTCTAGTTTGAGATGAACATAGTGCACCCCTAAATCCAATGAAGTCAGATTTAAAACGCATAGCATTTTCAATATCCTTATGTTTTATTGAGCCTGAAAGACCACAAAACTTATTTGCCATATGGCATTCAGAAATAAAAGAGTATATTAAATCACTATTGCATATATCAAGAGTCGATATATTAGATTTCGTTATCGTATCTATCATAAGGCCATCATAACTGAGTTTACATAAATTTTTTATATCTTGTATATTAAGATTATTATCTGCAAATAAAACACCTACAGTTTTAATATTCAAATGAGAAATCTTCTTTAAAAAGATTGAATGCATTTCAAGATGATCTATATCAAATATTCCTATTTTAATATAATTAATATATAAAGAGTTTAAAAACTCTGCTCTTTCATAAATAACATCGATGTTTGGGTGGGTATCATTTCCTGCTGTGACACTTAGAGATTTAATATTTAACTTATTTGCAATGAGTTTAATTTCTTTGTCTCCAGCATATCCTAAAGCTCCATCATTTATATTCTTTATATCAACAATATCAAAATTATAGTTAGATATTATTGAAGCTTCATTAAAATCTTTTATACTAGCTAAAGATCTAATCATTTTTTTTAAAGTATTTATTTATCTTTTCTTCAATCCATGACCATGCTTCTTTTTCATTTTCACCGGCCGTTTTGTCTATTCCAATTTTTAAATATTGCAGCTCATCCTTAACTTTTGTATCATCAATTCTACCAAGACGAGTAGATAGGACTGCTAACTCTATGACTGAAAATTGAGCTCTATTAAAGCCAAGAAATGGTCTATGAATCTCTTCATTAATAATTCTGCATGTTATTCTTGGTCTAACAGAATCATCATAGTGTTTGTGCACTTTAACATTCATATGTGTATTTGTATTTTCAAGATGTGGGACATATTTATTTTTAGATTCATTTAATAACCAATCTTTCTTCTTACCAGTTACAATTCCAGAAAAAACTTTCACGTTATCTATAAAGTTAATTGTTGCCATGTCAGTTTCTAGAATATTATTCAGGGTTTGAGATGGTTTGAAGGGAGAAATCTGTACAAGCCTTGTTTCATCATCTTTGATAATTTTTATTCCCATTGGAGCTATATGAACTTTTTTATCTTTACTAACTGTCGTGACTATTACTTCGTGAATCATTTTCTTTTTTTAAATGTAGGCCCTAGTTCTTTTGATTGTAGTTTATTATCATCTTTTTTATCTATTAAACAACCCCAATCTAATTCTTCATCTTGCGAATACTCTTTTCTCAATTGGTATGCTATTTGCGCTCTAGCAAGTTCAACACCTAAATAAAATGAGTGCCCTGAGTCTTCCTCTACCTCTAAAAATTCATAGAAATTATAAGGGTCAGAAAATACCTTATAAATGGTTTTGTTAAATAAATGAATGCCGTCATCATTTACATATATTCGATAATTCTTGTCCTTTATATTACTCTTCATATCTATTAATTCATCAGAGGTGTATGCATAGTCCTTGTGACCATGATTGATTAACAATCCATCATTAATATGTTTTGGAGTTATATTGTTCTCGGAGGCTGCATGGATGATTCTTCTTGCCAGATCAGTTTCTCTAATAACTGTGGAACAATGCCTGCTTACTTGAGTGGTAAGAATATGGTTTAATTTTAATTCCTCAACTATACCAAGCATAATCATATTTATACCAGATGTGTCAGCATGTGTGAGTTCAGTTATATTTCCTATACCAATCATAATATGTATGTCTGGATATTTTTCTCTTAAATAAATGTATCTTTCTATACTTTTAGTAAATCCGTATGAAATAGGATCCAGAATTGGATCAGCTATAAAAGTTAGTTTATCTGCAATGGCTCTATCAATTAGCTTATAAAAATTTTTCATATTATTATCTGTTGGAATTAGGATGGGATATGAATCCAAATTTTCTAAGATATGATACGATTCATCTTTTATGCTTAGCAGATAATCTGCGCCCGCTTTCGAACCCCTTATTAGCTCATCTGTATTATGGGAGTCTATACTTACATAAAAGTTTCTATTTTTAAGCTCTTGTACTATTTCTTCTAGGTGAGGAAACTTTTTGTTTGGCAGACAGCCTATATCAATTACGTCTGCTCCCTCTAATCTAAAATACTCAGCTCTTTTTATTACTTCCTCAACTGTCATATTCAAAGCATCAGTAATTTCTCCGAATATAGATGTTTCAAACTTTGATAAATCATATTTTACAGGGCTAGCACCAAATAATGTTGGTAGATCTTTTAATTCATCTGGTCCTCGCACGATTTTTTTATCAATATTTTTTATTAATAATTCTAAGTCACCGCGCACTCTTCCTGGAATAATAATTTCATCGAAAGAATCTACGTTACCAATCCTTCGCTCAATCATGTCGGTTGTTAAAAGAGCAGCAACATTTACATTTAAATTTCTTATTTCATAATTAAATTCTTTATTTTCTATAGATTCAATAACGGTTCTTAGTCCTTTTTCAGCTAACTTGCCGGTGATAAACAATATATTTTTCATTTATTTAACTTTTTAAGATTATTTCTCAATGACTTAACATTATCAACTACCGTAACGTTTCTAAACTTTTTTAAAGCTTTATAATTTTTTAAGTCGATATCTCTTGGGTATAGTGTGACAAGCTTTTTAGGAGCTTGCGTTATTACAACTGGTTCAGTATCACATGCAAATACTAAAGAATGAATTTCACATTTACCTGCTTGAGCAAACATATTTGTAACTAGGTTATTTGAAATACCTTGTGCCATTAATGCAATTGTATTAGAGGTTGCTGGAGATATGACAACTAATTTATATACAGACTCATACAGAAGACTAACAGGTGAAGCACTAGATGTTATGTCTTTGAATACTTTAATTTTATTTTTTTTAAATATTGATAAATCATAGTTATACCATTTTAAAACTTCTTCACCAGCTTTACTTAGATATAAGTCTACATTTTCTAATGTAAGCATTAAATCTATTGATTCTTTTAAGTAGTGGCCTGAACCAGTAATGCACCATGCAATCTTTTTTTTATCCATATAGCTTTTTTATAAAATCTTTATTTATTTCGATATCTTCTTTTGAGTTTATGTTTAAGAACATTTCATTATCATGGTTAAATAATACTTCATCAAACCCACATGAAGTATACCATTTATCAATCTTTCTCTCTCCAGATTGTAGAAATACTTCAAGATTATTTACTAAGTATGAATCAATGCAGGCATAGACAGGCTGCAATCTACTACCAGTTTTAATCACCTGTATCGATTTATTACTTCTATAGCTGAGTAATACCTCAAAATATTCTCTATTAATAAAAGGACCGTCGCATGGCAAAATAATTAACTTCTCATTTTTACATTTTCTAAGAGCTGTATAAATACCTGAAAGGGGACCCTGAAAATCATCTAATATATCTGTATACACTGGTTTATGTATCTTTTCATACTTTTCAAGATTATTGTTTGCTATGACGAATACATCTGATGAAAAACCATACGCGATACCAGTGATCCTTGAAAGAACAGATTTTCCATTAAAACTTAATAATCCCTTGTCATTACCTTGCATACGTGATGATTTACCACCTGCTAATATTGCAATTGATAGAGCATCCTTTTGTAATTCGTTCGACATTACAATATTATAATCGGATAATTTAAAATAAATAACTTATATAATTAGATATGAAAGTTTTCTTAGCGCCCATGGTAGGTAGAACAGACAAATACTTTAGGAAATTAGCACGTATAATTTCACCAAACATTGTCTTATTTACAGAAATGATTACTATCGACTCTCTCATAAGGGGTAATTTCAAAAAATATTTAATAAAAGAGACAGAACATCCATTAGTAATTCAACTCGCAGGGGATGATAAAGATAAATTTATAGAGTGTACGAAGATTGTATCAGATCAAGGTTTTGACGAAATTAATTTAAATATTGGATGCCCTAGCTCAAAAGTTGTAAAAGGTGGATTCGGTGCATGCCAAATTGAAGAACCAGCTAAGGTTGCTGAATATGTAGCTGCCATAAAGTCGCAGACACAAATTCCAGTATCAATTAAAACAAGATTGGGTTTAGGCTACGATCATGATTTAAAAAATATTATAGAATTTATTCAAAAAACTAGTGCAGCAGGATGTGATATTTATTATATTCATGCACGAAATGCTATTTTAAGTGGTATATCGACACGTAAAAATAGGAGTATACCACCTCTGAGGTATCATGATGTTTTAAAACTTAAAGAACTGTTTCCTCAGATTAATATTCATATAAATGGAGGCATCAATAATATAGATGAAATTAAGAATATGTTGAATATATATGATGGGGTCATGATAGGAAGAAAAATTTATGATAACCCGCTGTTTCTAACAGAAATAGAAAATATAATATTTTCTAATAAAAATAGTTTTTCAATTAAAGATATTGTGTGCGAGTATATCTCTCAACTTGATTCAGAAGAGGCATCAAATAAGCAATATGCGCTTAAACATCTTACGAATCTTTATAAAGGAACACAATTATCCAAGAAATGGAGAATACATCTACATAACTTAATTAATACCAGACAGTCTATTGATAATATAAGAAACTTTTATGTCGAGAATAACTATGAAGAAAAAAAAATTAACTGCTCGTGATGCAGATATAAATAGACTTTATGAGGAGTCTGTCCAATGTACAGAATTTGAAGTAAGTTTTATTAATAAGCTGTTCAAAAAATATAATCAAACTAAATGTAAGAGCTTAAGAGAGGACTTCTGTGCCTCTGGACTAATATCAACAGAGTGGGTTCAAGATAATAGGGATAATATTGCTATTGCAGTTGATTTAGATAGGAATATGATCACAGAGGCAAAGAAGACAGCCTTATCAAGACTTACACCTGAGCAGCAAAAAAGAATCAGTATTTGTTATGGAGATTCGTCAAAATTTAATAGTAAGACTGTGGACTGTGTCCTGGCTACAAATTTCAGTTATTTTGTTTTTAAGGATAGGAAAAATTTAATTAAATATTTTAAACATGCCTATAAACAACTGAAAAGAAAAGGAATATTTATGCTTGATGCATTTGGTGGTTATGAGGCTCATCAGCTTTTAGAAGAAAGAACAAAGCACAAAAACTTTACATACGTATGGGACCAATCCTCTTTTAACCCGATCACACATGAAATCAAATGCTATATCCACTTTGAGTTTCCTGATAAAACAATGATTAAAAAAGCTTTCACTTATAACTGGCGGTTATGGACATTACCAGAGATACAAGAGTGCCTAAAAGAAGCCGGTTTCAGAAAGATAGATGTATATATGCAAGGCTGGAATGATAAAAAAAATGAAGAGACCGAGAGATTTTATAAAGTCACTAAATGTGATGCAGATCCAGCATGGGTCGCCTACTTAGCAGCTAGAAAATAGATTGATTACTGGCTATAGAAATCTATAATACGAATGAGAGTTAGTTATACAGCTACTATGTTTACATAGAGGAAAGTCCGGGCTCCAGGGATAAAAGCGCCAGGTAATACCTGGAAAATGTGAGTTTTGGAAAGTGCTGCAGAAAATAACCGCCTTCTATGAAGGTAAGGGTGAAAAGGTGAGGTAAGAGCTTACCGCTGATTAGGTAACTAATCAGGCAAAAGTAAACCCCGCTTGGAGCAAGGCAAATTTGTGATTCATCCCAATATAATCACATGGTTGCTGCTGATGAGGTTATTGGTGACAATAACCCTAGATAAATGGCTGTACATGACAGAACCCGGCTTATCAACTAACTCTCACATTCTCAATAATAAGTTATAAATCATTGATAAATAACAATTTAATTTATTCATAATTTTTCATAAAATCATTAATTTAGAGCTACTTAAGCTTGCATATACTAAAAATAAGGCATATAGTGTTGATAAATGGAATATTTTGTCAATTAGTGGAGAATAATGGATAATCTTTTCAAAGGTATACATAACCTCAACCTTGATTCAAAAGGTAGATTAGGCATCCCAGTAACCTATAGAGACCATATTATTGGTCTTCTTAAGGCT
>Ga0181392_1000913_pt1 | contig 11313 bp, 18 predicted proteins | sample 15SPOviralmetaG_FD_130083 | JGI IMG/M metagenome (GOLD analysis project Ga0181392, IMG submission 130083) | Marine viral communities from the oligotrophic San Pedro Time Series (SPOT) site, San Pedro Channel, CA, USA - 15 SPOT_SRF_2010-09-15 | ecosystem: Environmental > Aquatic > Marine > Strait... | reverse complement strand
CCAGACATTGTACCGCCTGATGTTGGAAGACCACCGCCAACTTGTGTGTCAACGTACGCTTTTGTGGTTAAATCTTGTGCAGCAGTTGGATCACCTGCCCCAGTAATTTTGTTAGTACCCATAGCTATCGCGCCACTCATAGTACCACCCGCAAGAGGTAGCTTTAATGCGATAGAGTTAGTTACTGTTGTGTGAAAAGCTGCGTCATCATCTAATGCAGCAGCAAGCTCATTAAGCGTGTCTAATGCAGCAGGAGCGCCATCAATAAGGTTTGTAATTAGCTGATCAGCATACGCCTTGGTCACAGCGTCAGTCGCAGCAACAGGCGTACCAATATCTGTTAGTCGTGCAGTGTTAAAGTCTACTGTACCTGTTAACGCAAGATTATGTAAATTGGTAGTACCAGATGTTGCTGTAACATTTCCTGTCAAATTTCCCGTGACATTTCCTGTGACATTTCCCTGGAGATTGCCTGTTACGTTACCTGTCACCGCACCTGTGAGGTCACCTGCAAAGCCTGTAGTAGCCGTTACGGTAGTTCCTGTAATAGCTAAAGCAGAGCTACCACCTATAACCATACCGTTGACTGTACCGCCTGTAAGGACGGCATTACTAGAGTTTAACGTACCGTTAGCGGTAAGTGTGCCTGTGACAGTTCCAGTAGCAGTAGTAATAGAGCTAGGATTAGTGCCTAGTTCTACAATCTGAGTAGAATTATTCTCTGTAAAAATTCGCTTGTCAGTTACGTTAACCGCTAACTCGCCTTTAACCAAGTCACTCGTACTTGGTACGGCTGATGCGGTAGAGCTATTCTTGGTAATAATTACTGTCATGATTTATCTCACCACTTAGTCTTATGACTCCAATAACGAGCCGATAACTTTGAAGGGGATGCGTCTTGTGCGTTATGCCTAGCGTAGTAAGATTTCTTTCTAGCTTTATCTTTGGCAGTCTTGGGATTACTCCCTGCGCCTTTAACGCCTTGTTGTCCAAATCGTATAGTCTTAATTTGGTCACCTTGTTTAGCCACAACAACATGACTCTTGGTGGGATGACCAGGAGTACGCTTTGGTTTGTTAAAACCAGAAACGCCAATCTTTTTTAATCGGGGATCTTTCATAAAGAATAAGGGGGCAGATTGCTCTACCCCCCTCCTCTATTAACCATTTACAGCCATTATGAAACCGCTGTCAGGACGATAAGTCTTAACACCGTATAATGTGTCAGCAGTATAAAGAGTACCTAAGAACTCTTGCTTATACTGAGTCTGTGAACGTATGCCTAACTGCTCTGCCAAGATCATTGTATCGTTGTGAACTAGCATAGCTGCTCGGATTTGACCACCTGCTGAGTTTTGTGCAGCAGTCTCAGTGATCGGGCAGTTAGTAGAAATGAATACATCGATGCCGTATAGGTTACCGATCTTTCCATTTTGTACAGGCTCACCGCTTACAAAGTCAGAAGAGACATATCGGTCAACACCCATGATTGCATTACGCAATGCAGGAGGTATTACGAATGCACGATTATCCATAGGGACATCAGCATCATCTTGCTTCTGAATAAGGTCACGGAAACATGCATCTGTAAATACGTCTGCTGTTGTGACTGTGTCGTCAGCGTATGCGGTTAAGCCAGTTGACGCATCACAGAAAAATGCAGCAGCAGTATTAGTCCAAGCAGTACCGTTACCAGTACCGAAAGACTTACCAAGATCCATGAGGTCTGTATCGACCTGACGGGATAGGGCATAGCCTGCATCTGAAGTATAGAAGTTACGAAGACTTGAAAGAGCTTGTGTCTCAGTAATGTCCTCAATAATGCGTGAGTATTCGTAGTGCTTGTCTATTGCAACTTGCACTTCGCCCTCAGTAGCATTCTGAATTGTTACCGCAGTAGCAGAAGCCTTAACGTGAGCATCTCCACGAACGGGAGCAGGAATGTGAAAAATATCACCCTTCTTTCCTGTTACGCTCATCTTCTTAACAATGTTTGCGAGAATTAGATTCTTCTCATAGGCAGCACGAATTTCGTCCGACCAAATTTCTGGAATAAATGTAGCAGCACTGGTATTAGTTACCGCACCGCCCATATTGGGATAGGTTGAATCAGTCATGTCTTAGATCTCCAAAAGGTTATCTAACCCTTTTTTCAGCATAGGCACGTTGGATTTCTCCTTCCATAGCCATATACCTTTTAGGGTCAGTTTTCATTAGCTCAATAATGTCTGCCCTTCTATAGATCTTTTTGCGAGATGTCTCTGAACTACCGTTAGCACTACCAGTTGATGCAGCATTAAGAGTTTGCTTACGATCTTTGCGTTCAGTCTCTACGGCTCTTGTTACTGTTTCTTGAGTTGATTTCCAATTGTTAAACAACTCATCCGCAGCATTATAGTCGTATCCACTGTTTGCTCGATTGTACAACTCTTTACGAATTTCACTACCTACAACCCATTTTTGAAACTCTGGGTTGACAGCAATTTCCTTCATGTCAGGATGCTTCTGCTGTAAAGCTGTCAGCGTCTGACTCTGTTGCATTTGCTTCCCCAATTCCTCTAACTGCTTGATAGTAGGATGGTTGGCAATCTTCTGTTCTACGGCCTTGTCAGGCTCTGCAAAGAAATCTATTTCTTCGGCTTTTTCCTGTTCCTTGACTTCGCTTTGCTTGAGAATGAAATCATCAACAATCTTTCGTAGTTGACCCACTTCCTCACCTTGGCTGCCCATTCTAGACTCAGCCTCTTGATGCATCTTTACCAGTTCTGCGGGAGTTTTACCTTGGTATTGCTCTGGCAGTTCTGGTTGTGGTTCTTCTACATTAGCTACCTCTTCCGAGACTAATTCACTTGTTTCTTTATCATCTACCTCTTTTAAAGGTTCATCAATAATTTGCGCCACTATTAAACTCCTATGGAAACAAGACCAACATATAAGCTACCCCACAAGGGACTTACGAATCGGCTACCTTGCGTTCATGTTTTATCTTCTTCTGTCTATCTTTAGCCCACTTCATAGTCGCTCCAGGAAAGTGACCAGAAATAGGATCAAGTGCAATTTTGACAGGTGAGATAATCGTACTACTCATCTTTCCGCACGTTGGACAAGGACGCTCTCTAACTTCATCAAGCTTTACAAAAGCTTCATGTATATGCCCATCAGCACATTTAAAGTTAAACAGTAACACTGCTACCCTCCTTGCGGATATGATCTATCGTAGATTCTAAGTTGAGAATTAAAGATAAGATGTTTAACTGACCTTTACGGAACATTAAGTCATCGTTATCTTTTGTGGCCTCAACGGAATTTATATTAACTGCATTAGCTCTAAGCTCATCTAGCAGTCCTTTCCATCCTTCGGTCATAAACATATCGGCCAAAGAATCGTAATACTTTTCTGTTTCTTGATCCATTAAGACAATGCCTTAGCAGTTTCAAGATTTAATTTCTTTTCTTTCAATACAGTATCTGCCACTTTGAGTCGTCTTTCAAACTCTTTATCATCCTCAGTGCCTACCTGTAGGTTAGTGGATACTGCTTTAATTCTGTCATTCTCAAGCTCTACAGGGATAGCTTTAGTCTCTGCTGCTATCTTACCTGCTCTTGCTTGAGACTCCGCAGCTTGTCCGTTAAGCGCATTTGTTTGCGACTGCTGGAACTGGAACTGCGTTTGCTGCGCTAGTTGCGCTGCTTCTTGAGCTTCTGGGCTAGGCTGTCCTGCTTGCTCTAGCGTAGCTATTAGCTCTTCTCTGTTACTTAGATTCATATTATCTATAATAGATTGAATCAAAGAAGGATACATTGGTGAGTCAGCGGGCATAGTTTGTAATAACTGTACTAGCTGAGTTACCTCGTATTCTCTGGCGATTATACCCAAAGAAGACGTTACCTCAAATACATAATCCGCAACAGGATAGATCTCTGGCTCAAACTGCATATAGCGATGAGCAGCCTTAGTAACAAACGGAATTAAGAAAGAATCTTGGAAGTTAACCAAAGTCCTCTTATGTCTTTTGATAATAGCACCTAGCGACATACTAATACCTGCTGCTGTCGCCTCACCATTGATAGACCCTGGAACACCCGCAGAATCTATAGCACCTGTTGCTGTTTGAACCATTCGTTGTAATTCAGCAGCTTGTGCAAATGTAATTTGAGAAACTTGCCCAAAGTTAAATGGCTGTAATACTTCCGCAGGATTACCATTGGTTAGTATTATTTTACCTGGAGCTACCGTAGGATTAGCCCCGCGAGGCAATCTGGTTGCGTCCATTGCCATCATTGGGTGTACTGTTAAAGCTAGTGCGTCTATTCTTGCTCTAAGCTCTGCATCCAATGCTTTCTGAGAGTTGTATCCCTTTTCGCAAACACCACGACCCCAGAATCGTCCAGGGACTATATCCCACGGGAATGCGACTACTGGTCGGTCTTGCATCATATACGGGTTCATCTCTGCCTTGAGCAAAGTACCACCGTTAGCAATAACTACAATAGCTTCAGCGTAATAGCCTTCGTCTTCTGTAGCATCTGTTAGCTGTTCAACCTCTTCATACTCATCATCGTTTACTAATAGATGGCGGGGGACAAGACCATAATATTTAGTAAGCCTGACTTTATCCGTAGGTTGCGTGGTAAGTTCTGGGTCTGAGTCTAAGTCCGAGTCCTCTGGCGCGTAACCTAAAGGCGTATCTTTATACACGCCCTTCTCTTGTAGAATCTCTACGCTATGGACAGGGACATACTCATCAATTGCTACGCCTATTGCATCATCTACACTTGTCGCAACAGGATCAATTAAAAAGTTTTGAGGAAGAACAGGTCTTAACTTACATACTGTTCTATCCGCTATCTCTACCCCTACGGCCTGTAACTGCCCTTCCATAATAGGCTGTGCAGCAGGACGCATCTCTTTTTGTTCTTCAAGAACTATCTCAGCAATACCCGTACCAAATACAGCGGAGTTAATTAAACACTCACCCACCGCTTTTCTTACCTTGTTCTTTTTAAAATCTGCTAATAGCTTTTCCCGCAAGTAAACAATGTCTTGCTTCTCTTGGTCTAGCATATCGTCTTTCATGTCAAAGAACTTGCCACGACCAAATGTGGCTTCTTCAATCTCTGCAACCGAAGATTCTACGGCTTGCTGTAAAGCAGGCGAGATAATTTTAGATCTTTCTGACTCTCTGTTCCTGTCTGCGCCAGACCAGATACCACGCCACAGCCTGTAGTATTCTTCAAACTTCTGCTCATAGTTAGACTCAAAGTGATCGCGCCAATCATCACACTTACCAATCACCCAACCTTCCAAGGTTTCTTCTATGCCGAATTGATTTTCATTGCTATCTAGCATATTAATATCCTGATACCGAATCTAATACTGTGTAGTCTTGTGTTTCAAACTCATATGAGTAAGACACCTTAGCTAATTGATCTATATAAGCTAAAGCGTCCACACAATCGTCATGTGTTAGTGGGTCAGGAAATTGGAAAAGCTCATCCATGAACTGGATGTTCCACTCTCCTTTATTTAAGGTGCAGACTCCATTCTCGAATCTACCCTGTAACGCCCACATAACTCTGTCAGTTTTCTTTTTGTTACCGTGGGTTAACTCCTCGACCCTAAAAAACTTTTGATACTTACGCATCAAATCCGTAAGGGGAGACATCACGGCTTGTCTTGCTATGCCTTTCTCTATTCCCACAGAGATCGGCTCATAATCTCTAACTATCTGAAATATCTTTTCGGCAGTCGCGTTTAATTCCCAACGACCGCTGACTATGTCTTTCACCCACCAACCATACTCTCCTACCTTTACTATTGCAATAGCAGTGTTGTCAAGCTTTTTATTCTTAGACTTTGCTTTGCCTACTTCTTCAAATCCCGCAAGGTCAATGGCTACATAGTAATCGCCTGTATCGGGTTCGTCTTCTTGGAAGTTAACCCAATCCTCTTTAAACATCTCAGAGCCTCTAGCTTCAAACGAAGCCATAAACTCTTGTCTAAAAGCGTAAGACGACATAGATCTTTTGGCTGCGTCTATCTCATCCTTATCCAAAAGGTTGTTGTCGTATGAAGTAAAGTGCCATGCTTTATAATTCGGGTCTTCGCCTAAACTGGCTAGTTTGTAGAGTTCATAAAAATGATTTCTACCCATAGGTGTCCCAATAAATAAGCACTCACCTTTTAGGTCTGTTAATGCAGGTCTTAGTATGAGTTCCCATACATCTGGTTTCATGTCTGCATATTCATCAAGAACTAAAAACTTCAGACTTACACCCCTCATAGTCTCAGGTCTATCTGCTCCTTTCAAGCTAATAGTTGTTCCGTTAACTAGCTTGATCTGCATATTATTGACATGGGAGCTTTCAATCACAGGTCTACCTACTTCCATAAGCAGATTCCACATGATGTCTCTAGCCTGACCCTGAGTAGGCGCAACGTAGAAGACTTGCCCTCTATCAGACTTTAATGCATTGACTAACAGAAGATAGGCTGCAAGGCGCGACTTACCTGTCCTACGCCCCGCAGAAACAACCTTAAAGCGAGTCGTATTGTTCCAGACTTTCTTCTGCCAATCCAATAAGGATATGTTTAAGTTCATCTTTTTCTTGAAGTTTTCTTGGCTATAGCTTTGGGTTGTTTAGAAAATTGCTTTCCTTTCTTTGTATCTTCTCTTTTCTTTCTTGATGTGGCAGCGTATTCAGCCTTAGATAAAGACTGACGCGCTTTCTTTGGCAGATACCTTTCCCCTGTAGCTTTCTTGCCTTGGGTAGACGGCTTGCCTGATTTAGTACCCCACTCCTCTTTAGTCCACTTTGACAAAGATTTTTGAGGTTTAGACTTAGATCCTGAATAACCACCACCCGCAGACTTGTACTCTTGAGCAAGCATCTGCGCTTTACGCGCAGACCACTGCCCAGGCTTACCGCCCTTAGATGATGCCATCACCTTATTCTTCAGTCTTTCTCGAAGACCTGGCTTTGTGTACGCCATTACTTGCGCCTAGATGATTTCATTGGTTTCTTTTTCGCAGGCGACATCTTTGCTTTCTTAGCAGCAGCCTTTCCCGCAGTAGTGTATGGGTATTTCTTTCCTCTAACCATTGGCATAATATGCTCCTGTTCGTATCATGTAAGTGACTTCAAACGCTCTTTTCCCTACTTGTCTTGCCCACAGCGAATCCAAGAACTCATCTGCAGCATCCTCGTAGTCTTTTACCTCCATCGCTCTCAAGGCATTCTTAAACTTTCTTAATCTCGTAATACCAAGATTAAAACATAAATTAATCATCGCTTCCTGTCTAACCCTGTCTAAATCCTTATACCACCTCTGAGAGTTCTCTAGCTCCTGCTCACAGCGTCTTATGTCATTCTTGAGGAGATAGTACACCTCATCGTCAGATAGCCCTACGGAGCTTAGATTGCGTCCTACGCCTATAGTCATATGACCCGTAGTATCTTCATAAGGTTTGTGTTTGAGTCCTTCGTGTCTCACAAGGGTGTCAATCAAGCTCATCGACATCTCCTTCTATGATATTAACAGGCTCATCCGTAATAGAAGCTGTGTCTCCAACACCAGAGATAGTAATGTTTACCATAGGCTTACCGCCTAGCTTATCTTTCTCAAATGACCCTTGAGGTAAGATTCTATCCACAATCAACTTCCATGCTGCTGATTGATTCTTATGGTCATCGTCTACGGCTGCTCTAAAGATAGAGTTTATTACGCTCTCTGTGTCTCTCCTGGCTAGAAACCTTTGTTTCATTTCTATCATAGCGGAGTGTTCGCCCTTAGGTCTGCCCACCTTGTTTCTCTTCACAGGTGTTATCTCAGACTTCCTTGGTCTACCACGTTTACGCTTTACAGGTGTATCTTTAGTGTCACTCATCACATTGCCGTATATAGAATATAGAATAAATTATTGCATATTTAACTCTCTTTTTTAGGATTAAGCAATTATTGTTACAACGCCTATGTATGCTGCGTTACAGAGATGATATTTTTTACAGCTTTTTTTAATTTTGCCTGCTGCAAATTTGGGGGGGAACTATATATAATTGCGCGCGCGTACGCCCGCCCCCGCGCGGGTAAATAGACCCACCCAGGAATCGCTCGGATCGCGTAAAATCTGCCCGAATCTGCCCGCTTGTGCTTGTCATGCGTAAAAAATTGGAATGTGTACACGAGGGATGCACCCATAGAGCCCAATCACCAAATCAAATCACAACCAAAATTCAACCGACTATCTAAGCTCCAAACAAAAATTAAAACTACTGTATAAAAGATCAGTACAAATAAATAAAAAAATACTTGATTTTATTTTTTAGGTGTCGATAATCAAATCAATGTAAATAATTACATTAACAAAGGGGAATATAAAAATGCAAAAGCAACACATAAAACATTTCAGCACAGTGGAAAAAGTAGTAACAGCAACAGGCAACAAGGAATACGCTGTAAAGTATTTGCAATCAATGCTTAGGTCGGCAATGAGCAAAAAGGCAATAAAAGAAATTCAAACAGAGATAGCTAAATACCTATAACCAATCGCCCCTAGAAATAGGGGCATTTTTAAAGGGGCATAAAATGAAAATTAATAAAAATGATATCGTCACGCTTAACACAGAGTCGGACGCTGAAAAGTGGAAGGTCGTAGATGTAACGGGTTCATTACCCATAATAGGTATTATTGCTGTCAGCGAATTAAATATACCTAACATTGGCATTCAGTATATCGATCGTTCGTCGGTCGTAAAAGTAATATCACAATAAACCAATAGCCCCCGTTAAGGGGGCAATCTAAAGGGGCATAACATGAACGAATTCAAAATAAACGATTATCTTTTAAAAGAGGAAGCAAACTCAATCGCTTGTGATGCAGTCAAAGAGCAGAAGGATCATGGGACAGATGCGGAGGAGTATATCTGGCAAACAATAGATGGGCATGAGTGGGTTATTTATACCTATAAAGCTATTAAGTTATGTGCTGAATGCAACACAGATGACGGGGAGCAATGGCTAGACGATTTCGGATACGAAAAGTTCGACAGCTTTGGCGATCATGCAACTAAACTAGCCTATGCGACATTGCACGAACTCACTATGTCAGCATATAACGAAATGGCAGAAGCTTAATTATAAAACAAAAACAAGGACTTAACAATGAAAACGACAAAAAACCAAAGCCCAAAAGCTGAATATAATTATACAATACCCGCTCACATGATATGCGCTATTGAGTACGGCGATACGAGCGGTTTATCTGATAGTGATGAGAAGGCTTTAAATGCGTTTATAGACTCGCTACCTACGGGTAACCGTTGTTTATCTTTTGAGGTATTTACTGAGTTTACAAATAAAAATGATGTATTGGGACGTATTGGTTGCGACTGTGTGGAAGCTACCTTAACTTTATTTCAATAAATATAAACGATTTACTATAAGGTGTTGGATTGTCTGACATCAAACAAAAGGGTTAAACATGAGAGATTTTAAACACCTGCACGACCCAGATAGACTGTACGCATGGGAAAAAAAGCCTAGCAAATTTAGGGAAATCGCTCTTGATATTCTGGGCGGGGCTATGGCGGGGTTGGCGCTTGGCATACTGGTTTTTATACTATAAGGGGAACGATGATGACTAAATATGAAAATATTGGGGGCGTAGTAACCGATGCCCATTATTGGGACTGTGAATGCGATCTTGATTACATACACCACATAAGCGATGTAGAACCTTGCGAAAAATGCGGGTCTGATCCTGACGATCAGCCGAACTCAAGAGTTAATGAAATAGTAAATGCTTTTGAGGAGGAAACGGGGTCTGATTTAGATGAAGCTAGGTGCGGAGATTGTCACGGCTATGGTGAACGTGGAACTACTTGTAATAACTGCAAGCGTGGGATTTATTCAGAGGAGATAGAATAATGCTTAACTATACATTTAGCGAAATACCTAATGACCAAGAAGGGCGGGAGCTTGTACGCCTAATGAGAAAATATCTCAACAAAGACTCGTATAAAATCAGAGTTAAGGGGCAATATCTAAAAGATGAATGAAAAGAGAATAGAGGGTGGCGGAAGTATGATCGTGGACAGCCCTTGGAATGTTCAAAATGTTTGCGGGTTTATATCGATGACATAAGAAAAAAACCTATACCTTCAAAGTTATTTAAAATCAGAGTAGAGGAGAGCATCGTGGGGGATTATCCAGTGTATGCGAAGTCGGTCGATGAAGCTAAGGCAAGGGCTAAATATATGCACAAGAGGGCAGACCAGGAAACGCTATTAAAAACTGAAATCAAAATGGAGGAGTGTATATGAGTCATAAACAAGCACTAAAAAATGCGTTAATCCTAGCGATTACAGCACCCGATAAACGCAAGGATGACGCGCTATCACTTGCATTTGAAATAGAAAGTATGTGTACGCCTGATGAATCGACTGAGGCTAGGCTAGAGGTTGAGGAAATGCTAAGAAATCCGATTTAAAATTGATAAGGGGATTGATAATAATGAGAGTATTAAATCTATATGCGGGCTTAGGGGGCAATCGCAAACTATGGTCGGGCTGCAAAGTGGTGGCAGTTGAGAGTCACAAAAAAATTGCAGAAGTTTACCAAAAACTACACCCGAACGATGAGGTTATTGTTGGAGATGCCCACGAGTATTTAAGACAAAACTTTAGAGACTTTGATTTTATCTGGTCATCACCGCCTTGTCCTACCCATTCAAGAATGGCAAAAGCTACACGCCATAAAAACCGTAATTACCCAGACATGACGCTGTATGAAGAAATATTATTCTTACAGCATTTTTATAAAGGTGATTGGGTAGTTGAAAACGTAAAGCCATTCTATGAATTTTTAGTAATGCCGACAGTTACCGTAGGAAGGCATTGTTTTTGGTCTAATTACCAATTTGATGCTCAAGATGTTAAACGACCAGATAACTTTATTAATTTATCAAATTTATCAGGCAAAAAGGCTTTGATGGAATGGCTAGGAATTTACTATGAAGAAAATATTTATTACAAAGGAAATCATTGTCCTGCACAGATATTGCGTAATTGCGTACATCCTAATTTAGGACTTCAGATATTCAACCAAAGAGATAGTGATACAAGACATAGTTTGCAAGAAATAAAATAACTTGCTAACTTAACTACCCCCAATAAAAAAGCCCCTCGAAATGAGGGGCAAAGAGAGAGATATACATAGGTCGTAAGGGGACGACCTGAAACAATATTACCATCATAAAGGGGAAATACAAATGGCTGCAGATATAGATTTACTTTTGTCTCGATTACAAGGCGT
>Ga0181392_1000909_pt1 | contig 11338 bp, 4 predicted proteins | sample 15SPOviralmetaG_FD_130083 | JGI IMG/M metagenome (GOLD analysis project Ga0181392, IMG submission 130083) | Marine viral communities from the oligotrophic San Pedro Time Series (SPOT) site, San Pedro Channel, CA, USA - 15 SPOT_SRF_2010-09-15 | ecosystem: Environmental > Aquatic > Marine > Strait... | reverse complement strand
TATCTTCTAATAAATCTTTTATCATTGTTAAACTTACAAATCTTTCATCTACAGTTTCATCTAACTTTTTTAAATGTTCTCTATCTAAATAACTTTTTCTTAATTTCTGACCTCTTTTACTAGAAGCATTGTCAATAGTTTTGATTAAAGCTTTTGTTATTCCACCAGCAACATAAGGCTTTCTTAAACCTAGTCCTTCCATTTGACTTTTTAATTCTCTGTCTTCAATGTCTTGTGCAGCTTCTGATGTTGCATTAAAAGGCAGTCCAGTATTTCTATTTATCATTTCATCAGGTTCGTCTTTGACGTTAGGTACGTTAGTAACTATACCACCTTTAGAATATTTAATAGGTTCAAATTTCTTTTCTTTTTCTTTAGCTCTACCAGCAGCTATTCTTCTTATATTCTTTTTAGTTCCTTCGCCAAATATCATATCATAAGCAGAATAAAAAGGTGCATTAGTTGCAGCTACTTCTACAAAGTTTTTTCTATAAAGCAATGCATCAACCCCATCTTGTACAGCAGGACCACCTACAGCTTTAATAATACCAGCTATAGGACCTACGTTTCTATCCATTTCAGAATCATATCTATATGCATAGTCAAACGGACCTGTTATACCGGTTCGTCTTGCAGCATCAAGCATAATTTCATGTATGGGTTTATCTTCTCCTGTCTCATAATCAATAGTAGCTTTACCATTACTTCTAATTTCATTACCTATATGAGCTACAGACATCATCAATGCAACAGTACCTAATGTTTTACCACTGGCAGTTGCAGGATTATTATATCCTTCATTAACAAATCTTTTAAGAATAGTATTATTAAATGCTGTAGGATAACCAGCAAACTGTACTAAAAACTGTGCTGCTGGGTGTGAAAACCATAAAGGTCTATTAGCTTCTGCAGTTGTAGGGTTAAGAATAATTTCTTTAGTAAATCTATTTGCACCACGTAAATAATCTTTACTATAAAAATTACTATTAAAAGAAACATTACCGTAACGGTCTTGTATTATTTCTCCTTTATCGTTCATGCCTCTGGCTTTATTTATATCATATTTACCATTTTTATCTAATGAACCTTTATACCACTTTAAAGCTTCATTTTCATCTATACCTAATTCATTAAGTTGTCTTGTTAAATAATCTTTGTTAGCATCAGTTAATTTTCTACCTACTAAAGTTTTACCATAATATAATTGTTCGGCATTTTGTTTTATTAATCTTTTACCAGTTGTAAATGATGCAAGTTGTACAGCTTTTGTCCACTGTGTCAATAAATTTGTTTTAAAAAATGCCTGTTGCAACCATCTAAGTTTATCGTTTCCTAATGCTTCACCAGCTAATCCTTCTATTCTTTCTTGAACAGCTTGTTCTAAAGCTAATCCAGTTTGATAAAGCTCTGTCCATGTTTCATCATTAAGGTCATCAAATCCTTTTATTTTTTTACCTTCTTTTAATCCACCAAAACTACTTCTTGAAATATTTTGAAATAATCTTTTAAAATTATTTTGAGTTTCTGATTTAATACTTGTACCTATACTTTTTGCAGTTTCTTTTACATCTCCGGGATTTGCACGACTTAATAAAATTATAGGTTCTGTAATACTAGAGATAGTAGCAAAAGGTAAATGAGCCATTTGCTGAATTAATTTAGAACCATCACTAAAAGCCCTACCAAATTTTGTATTTCTAAACACACTATTTTGATAAGTTTCTAATCCAGTAACTTTTTGAAACATTTTTCCTACACCTTCTGCAATATTTTCTGCTTCCTTTCTAGCTTCTGTTTTAGTTAAACCTCTTTTTAAAGCTGACTGCATAAGTTCATTTTTTATTAATTGCCTTTCAGTTTCAAATTCTCTTATTGTATTTCCAAAATATTTTTTACGTCCTTGTGACTGTGACATATTAGTAAAATAATTTTCTAATACTTGTTGTACATCTGTTTCTAAAAACTCTGCAATATCACTATCTTTTAAGTTACTAAATCTTCTAGCTTGAAAAAAACCTAAAGAATTATTAGCACCTGCTTTTCGTAATTCATAAGGAGTGTATCTTTCATCAATCATGCCTTCAACTATTTCTCTAGCTTTTAATTCTTTAGCTGTATTTTGTATATCTAATTCAGTAATAATTTTTTTTCTACCTGCAGAGACTTCTACATCTAATTCTTTTTTAGCTAATTCTTCAAAACTATTTACTTGATATTTTTTACTTAATTGAAATACTTCATCATCTAAAGTTTTAGCATCGGCAGGTCTACCTGTGCCTTTAGTTCCATCTGATAATATTATATCCATTTCAACTAATGAATTATCAGGGTCAGCATGTCCAGCATTAATTAATTTCTGTGCAAATACATCTTGTTTTTTAGAAAGAACATCATGCTTGTACAATCTAGGAAAGAAACCACCTTCATTAGTAGTGCCTGTTTTAAATAATCCCATTGATTGTGCTTCATCAAAAGATTCATCTAATAATATTCTAACTCCTTTATATGCATCTGCAACATCACTGTCAATTTTATAAACTGTAGTTTTACCATCAATTTTAGATGTATATTCTCCTCGTTCTAAAAGAGTTTCTATACTTACTTTACCTTCTCCTCTTTTAACACCTATGTTTTTATCAGATAATAAAGAATATAAAGTATCATTTTGTTCTTTAATTACACGTGCATTCCATCCAGTTCTATATAAAGTATTTAAAGATTTAGCTAATCCTAAATGATATTTACCAAATTGTCTACCTACAAACTCTCCAAAAGACCATTGACTTTCTTCACCATCTTTTAAAACTGCTTTCTTTACACTTCTTTCGCCTTGTGTAATAAGTTTTGTATCGTAATCATATCTTATTTTTCTTAAAAAGTTTTGTAATGCTGGAGAGTCTTTAGCATATTCTAAAAATTCTGTAGTAGCTTTACCTGTTGTTCTAGCCATTACTAAATTTAATTGATGATTTCTTTTTCTTTGCTCATCGGGCAATCCTTTTTTTACACGTTCTTTAAGTCTTTGTGAAAAAGATTTTTTTTCTAAAAAATTACTATCCGGTAAAGGTCCAATAAACTCTGAATCTAAATCTTGAATATTTGTAGCAGCTTGGTCTATTTCCCATTGTTCTAATTCTACTTTTCTTTGTTGAGGTCCTACAAAACTAACAGCATCTTCATTGGCATATCTAAATTCTTTTTCTGCTAATCTAGAATATCTTCTACCCATACCTACACCGACAGCTCCACCAAGACCTGCTCCTAATCCAGCACCTAATAAACCAGACGCAGCTACTTCAGATAAATCAATAGAATCTATTAAGTCTAAATCTACATTCATGTCCTGCATAAAATAATTATGTAGTCCTTCCCAAGCCATTCCTTCAGCAGCACCAAACAAAGCAAAATCTTTTGTAGTTTCTTTAGTAATTGTTTTTTTTAATTTAGACTTAGTAAAAGCTTTCATGCTTTGTTGAGCAGCAGCACCTAAAGCAGCACGACTAGCTACACTAGCACCTGCAGTTGGTATTGCAAAAACAGCAGCTAAAATATTTAATGGGTCTAAAAGTAAATCACCTGCTAAATCTTTTACTAAACCAAAATGTTCTTTAAAACCTTTAAGGTCTGCATTCATAAATTCATTTTGTAAATAAACATAATCTTCTTTTTGTTCCTTAGTCCATTTACCTGTTTGAAAAGAACGAGTAGCTGCAGCACTTAAACTATATTCTGCATCTCTAAGATATTCAAATATGTTTTCATTACTTTCAATACCTTCTAAAAATCTTTCAGCTCTTGTAGAAAATTCTTCATCTTCTGCTAACTCTGTTAAACTTTTTTTAGTTTTAACAGCAGTAGGAGGAGTAATAGTTTGTTCAATTTCTTTTTGAATATTACCTACAATAGAATCTTTAGCCTGTTGTATTTCATTAGGCTTAACTTGTGGTATTTCTTGATAAAGAGGACCTACTCCTTCTTGCATCTCTTGAGGCTTTTGAGTTTTGTCTTCAGTTAATTCATTGTATAAATCTACAATTGAACTTGTTGGTTGACCAAATGGTATTCTCATTAGTTAAAATATTTCCTTAGTTTTCTATTTGTATTAATTTTAGCTATAATTGGCATTGTTGTTCCTGCGTGATGTAAAGTTTTATAAATTTCATACACACTTTTTCTTTTTTCTTTTGAGGTTTCAGCATCTAAATAATTTTGAATTAAAGTATCTCCAAGTCCTGGTTTTTTTTCACCTTTTACAACAGCAGTTTTTTCTAAAAGGTCAGCCATAACTAAAACATTTTGAAATTCAGGACTTAAATCTCTAACATCTTTAGTTTTTTTAACTTTATCAAATTCAGACATTGGACCCATTACTCTTTCTAATCTAACTACTGCAGGGTCAACAGATGCTGGTTTAAATTGCCAACCACCTCTTGCTGATTGTTTATCTTCAACTCCTGCATCATTTAAATTTACAGCATCAAAGTTACCATCGCTTTCAATATATAATAAAACAGAACTTAAATCATATAACTTTTGTTGAGCATTGTCAAGATTATCATATGTAAATCGAGGAGTACCATCTTTATTTTTTTGTGTTAAATGTTTGGTTTGTAATTCAGTAAGAGTATCATTTATAGGAGCAACTATAATAGAACTATTTACTTGTCCGTCTTCAATTATTGATTTTTTTTTTTGAATATTATCTGGAACTCTAATTGTCATGCCTCCAGTAGGTCCCGGTATATACACAAATTTATATTTTTGTTCTCTGCTTTCAGGTGGATAAGCTTCTAAATATTCTTGAGGTGTAGTAAATTCTGGCTGTTTTACATTTTCAAATAAATTTTCCATAAGTTTCATTTTAGAAGCTGAACTTAATTTACTTTGTTCAATAAACTTTAATTGATTATCAAATGCAATCTTTCTATCTTCAACACTCATTTTACTATAACTTGCATCTTCTTGATAATTTCCTGTACTAGTTTGAGAAGGAACAGCAATACCTTCTCCTAACAATAGAGGTATGCTTCCTTTAAATCTATCGTATTTATAATCTTGAGCTACTTTATCAAAACTAGTTGTATAATATTCAGGCTTACGATTTAAAAAACCTCCTCCTGATTGAAAACCTTCATTAGCTGCTACAGCAATTGCAAGATTCATTCTATATATTTCATTATCTGGACTTGTTATTTTTTGATAAAATTCTGATATTTCATCATTAGTTACTTCTTCGCCTCTGTCTTTTAATGTAGAAGTAAAAGCAGCTAAAGCAAAATCTGTATCATCTTGAAATGCGTTAGTTAAACCAGCTACATCTTTTGCAAAAGCTTGTTTTTGAGCCTCATCTTTATTGATATCTGTCATGTATCTTCCCCAAGACGCAGACCCACGTTCAGACATTTTTAAAGTATTATCAGAATTATATAATTTTTTATTACCTAAATTTCTACCAAAAGAATCAATAGCTAAAGAACTTCTTGATATTAAATCAGGGTCTGCTTTAGCACTAACTAAAGCTTGGGTAGCACTTCCTCTATATTGAGCTAATGATTTATCTATAGAGGTAATTAAAGGACCTTCAATATTTAAAGTTGTTAAAATATCATTTATATTAGAACCATAAACATCTGTATTTTCTATACCTCTAAATATATTTAATTTTCCTTGTTGTTCTTGTCTATTACCTACTTTTCTAAATATATCTTTAAAACTTTCAATATATCCTCTATTAGCATATTCATTTTTTAATCTAGCATAATATCTTTTTTCAACTTGATTTAAACGACCCGGTGTAATAGCTATAGCTTGTTCATATAATTTTGCAGAATCTAAATCCCTTGCATTTAATAACTTTCTTAATTCAATTTCGTACATTTCAAAATTACGTTTACCTGTTTTTTTACCTTTAGAATCAACATAAGGAGAAACATAATTACTAATTAGATTATGCATTCCAAGTTGAAAAGCTGTATCATATTCAGATGTTCCTTTTTTAAACAAAGGATATTCTTCATCAGGTATACCTTGTTTAATAGCTGCATCAATAACAGGAGATAAATTTTGTTGTAAATTTTTACCATACCTATCGTCATCTAATATTTCTTTAGTTAAAGTATTTACATCCATATCTTTTCTTTCTGCAAACCACGCTTGATTTGGCATGTTTGCACCTATTCTACCTAAAGTTTTTATTTGTTTAGATTGTTCAGGATTATCTTGTAAATTAAAAGCTAGTTCATCGTCTGCTTCTTTTAATCTTTTTTGAACAGCATTTTTAAATACAGCTTGACCTGCTGTTAATAAACCTATAGCTTGTTGAAACTTTCTATTTTTTTTAGCTTCTTTAGCTCTTTCTGCTGCTATATCTGATTGTCGTTGTAATAAAGAACTTCCTAGTTCTTCAATACTCATATCACCATAGTTACTGATTAAATTTTCCATACTATTATCAGCCATCTTTAAACTCCTGTTTTACCTAATAAACTTTTTTGTGATTGTAGTTCTGGTTTAGGTTTTTGTAAAATACTTTGTTGTACTTTTTCTACATCTAATTTATCTAATTGTTCTTTTATATCTGAACCGACTGAAGCAGATTGAGGCTTAAAAACTCTAGCATCTTGAAATCTTTGACCACCTTCTTTCATAAATGTTTTACTATCTGTCCTTACTTGTGCTGCTTCTTCTGCATCAAGGTCTTCATCATCATCTTCACCTTCTGCATCTAATGTAGGTTCTATGCCTGATTTTTCAGCAATAGCTAACAACATATACATAGTAGGCTCTAATAATTGTAAACCTAAATCAGGATTAAATTTACCTTGTCTAAATCCTTCAACCAATACTGTTTGAGCTATAGCATCTACTGGAACTTCGTTAATCATAAGTTTTTGAATTTCTTCTAAATTTTTAGGTTCTAATAAATTTAAAAATATCTTTTGTCTAGCTACATTTAAATCTACCATTTCAGGTGGTTTTTCCCAAGCGTAATTATTTTCAGGACTATTAGTTAAAGACTGTCCCGGTATTGGAGCTTCAAAAGCTGTTTGTTCTATTAATGGTGATATTGGTTTACTTTCCATATTTTATCCTTTATATTGTTATGAGTAAAAATCTTCTAAGATAAGACCATAGCCCGAAGTCATTTGTGCTATTCCATTTGGATTATCATTTAAACTATTCATTTCAATAAAGTTTTGAGGTGCATAAGTATATGTATTAGTAGGAACCATAGATAAAGTTTCTTCAGCTATTAATCCAGCTCTAGATGCATTTTCTCTTCTCATTAAATAATCTGAATAAGCTGCATCACTTTCATCTTGAAGTATTCCTTGACCTTTTTCTGCTACAAAAGATACTTTTTTATAAGCATCAAATTCTCTACTATCTTTAACTTTTGCTTTAAATGAATCGTATTCTACATCACTATTAAACAAACTAGGTTGTTTACCTTCAGGAACATAATTAAGACTTTTATCCGTAATAGTTTTAAAAGGTTTATTTAATAGTTTTCCATCTTCTCCAGTTTTATAGTATTCAAATCCTTTATCAGTAGATTTTTTAGTTAATCCTTCTATTCCTTTTGATTCAAATTTATTAATATCTCTCATAAATTTATTACTGTCTTGTAAAGCATTTAAATCTTTTTTAGACATATCTTTTATAAAATCATCTTTGGTAAAAGGGTTACTATCAGTTACAATATCCGTACGCATTCCACCGGATGTTAATGAATCAGATAAATCAACAGTAGACCTATCTATAAATCCACCAGTAGACTCACTTACAAAATCTCTAAATGCACTACCTGCACCTCTAGCTCCTTCTTTCATAAATGGTTTACTTACAGCATTCATTCCATATTCAATAGCATCTGTAACTTTGTTAAAAACTCTACCAACTCCGTCTTTAACCCAATTAGCACCTTTTTGAATTTTAGAACCAATATTTAAAATAAACTCACCGACAGGTCCCATATTACCTAGCCATCCTGATAAGACACTACCCATACCCGGAAGTAAAAAAGAAAGTGCAATAGAACCTAAAGGACCTAACTTTCCAAAAGCTTTAGCTATTTTACCTAAACCTTTCTTAAGTCTTTTACCTATACTTTTAAATCCTCTTTTAATTTTTTTACCAATTTTTCTTAATTTACCCATAATATTTCCTTTAACTTAACCATCCATCTAGTAATCTAGCAATACCTGCTACGTTGTCATCCCAAGAATCTTTTTTATTTACAGCTTCAGAGTTTCCTAAAGCAGCTATTAATAAAGAGGCTTTACGTTGTTGTTCATTATCCCATCGTTTAAAATCAAAGTCTGCTTCATCTCTAAGTTCTTGCCATAAAAAGTTATTAGCAGAAGCAGTAAGACCAAAAGCATTCTGTGCATTTTGTTGATTGACTGCATTAAAAGCAGCAGTATCAGCAGTGTTAGCCTTACGCCTCCACTCTACATTAGATTGTGCAATTACTGTTTCGTTTTGTGTATTAAATTGTTCTTTAGCAAAATCTTGTTGTGCATTAAATTTAGACATGTCTGTTTGTAATTGTGCTTCTAGTTTTTCAACTTCAAATTCATTACCAACTCTTCTAGCTTCTGCAGCATTAGTATTAGCTACATTAAATTGTTCCATAGCATTTAATTGACTGCTATTAAATTGTTTATTCTGTTGTTCTAAATTAGACATAAACTGATTTACTTGATTTTCACTAGTAGCATTAAACTGTGCTTGAGCATTAGAGGCTGATTGGTCAGATAATAATCTTTGTTGTTCTTGTTGACTTCTCATCATACTTGCTTGTTGCTCATTTGATAAGTTTGCCATATCCATTTGTAAAAAGTTTTGAGCATTACTAACAGCTAATTTAGTTCTTTGGTCTACAGTAGCCATATCAAGTGATGCTAGAGCTGTAGCTTGTTGCATAACTAATTGTTGCTCTGCGTTCATATTAGTAATAGCTACTGTCTGCATAAACTTACTATTTGCTAATACTCTTTGTTGGTCAGCACTAAAGTTTGCCATGTCCATATTAGCAGTAATATTAGCATTTTGCATAGCTCTTTGTTGGTCAACATTAAGCTGAGCTAGTCCCATTGACTGAGCTAATTCACCATTCTTAATATTAACCTGCATTTGTTTGTTAAGATTTGCAAGTTCTGTTTGTTGTTCAGCAGTAAGATTTTCTGAACTAGCTTGATTAAGAGCTGACAAGTTTGCAAGTTTCATTTGTTGGTCATTACTTAAATTAGCAAGTTCCATCTGCTGTTTAAATCCTTCATTCTTAGCAAGAAAATCAGCAGCAGTTTGCATTTCCAACATACGTTGTTGATTGATTGCAGTTTGATTAGCTCCTTCAACTTGTGCTTCTATTTGAAGCTCTGCCATATTTATTTGTTGCTCATTACCAAGATTAACCATATTAGCTTGTTGTTGGTTTTGAGACTTAACTAATGCAGCTTGTTGTTGATTTTGCAAGTTAGCCATTCTTGTTTGTTGCTGTTGTTCAGCAGTAGTCAATATAGCTTGTTGTGTAAATTGACTTTGCATTGTTCTCATTTGTTGAGACATTTGTGCAGTCTGACTTGCAGCATCTTGACGATTTGCTAAGTTTTGCATTCTTAATTGTTGTTCTTGAGTAGCTTGTTGTAAATTAGCTTGTTGTTCGTTACTTAAGTTTTGAGCTGCTCTAGCTTGTAAAGCTTGTGCGTTGCTTTGAGCCATTGGCATAGCACTTTGAATAATAGAGTTAAACAAAGCATCTCTACCAACTGTAGAAACACTTAATCCTCTTTCTGCCATTCTTGCATTCATTGCATCTACAGCAGGTTTAGCCCACATAGGAATCTCACCATCTTCCATGCCACCTAATAAACTTTCCATTTGTGAAGATACTAAAGCTTCTGTAGGCAGTGCAGCAATAGCAGCATTAACTTCTACAGGATTTGTATCTACTTGAGCTTCTACAGTTGCAGGGTCTTCTACAATAGCAGCAGCAATGTCAGGTGGCATATTACCAACCTCTGCAATCATTTCTGCAGCAGCACCTTTTGCAGCTTGTCCTTTTACTGCTCTTTGAGGTGCAGCTTCATAACCTACTATTCCTATAATTTGTGCAGCTTGCCCGTCTGTAGCAGGTGTTCCTGTAATAGCTTCACGTTCTTTAGCTTCTGCATCGGCTGTTGGAGATACTTGTACTTTAGCTCCTGTTACTTCGGGAGCAAATGCACCAGCAGATAAAACCCCATTAACATCTGTTGCTTTAGCAGCATTCATTATACTATCTTCAACTTGAGCAGCTACTGCATTTCCAGAAAGTTGTCTTATTTCATCTACTGAAGCTTTTGCTTCTGGTGATAGTGTTCCTGTTTTAGCATCTACAGCTACTTGAGTTCCTGATACAGTTGTAGTAGGTGCTGTGACAACTCCTGCAACTTGAGTAGTATCGGTTGTATCTGCTACTCCTTCTCTTACTTGTTCTTTACTTACATCACCTACATCTGCAGCTACGCCTCTTTCAGTAGGTCCCATTTGAGGCACATCTTCTCTTGCGATTTCAGTGTCTGTTCTAGAAATTTCTTGAGGTTTTGGAATAGTTGGCATATCTTCAGGCATTACTCCTGCAGCTATTTGTTCTGCACTTCTACCTGTTTCGATGACTCTTTGACCTCTTTCTTTTTCAGCCAGTGTTTGTTTTTGCAACTCTGTCATTCCTTCAAATTCATCTACTTCTGTTTCATCATCTTGAGAATTTTGAAGTACCCAAGATGAGCCTGTCCAAACATACACAATGCCATTTCTTACTTCTGTATCTCCTACTTGAAGTCCATCATCATCATCATCATCATCTTTATCGTCTTTAACACCTTGTATCCAAGTACCTGCATCAGAACTAAAAAACCATCCATCATCTATCGCTGCTTTTCTAGAAGGATATCCTTCTATTTGCCACCATGGTTCTTCAGATTTTTTATCTCCTATATCAACTACAGAGGATTGTTGCTGTGGTTGTAGCGTAGGCTGTGGTTCAGGTTGTGGTTGTGGTATTGGTTGTGGTGGCTTTACTGGTCCACCTACTTTTGGTCCACCCGGAGGAGCTACTGGTCCACCTACTTTTGGTCCTGTTTCTTTAGGAGGTAATCCCGGTCTTTCGTTATCTTCAATATTAATAGGTTTAGGTCTACCAACTACTTTTTTACCTATAGCATATCCTACTCTACCACCTTTAGACATATCAACTCTACCCTTAGTAGTTAATTTCTTTTTATACTGTTTTAATTTGTTATTATTTTTTTTATCCATTTATAAATACCTATAAGTATATTTTACTTAACTT
>Ga0181392_1000901_pt1 | contig 11383 bp, 13 predicted proteins | sample 15SPOviralmetaG_FD_130083 | JGI IMG/M metagenome (GOLD analysis project Ga0181392, IMG submission 130083) | Marine viral communities from the oligotrophic San Pedro Time Series (SPOT) site, San Pedro Channel, CA, USA - 15 SPOT_SRF_2010-09-15 | ecosystem: Environmental > Aquatic > Marine > Strait... | reverse complement strand
TAGACACTACAAAAGTAAGAGTAGACTTAACCACCAGAACAGTATGATAAAGCAAGTTATAGAAGGATTACAGCTTATGGACTATTATGACGCAAACGAATTAATTCAGTTTGCAAAGGGAAGTCGTAAGGCTCCAGAAACATTTAAAGAAATGAGAGAAACAGTTAAACGTAGAAAATATGGCCGACAATAGAATACAATTTACTTTTGAGATAAACGACAAAGGAAAGGTTAAGGTTGATGGCCTAACCAAATCCTTTGTTAGCTTAGACAACGCTGTAAATAAAGTTAGCACAGACCTTAAGAGGCAACAAGCTGAATTAGGAAAATCTAATACTGGACTTAACAATACGATTTCTAATGCTGGTTTAGCAGGAGCAACATTAACTGAACTTGGGAGAACTATATCTGATTCTAATTATGGAATCCGAGGTATGGCAAACAACCTTTCTCAGCTTTCTACTCTTTTTATAACGTTTGTTGGTAAACAAAAAAAAGGAGGGTTAGCTGGAGTTATATCTGCGTTTAAAGGTTTAGGAGCCCAATTAATGGGACCTTTGGGAATTATACTTGCATTTCAGACATTATTAGCTGTATTTGAAGGTATGGCCCTTAAGAGTGAAGAAGTAGCTCGAAACACAAAAAAAATAGAGAAAGCTTTTAGTTCTGCTAGGAAAATAGCGATGGCATTCTCTAAAGAGATTCAAAGAATTGCTAGTACCGATAGGCTTGTTGGTACAGGGGGGGAAAGAAAGCAAGGGACGTTGGATGCAATGAATGCTGTTTTAGAACAACTAATAGAAACAGCCCCAAAATTTGCTGCGGCTTTTCAAAGATTAGATGATAAAAGTTTACAGCCCCAGGGCGGAGCTTTCAGATTAGTGCTAGACTACCAAAGACTACTTGAGACACAAGATGAACTTTCTGATGCTTTATCAAAAGAAAAGGTAGATTATCAAGAAATTTATGAAATACAGTCTAGGCTCCTTCCTCTTCAAAAGCAATTCAATGTTGAAAAGAAAAAAGCAGCTAAAGTTGATGTAGAAACAGTGAAGCCTGAGGATCCTTTAACATTTGGAGAGGTCTTTGGCCTTGATTTTGGGCCATCTCGTCAAGAAGTACAAGACGCTCTTGACTCGTTTGTAGATAACGCTGAAGAAGTTATTAATGAATATGTAATGAATACTGAGGGTGCTCAATTGACTAAGCACATTTTGGGATTAAGCCCTAAAACTAGAGAGTCGGAATTAGAGCTTTTAAGAACAAAATTTGACGCAATATTACACGAGACTGATCAATTCAAAAAAGCTGAGGCTCTCATAAATGAGAAATATGATCTCATAGAAAGGCAGGAAAAGTTTGATCATTACAACTATATGATCGGAGCATTTGCGGACTTTTTGAATAAGGCAGCACAGCTTAATGAGAATAACAAGGCTTTAGCGAAAGCCTCTATTATAGCTTCAGCCGCCGCGGCAAGTGTTGGTATATGGGAAGCTTGGTTTGTTAAAGACAAAACTCCTGCACCAGGACCGGTTAAACTCGCTGGCGCTATAGCAACTCAAGCAGCGGTAGTAGCATCAACTATATCCGCTCTAAGGTCTCTTAACTCAGGCACAGCACCAGGGCAAGATTCTGGAGGGGCGGGAGCTGGAGCATCTCAAGCCCCAGTATTCAACGTAGTAGGTCAATCTAATGTAGACCAATTAGGAAGGGCTATCTCGGGAGCAAGGAGTGAGCCATTAAAGGCTTATGTGGTAGGAAGTGAAATAACCAATCAGCAAGAGCTAGACAATAAGGTAATTCAGGCTGCTACTTTAGGATAATAAAACAATAGTCAAAATAAACAGTTATAATAGTATGGAGAAGGTAATAGAACTCATTATAGACGAAGAAAACGAATTTAGTGGGATAGAAGCTATCTCGGTAGTAGAAAACCCAGCTATAGAAGAAGACTTTATTGCTCTGAGGAAAGAGCCAGTTATGCTTGCTGAGGTAGACGGAGAGAAACGTATACTAATGGGAGCGGCTTTAGTCCCCAATAAGAAAATATTAAGAAGGGGAGAAGATGAAGATTACTACATATACTTCTCTATAGACACGGTTAGAAAAGCCTCAGAGCTTTTCCTTAAGCGTGGATATCAATCTAACTCTACATTAGAACACAGCGAGAAGCTTGACGGGATGACCGTGGTAGAAAGCTGGCTAGTAGAGGATGAGAAGAAAGATAAGTCTAGGAAATACGGATTTGATGTACCAGTAGGAACCTGGATGGTTTCTATGAAGGTATATAATGACGATGTCTGGAAAAAGGTTAAAGATGGAGAGGTCCACGGATTCTCTATTGAAGGATACTTTGCAGATAATGCTGACCAGGGCCCTCAGGACACCTTGCCTGAGTCCTTTTGCGAAGAATGCGTTGAGGAACTAAATGCGGAATACGAGCTGTTAGAAGCCATCTCAGAGCTTTCTGAGGAGGTAGATCTAGAGTCTTATGGAGGATATCCAGAGTCTGCTGTCAACAATGCTAAAAGAGGTATAGAATTAAATGAGAAAGTTGGAAATCGTTGTGCTACCCAAGTGGGAAAAGTCAGAGGACAACAAATCGCAAAGGGAAATACTAAATTTACATTATCTACTCTCAAGAGGATCTACAGTTATTTATCTAGAGCAGAAACATATTACGACTCTGGCAACTCAGAAGCTTGCGGAACCATTTCTTATTTACTATGGGGAGGCAAAAGTATGCTGACCTGGGTTACTTCTAAACTCAAGGGATTAAACGCAATAGAAGCTTCCGCAACAATAATAGACGGAAGAGCTGCATACTCTACACAGGAGGAGGCAGAAGAAGCTGCTAAAGATATGGGGTGTGAAGGATATCATACTCACGACTACGAAGGCGATACTTGGTATATGCCTTGCGAGAAACACAATATGGCCGAGGTGGGGCCAAGGGGAGGGGTAAAGAAAAGCCCTAAAGCTCCTAAGTCCGACACGCCTAACCCTAGCCCTAAAGGCAAGGGTACGGCCAAAGGTGATGCTTCAGGGAAGACTGGAGCTAAAGTCTCTGCAAAAGACAGAGCAACACTTCAAAACAAAGCAGATGAATTTAATAAAAAATATAAAGAGAAATTGGGTTATGGTGTCACTGTTGGTATGCTTGCCTCTGTTTTTCAGCGTGGTTTGGGAGCTTTTAATACATCTCATAGTCCTAATGTTAACTCAGCTTCTCAGTGGGCTTTTGCACGCACTAATGCCTTTTTATACTTAATTAAAAACGGCAGACCAGAGAATGCAAAGTACACGACAGATTACGATTTATTACCAAAGAAACATCCGAAGTCTAGTAAATAATGTCAACAACTAAAAACACTTCTTATAAAGTTCACGTCCATCATACAGATCAATCTGAGGTGGATAACGTGAATATTGAGAATGGCGCAATGTTGCATACTACTGATGCGCTCTATATGGGCCATAATGGGTCCAATGTAGTGGTGTATCCTCAAGCAGGAACCACGCAATTAGGCTGGGCAAGATACCAAGATACTGTGTATACTTCAAGCAACAAGCTTGCTTTGTCAGATGGTGTACAGGTTGCCTTACCAAACAATAGTGGCACTACAATAAAAAGTCATTCGTCAATAAACTTTTACGATAACACGACTGTTAAACTGACGCCAGTTAATCTAAATGATGTCTATATAGTTTCGTTAATGCTAAAAGCATCAGCATCAAACGCTAACCAAACATATTTAGAGATAGAATTTCAACACGGTTCAAGTGGAAGTACGGTAGAAAATTTATTTAGTGCAATGGCATTTTACAAAGGCAATGACGTAGAACAAAAGAAGCACGAAATGTATTCGTTTTATGTAGATGCTAATGTATTGTCGTTAGGTGCATCTATTCACATTACTGCTGTTGGTGGAAGTGTTAATGTGTGGGATATTGAATACTTTATACAAAGAACACAAAATGGTAGTTTAAGCTAATGAGGAGCAAAAGAGGAAGTTATTCAAGTCCTAGGGGATCAAGAAGAGCGTGTTTATGTAAGGACGGTGCAACATACTCAAGGAAGTGTTGTGATGGCGAATTAATTAACCAAGGGATTGGAAGCATTTCTGCTCCATCTCTTGGATGTCAAGACCTAACACTAAGTGGTTTTAGTGTAGCAATAGACGGGACAATTACTTTGCCCACTACAGATATAGGAACTATAACGGCTACAACGCCAGCTTCTTTTGCTGCCGTTGATACCTCTACAGAAAGGACTTTAACGGTTTCTATATTGGTTCCTAGTGATTATAGCAATGCTGAGAAAACTATAGAGTGTACTACTACGGCCAGTCAACCAGCAACACCTACACTGTCGTGTAGTGACGTAACCCTATCTGGATTTGCAGTGGCTCAGAATGGAACTATCACACTTCCCAGTGCTGATATAGGTACGATATCTGGTACAAGTCCAGCGTCATTTGCGATAGTAGATGTAAGTACGTCTAGAACTTTAAACGTAGATATTACAGTTCCTTCTGGGTACTTCAACGCAGGAGCAACGCTTAACTGTTCTGCAACGGCCACACAGCCGTTGACTCCCACTTTAGCGTGCTCAGATATAACTATAAGTGGATTTGCTGTAGATGAAAATGGAGCAATAACATTGCCTACTTTAGACATAGGAACCATTTCATCAAGCAGCCCAGCTTCTTACGCTACCGTATCTACTAATACTGTAAGAACATTGAACCTAGATATTACGGTTCCAGCAGGATATTTCAACACAGGCAGTACATTAGCTTGTACTACTACAGCAACACAGCCGCCTTATAATGTTCTTGATTGTAGCGAGGTTACTATTTCAGGATTTGATCTTTATGCAAGTGGTAGATATAATTCATCTGCAGTAGCAGTAGATATTGGTACGATTGACAGTATGAGTCCTGGAAGTTTTGCAACTGTAACAACTGAAACAACACGCACACTTACGGTCAATATAACCGTACCAAGTGGGTATTCTAATGCGGGGCAAACAATTGCTTGTACTACAACTGATACACAATTACCTATATTCTATTTTGACCAACAAACGCCATCATCTGGCACCTATGTAGAGTTAGAACCTATAATAAATACCGGAACTAGCACATATGCTTTTAGTGTTTATGCTAATGATCCTGTTACAAGCAAAACAAACGCACTAGCTTTAATGAATCAGCTAGGAGCTGTAATAGCAGGACAAGGTACGAGTCCAGGTTCTACGTTTAGCTTAGGGAACGTAAGGATATCTTTTTATAGCCCTTCTGATGTTTTATTAGCACAATACAGGGCATTTTCAGGAACTTTTATTTACACTACACCTGATGATTTAAGTAGTGTACCATCAAGTCCATATGGAGGTAATGCTTCTAATTGGACAAGCTATAAAATGGTATTTACAGGGATATCAAGTGTAGGTGGTACTGCGGTATCAAGTCCTAATCAAGAAACGCTAATTACTAATAATAGTGATGCAGGATATTATTGGGTAATAGAAGACTTAAGCTAAAAATACAACAAGCACATTAAAAACTAGTAATATTAATATATTTTAAACTATGAAAGCGACAGAAATTGTAGAAAAACTAAAAGATGTTCTTCTGGGGTCTCAAGAGGTTGAGAACCAAGAGGAGATCAAGGAAGAGCTTTCCGCTACTGAAGAAGTGGTAGAGGAAGTGAACGAATCACCCGAAGGGGAAGAAGTTGTGTTGTCTGAAGGCGATCAACTAGAACAAGATCAAGTTGTAGAGGCTGAGGAAGAAGCTACAGAAGCTTCTTACGTCACTAAAGAAGAATTTGCTGAACTTAAAGCAATGGTAGAATCATTAATGGGAGAGATTAAATCTACTTCTGAAAAATACAACAGTGAGGTTCCTAAGGAAGAACTAGCTGCTGTAGAGGCTGATGTTGAGCCTATGGTTCATACTCCAGAAGCGAAAGCAGAAGTTGAAATGAAGCTATTCTCTCAAAACAGAAGAGAGACTACCCTAGATCGAGTACTAAACAATATGAGTAAATTTAATAAATAAACACGAAAATGGCAACAACTACATCAATTACTACTACTTATGCTGGTGAGTTTGCAGGGAAATACATTTCTGCTGCTTTACTAAGCGGATCAACTCTATCGAAAGATTTGATCACGATCAAGCCTAATGTAAAGTACAAAGAGGTAATGAAGAAAGTGGCTTCTGACGATATCGTTAAGGATGGCACTTGCGACTTTACTGCTACTTCTACTTTGACATTAACTGAAAGAATTCTTCAACCAGAAGAATTTCAAGTGAACCTACAACTTTGTAAGAAAGATTTCGTATCTGACTGGGAAGCAATTTCTATGGGATATTCAGCTTATTCTGATCTACCCGCAAGCTTTTCTGACTTTTTACTTGCACACGTTTCTTCTAAAGTAGCTCAAAGAATCGAAACTAACATCTGGGCTGGTACTAACGCTACCGCAGGTCAGTTTGACGGATTCGAAACTACTCTAGGTGCTGATGCAGACGTTAATGACGTAACGGCTACAACTGTTACTTCTTCTAACGTAATCGCTCAAATGGGAGCTGTAGTAGATGCTATTCCTTCTGCTGTTTACGGTGCTGAAGATTTGACTGTTTATGTAGCTCCTAATGTATACAGGGCTTATGTAAGAGCTTTGGGTGGGTTTGCTTCTAACGTAGGTGCCGCTGGTACAGACGCTAAAGGAACTCAGTGGTTCAACGGAGGTGCTTTAACTTTTGATGGTATCAACGTAGAGCTTGCAAGTGGAATGAGCAGCGACAGAATGGTAGCTGCTGAAAAGTCTAACCTATTCTTTGGAACTGGTTTATTGGCTGACACCAATGAAGTAAAAGTCATTGATATGGCTGATCTTGATGGAAGTCAAAACGTAAGAGTCGTTGTTAGATTTACTGCTGGTATCCAGCACGCTATCGGCGGAGACATCGTATTGTACGCATAAGAATAATTGTTTAATATAAAAGGGTAGGTGAGCCTTGAGCCTGCCTACCCTTTTTTAATACTATAAAATATGGCTTGTGATTTAACAGGGGGAAGGAAAAAACCGTGTAAAGATGCTGTAGGAGGCGTAGTAAAAGTCCATTTTGTTGATTTCGGTGATCTAGCAACCATTACGGTTGGTTCAAATGATGAGATTACAGATATTAGCGGAACCTTTAACTATAGCACTTATGATGTCAAAGGCAATTCTTCTCTCGAATCAAATATTAATAGCTCTATTGAGAATGGAACAACATTCTTTGAGCAAGTAACAAACCTTACTCTTCATAAGATGACTAAGGAAGACAACAAAGAACTTAAGCTTATGACTTACGGAAGACCTCACGTCTTTGTACAGACATTCGACAATAAAGTTCTTTTAGTTGGAAGAGAGCACGGAGCAGAAGTTACTGGAGGTACTGCTGTTACGGGCACAGCGATGGGAGATCTAAATGGATACACGTTGACTTTAACAGCCAACGAAACAACTCTACCTAATTTTGTAGACGGAGCAACTGATGCAGACCCATTTGCGGGTATGTCTTCAGCTACTGCTACTGAAACTACTCAGAGAGATCCAGCGTAAGGTTTATTCCTGGTGATTAAAAGGGGCTTATATGGCCCCTTTTTTTATATAAAACACCGAAGCCTTTTTTTAGTTATATTAGTATGATAAGACTACTTCCGAGCACCGATGCTCAAACAATAAAAGTTTTACCTAGGGTCAGTACAGCTCAGTCTGGATTGTCTCTTAAGATAACGGAAGACGGGACCAATAAGTCAGAAACTTTGACTGGTTTATCGTCTACTGTTAATGGAAACTTTATTGACCTTGATTGCACCTTCAGTATTCTATCAGACAATAGTATTTACAACTATGAAATTTTCAGTGGGTCAACACTCTTATTTAGAGACAAGGCTTACTGTACTGACTCTTATTTGTCGAACTCAGTATATACTATAAATGATAGCAAATACACCGAAAGCGATTCTGGTGACAGTAGTCAACAATATATAATGGTATGAAGAATGTAAAAGTAGTAAATCTTACAGGGTACGAAGTACCTAAGATAGTCGAGAAGAGCAGAAATGCTTATATCGAGTATGGTGAGGATAATAACTATTTTGGCGAGTTAATTGAGAGGTATTTAGGAAGTCCTACTAATAGTAGGTGCATCAATGGCATCTCTGATATGATTTACGGTAGAGGGCTTGAGGCTACCGACTCCAAGGAGAAGCCGCTTATGTTTGCTCAAATGAAGAGCATTTTAAATGCCACTGATGTAAGAAAGATAGTAACAGACTACAAAATGCTTGGCCAAGCGGCCATTCAGGTGGTTTATAAGAACAGAAAGAAAGAAATAGCGGGCCTATATCACTTCCCAATGGAGACATTGCGTGCTGAGAAGGCTGAAGACGGTAAAATTAAAGCGTATTATTATCATAGTGATTGGAAGAATATTAAACCTAGTGACAAGCCTAAAAAGATACCTACTTATCGCAATGGTACGAAGTCTCAGAGAATTGAATTATATGTCATTAAGCCTTACAAGGCTGGTTTTTACTATTATTCACCCGTAGATTACCAAGGATGCCTTCAATATGCAACTTTGGAGGAGGAAGTAAGTAATTATCACTTATCAAACATACAAAACGGCCTTCAGCCAAGTATGCTGATTAATTTCAATAACGGCGTACCTAATGAAGAGGTCCAGGAATTGATTGAACGCAAGATATACGACAAATTTAGTGGTACTAGCAACGCAGGACGGTTCATTTTAGCGTTTAATGATGGTTCAGAGAACCAATCTAACATAGACCCTATAAACCTACCGGATGCACACGCTCAATACGAGTTTTTAGCTAAAGAAAGCCGAGAAAAGATAATGATAGGCCACGGAGTGGTGTCTCCTATCCTTTTAGGGATAAAAGACAACACTGGCTTCGGAAATAACGCTGAAGAGCTTAGAACAGCATCTATTTTGATGGATAATATGGTTATTAGGCCATTTCAGCAGATGCTATTAGATGCATTTAAAGAATTGTTGTTATATAACGACATTTCACTGGATTTATACTTTGTTACGCTACAACCAATAGAATTTACAGAATTAGACAATATAGAGACTAAGATCAAAAGAGAAGAGGAGACGGGAGAAAAGCTTTCTGCGGTAGAAGATGTCCAAGAAGAGGGGATCGTTCAGCAGGAGGCTTCTGAGAGCGTTTCTGAGGCTGTTGTTGAGGAAAAACCTACCGAAGAAGATGAGTAAGGCATTATTTATAACAATGACAGAGCTGAAGCGTAAGTCTATCATAGACGGAGCTTTAGACACAGATAAGCTAATTCAATTTGTTGAGGTGGCCCAGGATATACATATACAGAACTTCTTAGGCACTAAGTTATACGAGAAAATACAAAGTTTGATCACAGGCGGCACTCTTGATGATGCCGCCAATGCTGCTTATAAAACACTACTGAATAGCCACATTAAGCCTATGCTTATATGGTATAGTCAGTACAGTTATATTCCTTTTGCTGCTTATCAGATCAGTAACGGAGGGATATTTAAACATACTACCGAATCTAGTGATACTCTCACAAAGAGTGAGCTTGATTCGTTAACATCTAGGGCTAAAGACTTTGCTGACTTTTATGTGAACAGGTTTTTTGATTTCATAGATGAGAAAAGTGGTGACTATCCAGAATATACTGGAGCTCAGGATACTGGTATGTATCCCGATAAAGATCCAACGTATGGCGGATGGGTAATTTAATTAAGACATACAAGCCTAAAGTGGCTAACATAATAAAATTGACTAACTATTTAAAAACGATAAAAAAGTAAGATGGCTAACGGAATAAATTGGGGTAGGATATATTGTTTTTCTTGGTGGGGAGATGTAGATGACACAACAGATGCTATTTATGTACCTTCAGCTCCTACTTGTTGGATATCAGACATACTTGAATTATCAGTAGATAGTACATTATATAAAGCAGACACAATACTAATAACAGCAGATCAAACATTAATATAACAAAATAGAATTATGGCACGAGAAACAATAGGAGTTGGTTCAGCCCCTGATGATGGAACTGGGGATACGCTCAGAGCAGCCTTTGTAAAGGTTAATAATATGACTACTGACATTTACGGTCAGAGTGGGACTGGAGACAGCCTAAGAGGTTCTTCAGCTATATCGCCCGCATCAACATTAAGTTTAGATTTTGATACCGCAGCGGTATTTACAATAACCTCAAGTATATCTATTGAATTGAATTTCACAAACGCCTCAATAGGCGATGTGAAAGACATTATCATAACAGATTCAGGAGGAACCTCTGGATTGACACTTAACAGTGGATTGACAGCCACAACTGTTGCTGGGCAGTATAGCAATACGTCAGGTGCAGTTAACTTTATTCAAGTTGTCTGTACTGCCGCTAACACATTTTTCTTATCAATTTCACAAAGTATATAATTATGAAAGCAGCAGTAGAAAACGGTAGAATAGTAAACATATACAAGAGTTTACCTAACTCACTTAAAACCCCTACAAAACACATTTTAGGAGGTGCTAATAACCTATCAAAAGAAGAACTACAAGACTTAGGTATTTACGATGTAGTAAAACCAAGTTTTGACCCACAGACGCAAACAAAAGGAGGTCTATACTTTGATGCAGATAATGAAATAGTAACGTATGACGTTAGTAATATTGATTTTAATCAAGATGTAGCTATTATCGGAGAAGATGGTGAACCAACAGGAGAAACAGAAAAGAGATATAAGATAGCTGACATCAAAGCAAGTAAAATTGCAGAGATTAAGTCTAAGGCAGGTAAAATGTTAGAGCCTACAGATTGGCAAGTTATTAGAAAAGCAGAAAGGGATATAGATATTGATACAGACGTTGCAACAGAGAGAGCAGGAATACTTACAGAAGCCGATAGATTAGAAGCAGAGGTAAACGCTAAGAAGTCTTACAAGACTGCATTGCAATACAAAGTACAGTTTTTCCCATCTGATGAAATAGAATAATATGGCTTTAGGCAAAAGACTAATAAATACAGGTGCAGCAGCAGCTTGTCTAACTGAAACAACTGACATCTTTGGCGATTCAAGTGGTGTTGCATTATATTCTTTGGATTACGATGCCTCTGATGCAGGTGGACTGTACGATGGCACACCTACCAACGTTGAGTTTGGAGTAGGCGGTCAAATAAACTATGGAGCGAGATTTAATGGAACAAGTGCATTTATAGATTTAGGAGATGCAAATCAGTTTGAAAATAACAAAATAACTTTTAGTTTTCGGTGTAGAGCATTAGGAACTGCTG
>Ga0181392_1000897_pt1 | contig 11436 bp, 4 predicted proteins | sample 15SPOviralmetaG_FD_130083 | JGI IMG/M metagenome (GOLD analysis project Ga0181392, IMG submission 130083) | Marine viral communities from the oligotrophic San Pedro Time Series (SPOT) site, San Pedro Channel, CA, USA - 15 SPOT_SRF_2010-09-15 | ecosystem: Environmental > Aquatic > Marine > Strait... | reverse complement strand
GTTTATTGCATCTTTGCATTGTTCATTCAAAAATACATTTATATTAAATTTCTGGTTATTATTTATTGTGTTATTATTATTATTACCAACTTTTGGTATTAATTCACTTATTTGATTTTGTTGGTGGACTATTATATTTTTTAATTCTTGATTATCATTTAATAATTTCAATACTACATCATTTGATAATGTTAATTGATTATTTGAATTATCATTTGGTGGTTCTAGTAGTTCAACCTTACAATTATTATTATGTTTCCATAATCCTGATCTTGATAGAAATTCTTTATTACATTTTTTACATGCAAATGTATTAATGTTTTTAATATTTTCGTTTTTTTCGTTTTTTTCAGACCAAAGTGTTTCCAAAACGTTTCCATTTGTATTTTTTATATGTTTTGCTGTTATTAAGTGTCTGTTATAATCCGTTTTTTTGCTTGTTATATAGTTACATTTTAAACAATTATATTTTATGTCGTTTTTTTCGTTTTTTTTTGTTTCCATTTGTTTCCTTTAAATATATAAAGAAAAAATTTCTAAATGGATTTTTTTATTAATTTTAATTATCATCACAAAAAATATTATACATTTTTATAATTTTTATAATCTTAAAGGTAACAAAAGTTGAAAATATACAGAATTTGATGATTTTTTTTAGTTTTTTTATAAAGTCTTTGTTATTTCAAAAATGGACATTTTTAAAAATGTCCAATTCGAAAAAAATTACCAAATCTTTTTTTCCCATTTTTTATCACTTTTTTTTAGTATTTTATTTTATTACCTTTTATCATAATAAAATTAAAAATAGGTATTTTTGCCTTTTTAAAGAGAGAAATTCAATATTCCAAAACACTCATTCTTAAATTTTTCACAATAAAATCCAATTCTTTGCAATTTTTATTAGTTTGTAAGAATTCATATAACTCTTCTACAAGCTGTATATTACTAATTAATTTTGGATTTTTAAAATTACTTATTATATATTTAAAGAAATAATCCATAGTTTCTATTTTCTCTGAATTATTAAAGATTATTTTAAAATCATTTGAGAGACTAATTCCACTATTTATAAATGATTTATAATCATAAGTTATAAACATTTTTAATATATAATAACTAAACAAATGAGTATTTTCATCATAGTTATTTTTGGTGGTACTTTGAGAGAGATCAAGCATTCTCTCAAAATTCATGGAATTTTTTTCTAATATTTTTGTAGTTTGTAATAAACCATGTAATATTTCTGTTTTTATTATAGTTTCAAATGTATTATAATAAATTATAAATTGTTTATTGGGATTTTTTGAATGAATGCAATATTTTGAATAATTATAACTATATATTGCATTATTTAAAAATTCACCCCAAAATTCAACCAAACATTCTTGCAAACCCAAATCAAAAGTATTTTTATTTACTTTATTGCTTAAATTAAAACTATTAATAAAATCATTATATATTTTACTTTCTTCACTACTAGAACTAGTTTTAACTGAACTCATAAATTTCCATATATAACGATCTACTCCAAAATTATGCACACATTCATGAACAAATACTTTAAACCATTCCTCAAAACGATATACTACTATTGTTCCAGCATTTACACAGCCATAACAAAAGCCACCATTTGCATTTTTTGCACCTAAAATTTTATCAGTTTGCTCAATTGTTCTCTCAAATGGGGTTAAAAATAAATTAATATTTAATCCATCTTTTGAACATATGTGGTAATCACTTGTTTCATATATTCCATTATTATTTGTTAATAAAGTTATTAGATTCACCAATACTAACATATGAAATGCTTTACTATCATAATAACCCATATTTTGATGAGAGACACCCGAATTTTTATAAATAAAAAAATTAATAATTAACTTTGTTTTTTTATAAGGCAATTCATAAGTTAATAAACAGTTCTCGTGTTCCAAATATCCATTTTTTATAAAATTTTTTGTTTCATTAGTAATATATCTATTATTATAAAAGTGAGCATTGTATATTTTTTTTACACTATTTTTATATTCTTGAGTAGATGAATAATAAAATTTTCTATATTTTGTTAAATCCATCTCTCTATCCAAACATAAATCTACTTTTAATTTTTTATAAAAGTCTTCTAATTTATTAAATAAATATTTATGAAAATTAATATAATTATTTTTATTTTTTACAAAATTTGTTGAACCAACTTGAGAGAAACTCAGTTCTTTAATATTTGTTTTTTTTAATTCATTATAATAAGTTATTAATAACTTTGATCGTTCACTTAAATTTATATTATGTAAATCATTCATGCTTCAAATAGATTAATATATATAAATATTTTATTTGTTATAAGTAAAATATTTATATTTTAGTTTGAATTATTAAGGAGTATTTACTTATGTTTTAATTATTTTTTTATATAGATTGTCCATGCGTAACTACTGCTGCTGCTGCTGCTGCTGCTGCTGCTTCTGGTCCTGCTGCTGCTTCTGGTCCTGCTGCTGCTTCTGGTTCGGGTGCTCCTGGTCCTCCTGCTGCTCCTGGTTTGAGTGCTCTTTTATGTGCGCTTTTTGAATTTTGTTGTCGGAGCGCATATTCTAATTCTTGGACTTTAGATGACAATCTTTCATTTTCCAATTTTAATTGCTTGGTAACGTCACTATGAGATTCACTAGTATCATGAGATTTACTACTATCATGAGGTTTACCTTTACCTTTACCTTCATCTAGACTATCAATTTGTTTTTGAAGTCTTTGTTTTTGCTCATCTAATTTTGCCGTTTGTTCTTTTATACTTTTTTCTAATTCAGTTCTATCTCCGGTAAAATGATCAGTAATGTCTTTAATATTATTACCATCTTCATGTTCAAATTTAATACTACCTAAGCTAAAATTAAAACCTTTAATATGTTTTTTGATTTCTTCAGTTATTAGTTCAAGATCCGGATATTTAATTTCATCTATTATTTGATCTATTTTACTAATTTTTTCTCTATATGGAGCTAGTGGATTTGAAGTTGGTTGTTTAATATCTTTAAAAATAGTATTTAATATAGGTGTTAATTCTTTATTTAAAAACTTATCTTCTTCTGTTTGTTCATCATCAAATGTTTGACCATATAAACTTTTTTCAAATTTATCTTGTAAATATTTTTTTACGTCATTATTTACTTCTGATAATTTTTTATTTTTTGTAATTTTTAAACGATTTACAATTTCAATTGGATTTTGATATATATCAAAAATAAAATTCATTATTTTTTTATTGTAAATATTAATCAAATCAGTTAGTTCAAATGAATTTTCTGGTTCTTGTTGTGTTACTTCTTGCACCGCTTCTTGTTGTTTTACTCTTTCTTCGTTTTTCATCTCTTTTATTTTTAGACCAATTATTTCTCCAAGAATCTTTGAGAGTGTTATTAATATTGCTGAATTATTTGCTATGGCATTTAAACTATTACCAAATAATTTTATTAATCTACCTACATAATTTTCAAAAAATATTTTCATTTGATTTTCAAACATTTCATTTTCCTCCCCCCCCTCCTTCTCCGCCTCATCCTCCTCCTCCTCTCCTTCGCCCTCCGCTGCCTCCTCTTCTTCAGTTTGATCGTTTCCTATTACTGCTTTTTTTATATTTTCATAAAAACCATATGTTGAAAAATAAATAAATTCCATTAAAAGTTTTTTATCATTTTCATCATAATCTTTTTTTCTCATAAAATCAAAATAACCACTTTTTTTATCTTTTATACTATCAATACCTTTTTCACTTATTCTAGGACCAAAAGCTTTTCCTTTTGTTAAAGCATTATATGCCATTCTAGTTCCTAATATAGCAACACCACCCGTTTGATCAACTTTTTCAATATTTGAAATATGATCATTATATTCTAATTTTGAACCACCGCCTTGTTCACTGTTCTCAGGAACTACAATAGCATGAAAAAAATATAATGTTATTTCATCATTATCATTTAAATGATAGATGTTTCTTTGTATTTTATTATCAAATAATGGGATAGATTTTGTTTTAAAAAATGTATTGTTTTTTTTTTCTACTTTAATTTTTGTAATAATTTTTTTAGAATTATTTGTTGATTTTTCACGTTCTGAAAGTTCAGTTAAAAGACCAATACCTTTAATTACTGTATAATTCATATTTTTTAATTCAGTTATGTCTTCCGTTGTTTCAAGATTTTTTGTATAAAGGATAAATTTATTACCATCTTTAGGTTGTAAATTAGGACCAATAATAGCATCAGGATTTATAAATCCAATATTATGTATTCCTGTTTTATGTATTTTTGATATAATTGTTGTAGTAATATTTGACGACATCTTAGCTCGTTCTTCAATAGACTTATTTGAAATTGATAATATTATTATATTATTTTGGTCTTCTGTCAAATCATGTCCTATACTGTTTTTTATCATTGCTCTGAATAATTTATCATTTTTTTCAATTTTACAATTTAAAGCAAATACATCTTTACTGTCATAATCGTGATATATTGGAGTTAATTTAATATTAAGAGTACCTATATTACTATCTTTTACATCAAGTGTTCCATATTTAATATAATATGGATCAGTTTCTTTATGAAGAAATTTAGTTTGTGCCTTATCATTAATAATTGATTCACCACCTAAAGTAATACCTGATTTTTTATTAAAATCATTAACTTTGTTAAGAATTTCTTCAAAAGCGGTTTTTAAACTAGAATCAGAATCATTATCTTGTATTTTTTTATAATAATCCTGATATTGTCCAAATCTAGATATTGGTAATATTTGTATTTCGCTAGATATATATTGTGATGGATCTTTAGAAATTTTTATTAATTCTTTATTTCTTTCACTAACTAAATGATATTCATGGCCTTCAATAATTAAACCTTTAATTAAAGGATTATTATATTCTTCACTAATTTCGGTTTCATTGGGTGCAAAAATAAGTCTTAAATAATAATTATATTCGGAATCTTGCATAGTTGCATTATGTAAATAAATTATAGGAGTTGAGTTATTAACTATATATTGTCTTCCAAAAGTTGTTCTCCATACCATAAGACCAGCACCTGCAGTTTTTTTTAAACCATATCCTAATGGTCCTCCTCCTTCTTGAATTATATTATTATTTATTCCACCTTTATAAATTTTTTTTGATATATTTGCTTGAGTACCTCTAGTTAAACTATCATAAATTATTTCAATTTCACCAGATCCTTTGTTAAATATATCATTTTTTATTTGTGTAACAGTAGGTTCATCTAATTCAATTTTGTGCATTAATTTTGCTGTCTTAAACACTCCAGAAAATCCAGTATCCATATTTATAAATAAATCAGCCATTTTATCAAAAATACCATATTTATGAAAAAATAATTCAGCTTTTTCTGGTGTATTATCACTATCACTATTACGTTCTGATATTTGTCTTATATTACTAATTAATTCTTGTGTTACAAATAATGTAATTCTTTTTTTAACATATTTTTTATTAATTTTATTTATTGTATTTAAAGCACCTGCTGCTATTCCCACTGGACCAAGTGAAAGTATTGTGGGATCTATTACATCTACAATATTTTCTACTGAATTTGCAAAAAATTCTGAAGTTTGAGTTATAATCTCATCAAAACCTGAATCACTAGCACCACTTAATCCTTCTTCTGCTAATCCTTCCGATGCTCCTTCTACCAATCCTTCTTCTGCTTCTTGTGCCACACCTTCTGTCAATCCTTCTTCTGCTTCTTGTGCCACACCTTCTGTCGCTTCTTCTGCCACTCCTTCTGTCGCTCCTTCTGTCAATCCTTCTGCTGCCTTAGCTGCCTCATCTGCTGCTATTTTACTCGCTGTGATATTTCCTTCTACTTGTACCAATGCTTCGTCTAATTTACTAGTGTCATCAGTAAATTTTGTTTTTAAATGATCTAACATGGCTTTTCTTTTTTCATCGGTTAAACCATTATTTTCATCTGTAATTAATTTTATATCGTCTTCTTTCAATGAACCCCTTATATCATCTGATGAAAAACCTCTAGCTTCAATTTGATCAGGATTTTCTATTGATAATCTAATATATTCATTTATTTCACTAGTAGTAAGAGCTTCTTTTACATTTTCATCATTACTACTTCTTGCAAGTTGTTGTAAATTATCTATTTTTTCTTGATTAGTTAAAGATGATTCAGTAATAAGATTTATATTATCTACAATATTACCTTCATCTGTAACACTTACACCTTCAAGACGTGAATATGAGTTTTTACTTAAATTTAAATTTAATTCATCAAAATTAGAAATTTCTTTAATATTTTTTATACTAGCACTATCACTTTTTGCAATTAAGTTATCTAAAAATTGTGTTTTTTCTTCTTTACTTATATTTGGATTATTCAAAATACTTTCTATATTTGTTTGATTTATGTCTTGTATTGTCCCATTATTATTATTCATCAAATATACATTTAATTCATCAAGACTAGGATTTGGGTTATTAGGATCTAGAATTGCATCTATTTGAATATTTGTATCATTAGTAATTTCTGCATTAAACAAATTAATTTTACTTTCATCATCTTCAAATTTTGTTTGCAAGTGATTTATCATGTCTTTTCTTTGTTCGTTGGTTAAATCTCCATCTTTTAAAATTAAATTTATTTGATCTTCTTTTATTGAACCCCTTATATCATCGGGTGAAAAACCTCTTTCTGTAATTTGATTAGGATCTGTTTTTGATATATTAATATATTGATTTATTTCACTAGTAGTAAGAGCTTCTTTTACTTTTTCATCTCCAGTATTTTTTGTTAGTTTTTGTAATAATTTAATTTTACCTTCAGTTTCATCAAAATTTTCTATAGTAGCTAAATTATCATCATTAACACTATCAATACTATTTAATTCTTCTAACATGACATCTTGTTCATTTGGTGGAGCATTATTATATCTATTTATGAATGATTTATCATAACCAGTCATTAACATTTCTTTTAAATCAGAATTGTCTATTCTCGAATCTACATTATCTACGATATCCTTTATCCCCAGGCTTCCTGTGGTTACTAATCCCGAGGTGGCGGCTACGCCCACGCCTGTCGCTATTTTTTTTTTAGATACATCTTTAGAGATTTCTTTACCTTGTTGTTTAATTGAGTCTTTTACGTTTGATGTATATTCACTTACACCTTTTGTAACATTTCCTATTCCTTTAATTATTTCCTTATCTGTTGGAAAATCATCTCCTCCTTTCATATTTTTTATTTCTACATATCTTCTTTTTCTTGATCTTCCCATATTAATTGCTTATTAAAATAATAGTATAAATTAAATTTAATTTAATATTTAATTTAATTTATAAATAAAATTTGTTTAAAAATAAAAAATTATTTTTTCAAATATTTTTTTCTTAAAGTCATTAATTCTGTTGCTTCACTAAATCTTGAACTATCACCAGCACTTAATCTTCCCAATTTATATATTTGAATACAAGCATTTCCGGTTTTTTTCAAAATCTCTTTTAAATCAGGATTTTGTTCAAATTTAGCTTCTAATGCTTTCATCGTATTTCCAGGATTTTTTTTTATATATTCATTAACACTAGCATAATCTTTTCCATCAATATTTAATTTTAAATTTTCTGACCATGAATTATCTAATTTTTTTCGCCAATCTTTAATTTTAATTAATTCACCCGATGCTTGTAACATTTTATGTTTTTCTGGTATTTTATTAGCATATTTTGAAGATTGTGCTAATTTTAAACTTGTACTAATTTTTTCATGATTACCTCTTCCAAATTCTAAATGCGCAGCCCGACTAGAAATAACAATTAATATATCTTCATTACATAATGACTTGTCTCCTGAATCCGATTTTTCTAAATTCTGTAATTCTTGAACACTTTTTACAAATTCTTCTTTTGAAGATAATTGTTTTCCAATAATAGTTCCTTCTTCTAATGCAAAATCATTAAAATCTTTGATTAAGTTGTAAATACCAGTTCCCTGTGTCATACATGTTTCGGCAATTTTTAATTTAATAATATAAGGTAATTCAATAAAATCAAACGAAGATTTATAATAATTTTTATCATGAGTAATTAAATCATAATGAATATTTGAACTATAATTAACATTAATATACATTAATGGTTCAAAATAACCTTGTTTTTGTATAGATTCTTCTGTTTCATTACATAAAATAACATTAGTTAAATCATCTTTTTCATAATTAGTTTGACTAAATATAATAAATTTAACATTATAATTTGCTTCTATTTTTGAAATAGCCCAAACATCGGCATAATAATCATTGGTTTTAATATATTCTTTAAATTCTTCTAAATTAGCAATATTAGCCATATAATCAAATTCTTTTTTCATAACATTTGATGCTTCTAAAATACTTTTTGCACCACCAATTGCATCAATATTAGTTTTAGCTCTTGATACAAGTTCTTGTTTTTCTTGTAAACTACTGGTTCCTCCTATTTGTATTTTAAGTGATTCATGAATTTTTTTCTTTTTTGCAATAGATGATCCTGCTTCTTGAGATGATTCGTTAAAAGAATTAAATATCATTTTATAATTATTGAACAAATCTTCATCTGCAATTGAAGCTAAATAATTTCTTACTTTTTGTGTAGTTAATTTTTTTCCAGTTAAATCATCTTTAATTGAATGATGATTATTATATGCTTCTACAAAACAAGTAAAAAAACAATTTCCATCTCCAGGAACATCTTTAATATCGTATTTTTTACTTTCTAAATATTCATTAATCCATTTGTCTCCAGATTTTTTTCCAATTCTTTTGTATTCTTCTACTTCTTTTATATAATCTTCTTTTGTTGCAATATTTTTTGTTGTACTAGTTTTTTTAGTAACTTTTTTTTCTTGTAAATCTTGGTGTTCATCCAAATCTTCGTCTTCGTCTTCGTCTTCGTCTTCGTCTTCATTTAAATCTTCATCTTCGTCTTCGTCTTCGTCGCTAAAGTCACTATCAATAGTTTTCTTGGTTTCATCTAATTTATAGTTATTTTTAATAAAATCTTTAGAACTAGAAAACATTAATGAATTTTTTTTAAAAACTTCATCTTTAATATCATTTAAAATATTGATATTTCCTTCATCATCTAAATAATTTAAATATTCAGAATTTAATATTTCAAAAATCCCAATTTTTCTAACAATCTCGTTATTTTTAACTAAATATATATTAATATACATAATATCAACATCTTGGTTCAGTACTAAATTATTTGAAACTAATTCCCCTTTTCCAAAAATAAACATTATTGGTTTGCCGTAAATATTTCCTTTATAAATATAAGACTCATAATCAATGTCATTTTCATCAACTAAAAAATTTTCTGGATAATTTAATAAATTATTTAATTTGGATTGTACCATTTATTATTATTTATATTAATATTAATATTAATATTTATATAAATAAGCATAATAATATATTAAAATTAATACATTAAATTAAAATTTTTTATTTTTTATTTTTTATTTTCATGTGGTTTATATTTTTCAAAAATATCTCTATGTTTGAATATAATTTTATTGTTTAAGCTGGGTAAATCACCATTTTTCATATTATTTATGTATTTAATATTTTCAAAGATATCAAAATAATTTTCATCTATAAGAAGTTCATAACTATTACTGATAATAGTAAAAATAAAATTTGTTAAAATTTCACAAGAAAATTTATTATTTTCTATTTTTAATTGAGAATTTAAAAAAGCTTGTATATTTGTAATGCAATTATATAATATATCTTCAGGTAACAATTTTAGTTTAAAACAATTTATATAAAATGAGACAAAACAAATATATTTATCATTATTTTTATTAACAGTTTCAATATCAGTATTATTTATTAAATATAATTTTTCACTAATGTTTAAAAAAACAATAATATTATTATTTAATAAGTCTATAAATTTTTCATTAATACTTAATAAATTATAATATAATTTACAATATAATTCACTAAAAATGCTATTATTTAAGGTTAAATTATTAAAAATAAAATTATTTATTGTTTCAATATTTTCATCTTTTAAAATTGTATTATAATAACATATAAGTTCATTATTAATTTTTTCAAAATTATTATTACTTAATTTATTTAATAACTTTCTAATAAAGTTAATATGTATTTCTGAATCAGATTTATTGTTTTGTAATTTAATTCTATATATGTTATAATTATCACTATTATTAAATTTTTCTTCAAATTTATTATCTTTATTATCTTTATTATCTCTATTATCTCTATTGTCTCTATTGTATTTAGACTTAATATTATGTTTATTATTATAACTAGAATTATTAGAATTGTTAGAATTGTTATGGTTATAAAAATTATTATATTTTTTATTATTTTTTTTCAAAGTATTTAAAATATTATTTAAATAATTTTGTGTATCACTATCTATTATTAATAAATTTTCATTTTTCATATTATTTATAATATTATTTATAAATGTTACATCATATTTAATCATAATAATAATAAATATTATTTATTATTTATTATTTATTATTTATTATTTATTATTTATTATTTATTATTTATTATTTATTATTTATTATTTATTATTTATTATTTATTATTTATTGAGTTATAGTTATATAAAATTAATAGTTTTAAATAATTATATAAAGCATGGATATATATTGTATGTTATTTGGAAATTCAAAAAAAATAAAATTAAAAACAGAACTCATTGATGAATATTACAATAATTTTAAATTACCAATAGAATATTTAGAAGATAAAAAATTATTAAATGATTCCATAATTAATGATTTAGAATTAAAAGAATATAAATTTAAAGATGAACATGTAAATGAAGATAAGAATGAAAATGATATATCAAATAACAATAAAGAAAATTTATATTATTGTTTATTAAATCCAGAAAATATATTTGAAAAAAATATTCTAAATAAATGGTCTAATTATTACACAAATAATAAAGATTTTTTACTTGATTCACAGAATTTATTAAAAAAATATAAACCAAATATAGATTTTAATATAGCAGCAAATGAAGATATTAGTAAAAATGTAGAAGAAAATATTTTAAATAGTTGTGAAAATATTATTTACGATAATGCTTTTATTGAAAATTATCAATATTTTGAATTACCATTTTTTTCAAAATATAATAATGATTCAAATATTTTAACAGGTTTATCATTATATAATTTAGCAGCACCTGCTTTTAGTCTTATATTACCTATAATAAGTTTAATTTTACCATTTTTAATTATAAAATTACAAGGATATAATATAACATTGGAAAGTTACATAACACATTTAAAAATTGTTCTTCAAAATCACGCAATTGGTCAATTATTTACAAATTTTTCTGAAGCTTCTTTTTCCACAAAAATATATTTAGTTTTGAGCTTATTT
>Ga0181392_1000893_pt1 | contig 11496 bp, 9 predicted proteins | sample 15SPOviralmetaG_FD_130083 | JGI IMG/M metagenome (GOLD analysis project Ga0181392, IMG submission 130083) | Marine viral communities from the oligotrophic San Pedro Time Series (SPOT) site, San Pedro Channel, CA, USA - 15 SPOT_SRF_2010-09-15 | ecosystem: Environmental > Aquatic > Marine > Strait... | reverse complement strand
TTGATTCCGAATTGTTCTTCTCAAACAAAAGGACTATCATAACAATTAAGGAACCGGACTCCGATATTAATGATTACGATCATCATTATAATTAATATCGGGTTCTTGTTTGCCTAACTTGAAGAGTAATTTTCAGAACAAACCCTATTGACTCAGAATGGTTTTTCAAACTACATACGACTAGGAACCTACATTACTATTGCAAAGCTTGCTCACATGAGCGATCACTTGAAGGGCTACGATCTAATTGAGATCATGGTATTAAATATTCTATGATATTGTATGAAATGTTGAATACCTAATAAACGGGGTGTATTGAATTGTATTACATTAATCACAAGCTAAATAATGCAACAATAATACAAAATCACAAGAAATGATTGTGGTAGGCGTACTCAGGGGGCTTGCCCCCTGGTGTCATCCATGTCCGGTAGTTGACGTGCGCACATGTAGTACTTCCGATTTGCTTTCGCATCCCAGCATTGCTCGGGTGTTTGGTTTTCTTGCAACACGACTCTCTCACCATCATCGTCGAGCATAGCCATTTCGAATCGTGGTAATGCGTCATCATATCCATCACCATAGACCTCATAGACAAATTTTTCTGCAAGCCGCAAATACAGATTTAGTTTTTGATCGACGCCGAACTTGACATTCAGTTTGATAGGCAGTTCCGCGCTGCCGACGGTAAGTAGGATAATTTCGCATGTTGACACATGTGACGAAGTCGGAGCCATGGTTAGCATCTTGTAGCCCTGGGTGCATTGCAGGGTTAGGGTTAGGGCCACGCCAAATACGCAGCGTGGCATATCCACAACAAAATGCAATGTGAGAAAGCCAATCAACATGTTTGTGGTCACAAGGTGTGAACACGCCAATCAACATGTTTGAGGCCACACTACAACAAGCAAATGCAATGCGAACGGACACAGGAAAATAGAATTTGAGCACGGAATCCAAGAACATGCTTGCGCCGCGCCAACACACACAAAAAAAGCCATATCGACACGTCAATCAATACGCTTGTGGTCACAACAAAATACAATGCAAGTAAGGCAATGAATATGCTTGTGGTCACGACGAACACCAATACGATCACGTGAATCAATGTGCTTTTGAGCACAACAAAAAGTCCACACAACATGCACTGCGAACACGACATACAGCCAACATGTGAATTCGGCGTGCTCTCGTGCGTGCGTACATGACATGTTGCACAGCTGGCGTGGTCTCGTTTGTTTTTGTTTTTGTGTGTTGCACACTGTATTTGCACATGCAATCAATGTACAACACACACAACAAAAACATACGACACCACATACACCAAGCAAATGCACAACGCAATCAGGCCATTTACCGAAAGTTGCCGTCACAGATCTCACAGTTTTTTCAGGAGGTTCACCCCGGGGTACAATAAATTGACTGAATGATTCGTGACCATGTACCCACCAATAAAATTGCGTTACCAGTTATACAACTCCTTTCTGATTGGTCTCCTAAACGGGCCCCATCATCGTCAGGAATTCTTCACCAGCTTACTCGTATTTGGAGGTTTTTATTTAAAAGGTAACTATCGCACCAGATATTGATACAGGCAGTTACGAGTATAGACTCGCCCCCCCTAAATTAATAAGGTAGGTCTGATCCGCTTCTACCAGAGATCAACAAACAGTTTTGATGATATAACTTTTCACCCCCTCGGGGTATGAAAATTTTAAAAACACCCCCAAAACGCTCTTTTTAAGAAGAAACTTTCCTATTGTTCGAAAATCACGAATGATCGGTTCGTCTTCCAAAAATACTGTTTGTTTGTTTTCGGTTTTGATTGTTTTTCTACCTGAATAATGGTCGGTTGTTGAAAAGACCTCGGATTTGGACAGATCTCATTGAGTTACAACTTTCCTATTGTTCAGAATTTTGTTTTACTTGTGTTTAAATGAAAAATTCCAAAAGAGTGTAATCCGAGGTAATAGTAGAAATGGTACTATTTTGAACACTAATGATAACGAATACGTTATAAGAATTATGTATTTAAAGATTCTTCATTTAACGTTATTTAGGACTTCTGTTTTCTTGTTATCTCGATCCTTTCCAAAATTTTACATCACACGTTTAACGTACCACGAACTAACAGAATTAGATCAACAACGTTTGGACCATACGCATTGGACGTACAAACGATGACTAATGATGTTCTGATGCTTTACAACTACTTTTACATTGACCTCGACCAATCAATAATCATGTACGAATCGTCATTTATCAGTCATAAGAACTTATGCTTTACTTCGTATAACAACAATAATCAAACATGGACGTGTCTGTTCGAATTACACCTCATGGTATGTACCCAACATGACCTAAAGTGCTTTGTCATCCGTTTTGTCATAGTTGTACAGTTAGTAGGGTTTAAAATGTTGTAATGTTAACTTCACAAAATACAGTATCTTCAACTCCGCATTGATCCAATACTCAGTGGTAATTAATTTTGTAACTTTACCTAATAATATGATCTTATTCGATTTGAATATGTTACATTTATTTTCCGTAATTTATAGAGGAGTTTCCGGACCAAAATCATATTGACTCAGGAACAATTCTTCAAACTATTCAAAAAATAGACTACTTATAGGATACGACGGTTTCATTTGCTTACATTGCGTGATTTCTTCCCAAAAATGTGGGTTCACTCCACACATTACTTTCCTCGTTTGACACATACACATTAATGCATCCATGTGTTTTTGCCTTGATTTACACGTTTGCTTATAGATTCACTTGCACATAATTTGTGTTTACTTCACGTACACTCACGCGCATATATTTTCTCCCAAATTAGGATGTCAAAGGTACTTGCTGCATCTGTCGTGTTAACTGTAACATCTGCACATTATTTCACGTTTCTGTATGTATCAGTTCAATTATGTCCTGAGATGTCCGGGATGTGACTCGAAGCTTCACAATATGTGGTGGCATCACTTACCCACGCAAGAATCTTGTGGGTACTTCGTATGCAATACCTGCATCGAGTTCCTCAAGCGTATTGTCAAGGGCCCGTGGGAAAAGTTTGCGAGCAAACGAGACTATCAGATTTTTCCTCTGTTGAGATGGCGTAAAAGCTATTATATAACGCGGGCCATATTGCATAGGAATAATCATTTCAGCGCAGGCAAAGTATACACAAATTATTTCCCTACTAACACAACTGTTAATCAGAGTCCTTTTGGTGGCACATCTGTTGTTCCTTCTGATGATGTCGTGTCCGTTTCTGCGTCCAGTGATGATAAAGATAGCACCACCGTTGCTCGTAATTCTGATGAGAGCAAGTCCACTGTTCCTGATGTTGATTCCACGTCCGTTATCGCGTCCGATGCTCATGGAGATTTTCTTACTGATTCCTCTGCTGGTCTTCTTTCCAACGTCACGTCCGGTGGTCCTCCTGCATCCGTTACTCCTGCTGCTGATGCCACGTCCGTTGGTCGTGCTCCCGATGTCATCTCTATTGATCCTGCTACCGTTAACACATCCGTTGTTCCCGCTGTACACAAACGTATTCTCCCTCCTGTCCCATTGTTTTGTAATCGTGGTCATAATGCTAACGCATGTGCAGCACCCTCCTGGCGTATGTTGCAGAAGCAAAAACAGTCAATACGTCTACGTAAACATAAACGTAAACGTAAACGTAACGCAACTCTCCAAGAACAGATTCAGGTGATTCAAACATCGGTACAAAAGAATCAACGTCTACTCATGAAGATCCTCGAACAATTACAAAAACAATCTTAGGATTATCATTACCCTAGGTAATCCGAGGTAATAGCAGAAATGGTACTATTTTGAATACTAATGATAACAAATACGTTATAATTTGTTCATTTCAAGTATCAATGTCAATACCTATATCCATGTATTGTGATTGCACATGCACACTTGAATTCTATTTTGAATCATTTCTGCAAGCAGCCCGATCCTGACACTACTCGTTCTAAACACAGACAACCAACGCACTCGTGCACCAGGATGGAAACCTTTCCTGTCTTTTTAAAATGAAACATGCGGTCAAAGTCACGTAGCTTTAAAATAAAAAACCGGGACACCCGGTATTTTTAAAATGAAAGACCGGGACACCCGGCGAGGAAAGCTTTCCACCCTGGGGGTACAACAAGAAACAACACCTGGTTTTTATTGCCTATAGGCAAAAAATAGGATTTTGACACACGCAGTCTTTACTTTGGAGGTTTCACGCTTTTGGCGCACACACAAATATATGTTGTTTATCAATATTTTGCTATCACTTTTTTGACACACACAGTCTTTGCTTTTGAGCTTTCACGCTTTTGGCGCACACACAGATATAATTGACGTGCATTTGGCGCACACATAATACACTTTAATAACAATAATAGTAAGTGCCTGAAAATAATTATCAGATCAATCTGACTTCATTAATTTTGAAGTCTACAGGCTGACATCTTTTTTATTTTTTTTGACATAAAAGTGTAAATAGGATATATATATATAATAACAGGGGAAATAAGAGTAGATAAATAAAACACTTTCATGATATAGGATAGACATACATATGGTACAGGGTTGACAGAAAGTGTTCAGATACAATTGTACCCGAGATGATACCCCAGTGGTTTTATGGTTATATTTGGTGATAATAATGAAGTGGTTGGAGGGTATTCTATTTATTGGTATCGCTATCTTTTAATTGGGCTTGACGGTTATCAATATATAAATTATTGTTTGTTTTGGTCAGGATTCGGCTGCTCGCAACTATTAGCTCGACAGATCTACTAAGTAGAGAGGTGCTTAATGGACACGCATCGTAACGTGATCGAACTTCCCCTGAGGAGTCCGCACTTTGAATACGTCGAATGTGGATCTAAGACCGTTGATGTACGAATTCGTTTTAACAAGTACCGCTGTTTGCAAGCGGGAGATGTTGTGAAGTTTGTCAAAAGCCGTCAAAAGTCCATCCTCAAAAAACTGACATCGATTAAGCCATATGACAATTTTGGACACCTATTACGAACTGAGGGTGTCAGGTCATGTCTCCCCGGTTTGCAGGATGGTGATGTGAAAGCAGGTATTGAGTTGTATCACAAGTTCAAGGCAAGAGGCGAGAGTTATGCTGACTTAGCAATTAAACACAAAGTGTTGGCCTTGCGTCTAGGTGATGTTGAAAGGACTCCTCACCAACCAGTAACCCGAACCAATGTTACTGGTCTAGGAAAAGTTTTAATACCACCATCAACGAGCTCTCAATTTCTGACAATAACATTGCATGTCGAAAAACAAACACAAGTGACACCATCTACACCACAACCAACAACAGTGGCATGGTATGTACCACAGCCGGCACCGCCGACAGCTCCAACTGCACAACCAACTCCAGTGTCACCGACTACACCGAGTATCCCACAACCAACACCGGAGACACTCCCAACCCCACGGGACCCGTCAACAACTAATAATGTTGTGACACCGCCACCAATACAAGTGTCACCGCCACCTGCAGTCATAACCACGTTGAGAACACCTGATGCACTGATATGGAAAGCAGCTGATCTAGTACAGTCTACAGGATGTGGGTACAAGTATGCATGTTTAAAAAATAGAGTCAATCTTGATTTAACTGGAGAATACCTTGGACAAACCGGTGAAGATTATCAACGTTTGAGAACTGTCATAAGGATGTTACGCAGTCGGGACACAAGGGAAAAAATGATTCAGGCATTTAATAAAACCGAAGAACAGGTCGGTCTGCGTACACAAATTTCATACTTTCTCAAATAAATTCATATACACACAGGTACATGAACTTTCCGAGCACGTCTCGAAGACACAGCAACAAACGGAAAAGGAGAAGGAGCGATTGAAATTTCATATTAACGACCATGAGAATTTGAAAGTAGAATTGCAAAACACCAAAAAGACACTCACCCAAGTTACTGGGGAACGAGATGAAGCCAGGGAAATTATAATTCAACTCCGTGAAAATAACAAGATACTCCGTCACATGCTATCAGAGAATATTGCATTCAAAGAGATGGCCATACAACGCAATGAGGGGACGGTACAGAAAAAAATGCGGTTATGAGAGCATTGAAGAAGGACATCGCGTTAGCAGAAATGTCATTAGACTAGTCTGTATGGAATAATATTATTATGTTAATCTAAAAGGATGTATTTGATTGATTGATGTGACTTTATAGTTGATTATTATATGTGTCATTAATGATTAAATAGACTATGAGTGTATGATTCTATTTTGATATAAGCACCTAAGGGTAATTAGGAACGTGTGTGTGAGAAAGAACTGTAAATATTGATTGTTTACGATTAAATTAAAGATCAAAGTATGCATATTAAAGCAAATATTTACATTTAACGTAACACGAGCCAGCAACGTTAGATCAACAATTTTGAATCATACGCATTCGACGTCGCACAACTTGATTATACCTATAAATCTTACGTTATACTGTATTCATTCATAACAAATAAATATCAGTTCTTGCAATATTCAACTGTTTGATGATGAGGTGTAAGAACTCATAAATATTGATTTTCCATTTAAACAGTTATCTATTAGGGTTCCCATTGTCTTATGTTATCGATTCATTGTCTTCAGAACAAATAAATATCAGTTCTTGCACTGTTCAACTATTTGATAATGAGGTGTAAGAACTCATAAATATTTTTTCAGATAAACAGACGTTTATTAAGGTTCCTAGCTATTGTCTTGTTTTATCAATCCATTCACAAGAAATAAATATCAGTTCTTGCAATGTTCAACACTTTGATGATGAGGTGTAAGAACTTACTCATAAATACTCTTTTCATAAAGAGCGCTCATTAACACTCACGATAATAACAAAAAAATATCTATCAAGAATCCATACACCTGATCTGTATGACATGAAACATATTTACCGTTTTACGATATGAAAGGTTTACTTCGTAAAGAGACTTAAACTGTCATTGTGTTAGCTAAGGATCGTCCGTGTGTGATCTGTACTTAAAATGATGAAACAACAAGTCTAAATGGTGTTGTAGCCCTTTCAACATAGCATGGCACTGATCATGGAGAACGTCCAGTGTACGTTCAACAGGAGTAAGTTCATCACCTGAATGATCTAGATCATCTGAATCATCTGATTCACCATTCTGTTCATCTGTTGTACTTGAAATACCAACAGACATTAAATGGGAAATGAGACTCTGCACTCGAATAATGTCTGCAGGCGCATTCTTGAGCTTTTCAAGAGACCACTCTCGATTGTGAACATCAGACACTTCGCTACATAATGACCTGAGATCATCAGTATCATATCCAGGAAGAGTATATGTGACAGGACTGTCAAATTGGCGGTGTTCATCTACACCGACATGTTTGTTTGGGGGTGGGGAGGCTGATGTATACTGGTCTGCTTTTGTATCGGGAGAATCTCTGTATTCGTCGGGGCTGTGCCGTTTCGCTGGTCGATTTTGCTTTAGATCGTCTCGTTTGTGTTTTGTCTTTACTGTGCGCTTCATTGACGTTTTTGCTTTCATCATCATTTTTCTTCTGCACTTTTTACTGCTGTCATACCCAGGGGGTTTTGTGATGAACATATAAACTTTGATATTTATTTTTCACCCCTGGGGTATTAAACGACTTCTTCACCCCGAGGTATGTCGAGGACATTACTATCAAGTTTGATTTCAGGGAAACGAATAATGGACACGTCTAGCGAGGTCGTGAAGGAACAGCAAAAAAACAATGACACGGACACACCGGCTGTCATTGAAAGATACGAAACTGTTAGCAAAGAAATCCCAATCACTGTTCTTGGTTATAATCAACAGTGGACGTTTCATTGTGATGAACATCAACCTCTTGCCAACACACTGTTCATCCCTTTGGAAAACCTTGTGGACGGAAAATGCATGTTGTTTTATGACGCCACGACGGGTAATCAAATGCTCGACCGTACCAAAACACCAGCATTCTATGGCATGATTTATGATGACACCGTTTATCTGGGTGGGGTCAAACATCTTTCCGATTAGATTTCTGCGAGCAAGTTGGACAAGAACACAAAATCAACCGGTCATAGGATCATTAGTTGTATTACCGGTAAGTATGTGACGATTACATTTCTTATATCGGCTACTTTGAATACGCATTTGACATCATATAGTGTGTTCTGAGTATCAATGATAACTGAATAACCACCGTTATCATTATTTTCAAACTACGCATTTGACGTGCACATAGTATATCAGTGATGACTGAATGACCACCGTTATCATCATTTTCAAACTACTACGCATTTTACGTACACACAGTATATTCTGGATATCAATGATGACTGAATGACCGCCGTTATCATTATTTTCAAACTACGCATTTGGCGTACACATAGTATATCGGTGATGACTGGCTGAATGACCACCGTTATCATTATTTTCAAACAACGCATTTGACGTACACACAGTGTATTCTGAGTATCAATGATGACTGAATAGCCACCGTTATCATTATTTTCAAACTACGCATTTGACGTACACGCAGTGTATCAATGATGACTAGATGACCGTTATCATTATTTTTAAACTATCTACACGCATTTGATGGATTAAAGAAATAAACATTCACACCAGACTTTCGTATCTTGATGAATCGTGAAATTTCACACTCATATCGATTAACTTTTCTCCTTGCGAGTTGCAAGACGACGACTCTTTCTTGACAGTACTTTCTTTTTAGGAGTAACCTTTCGTTTAGACCCCTGTTTGTTTGAGTTGCTAGGTGATGTAGGACATACACATTGATGTACGACATACTCGTCGCTAAAAACATCGGCGCCGATGGTGTCACGGAGCAGATCTGAAGCAAGTTGTTCCTTTAGATCAAAAACAATTTGTTCCTGTTTTTGCTTGTCAAGATCATGTTTAGTCAACTTGTTTTCGAGATCTTTGATTCTCTTTTCAAGTTGACAAATTCTTTGTTGTAATGATTTGTTCTTGAGAGTCAACTCTTCATGACACTTAGTTTGTGTCCCTTTTTGATTGTCCAGTCCGAGTTTAATTAACTTGTTTTCGAGGTCTTCGTTTCGTTTTTCAAGTTGACGAATTGTATGTTGTATTGATTTATTCTCGCGGGTCAAATCCTCGTGACACTTCATTTGCGTCCTATACGCCTTCTTTACTTGCAGAATTGATTTCACCGCAAGAGAAACATCATTGCCTACACCGACGTATGCATTCATGCTCGTGCGCTGACTGTTCTGCAAATACGTACCAGTTCATATATTATCCGAGAAATAAAAACAGTAATATCCACATTTGTGTATGATGACAGAACAAATATCACGCACTATGTAAATCCAAGTAACGGAACGCTTGTGTCAGTCAAAGTGTCACAAACGAAAGTGCCACGAAACAAAGCTATTGCAAATGGTTACTTTTCAAAACACCCTCCGGGTGGATGTGATAATCTTGTGACCTAGCTATTAACCGTATTCAAAACACCCCGGGTAGATATTAAAATCTTGTGACCTAGCTATTAATTACCGTATGATTTCAAACGGTGCCTTAACGTTACCGTTATTTACAACTCAACAGTCACTTTGTTTGTGTGCTCACGTTATCGTCGCGTGTCGTGTACTGTGTATCGTTCACTAAAACTGACAACGTTTACCGTGATACCCTTTATCGTTCGCAATAATGGCAAGCAACAAAAATCCGTTTGAATCTGAAGCTTTTAAAAGAGCATATGTCAAACAAAGGAATGCACAACTTGAACACGATCTTGTTCTTGCTCAAACAAAACTCCGTTATCTGATGGAACATGTTGGTTCAGATATTGTTCCCCTGCCTCCGGAAGCTTCTTTCTTGTCTAAAAAAGACAAACGCGACATAAAACAAGAGATCGCAAAAGCGTATAATAAGAATATACACAAATTGGTCGCAGACGAACAAAAGAAGACGCCACGTTCTCATCCTGATCAAATTCGAGAGGAAATCACGAACGGAATGGTATACTACATGTTTTACTACGTGATGCAGTTACAGTCCAACATTGATACCTCATTACTCTGAGGAGCAGTTAATCAGATGCATAACGGCAAGACTATCGATTTTACATAATTAAATCATCATCCATGCATCAGCCGCGACATTAACATCAGATTCATATTAAAATAAGTTTAGCGCATATACAATGATAGTAATATCAATGAGTGACAGTTATCATTTTTAAACTTAGATACCACACAAGCGATAATACTTTTATCATCAATCTTGTGTTAAGTATTATAATCCAGACTTGGTGTCTTACGCATTTAACGTACACACAACATCTTCAACAGTCAACATCTTTTGGAACATATACATTAACGTACATACGATCAATATGATGTTCTAGTGTTCTAAAGTTCGTACAACTACTAATACTAATAATTACTAACAGAGAAATACTGATACTGAACTTCGTAACAACAAGAATAATCAAACATGGACGTGTCTCTTCGAATATTTACTTAGACCCAATAACGTCTGTCATCGTCTATTTAGTATCCTCGTTTTAATGAGCTCATGAATAACTACGGTGTTGTAAATTCAACTTCACACACAACTAAACATGGCTACGACTCGTTTCATTACATATTATCGAAAACATCTGTAATGAGAAAGCATATCTTACACGTATCTACATACCCAACCTAAATCCATAGTCGACGAAAATTTCCTCGCGTTTCCCGATAGGTTTAATACATTCTACGAGAATTGCACATTTTTTGTTATCGTGACAACTTAACACACCTCCTAAAGGTACGACTAACCTCGCATTTGGATCATGACTGTGGTTAGCCCACCTTCCAGAATAATATGGTTTGTCTTGACCGTCAATAAAGAAAGTTTCATTTCCTTTTGTGTCACCTTGAACTTTACAGATAAACTCGTTTCCCTCATCCGCACTGGTACGACGTTGGCCACTATACAGACAAATGATGTCCTTCACCCGCATCGAATGTCTTGCAAACAAGCCAAATCCATGTATCGGCGACTCCCAGACGTACACATGTCGTTCAAATACTCTTGAGTAATATGGTTGTAAACAGGAACCCACCTTGACTGTACAAGAATAACACAAACACGTGCTTCCTTCAGAAATGACACCATGAGAAATACGATCCTGTACAACATTACATACACCAACAAGTGTAACAAATTAACACGAGTCCTACTAGCTATTATTTACTACATTCTGTCTGCATTTATTAACACATAATACATACCTGAATTGCCTGATGTACATTCAACGTAGGAACCACAGCTACTCTTGTTTTTCTCTCATGTTTATAGTAACGAAGTAGGTCTTCTTTGTACATGTTTGTTTCTTTTGCCTCCTCTACATCAATTGACACAGGTATTCTGCTTTTAGATCTCTTGACCGCCCTTATCAAGAACGCGATTGGGTAGTGTATCTCGTTGAAC
>Ga0181392_1000890_pt1 | contig 11500 bp, 4 predicted proteins | sample 15SPOviralmetaG_FD_130083 | JGI IMG/M metagenome (GOLD analysis project Ga0181392, IMG submission 130083) | Marine viral communities from the oligotrophic San Pedro Time Series (SPOT) site, San Pedro Channel, CA, USA - 15 SPOT_SRF_2010-09-15 | ecosystem: Environmental > Aquatic > Marine > Strait... | reverse complement strand
TATTCATTATCTCTTTATAACCTTATTACCTACTAATTTTATAATATCTATATACATTTACGTCTTAAACTTTTTCTCTCGTTTTTACCATTTTTTACTTTTTATTATTTTTTTTTGTACTCACTCTTAACTACCTACTAATTTTGTACTATTATCATCTATCTTTCGACTTTTTACCTATTATTTTTATCTGTAATTATAACCTTTTTGTTTATTAATGTTAATAATATTATATTAATAAACCTTAATACTATCTATATATTTACTCGTCTACCATTTTAACTATTTTGACTTATGTTAAAATTCTATAAGTCACAATTTCGCTCCTCTCCGCTGCCTATTTTCCGGTGAATATCGATTGACTTATTACTCCTCTATTACCAACTATGTAATCGTTATTACTTCGCTATTAATTACTACATATTTTTATTAATATTATTATTATATCATTACTATATTTTTATTTTATCACATAAATAAATCTACCTTTTTGTACAAACTAATATTATGTTTTTTTTATTATAATTTATTTTCATAATTTTCGTTTTTGGACATTCTTTAACTATGTCCATTTTTTATTTGTACTCTCAAGAATTTTTGAAAAAATCGCATTTTTTGGTTTTAGACCATTATGCTCTTGGTATATTGTACTTGTTTAAAATTTGTTACCATAAAATTTTTACAAAAATTTATAAATTTTTAGTTTAAAGTCCTTTTTATATTATCCAAATATAGATAAAAATGGATAAAAATAAGGGACATAATCACTATTTTTGTGAATTATGTATTTTTACATCAAAAAACAAAGCAAAATACGTAAGACATTTAAATACAAAAAAACACATTTTAGCAAATTCAATGATAGATAATAAAAAGGACAAAAAAGGACCAACTGATTTATGGTGTTGTGAATGTGGTAAACAATATAAATTTCAGAGCGGATTATGTAAACATAAACTTAAATGTAATTATATAGATACTTCTAATAATAGTACAACTACTAACACCAATATAGATGTTAATAATATAGTACAAAAAATAGTAAATGAAAATAAAGAATTCAAAAATTTAATAATACAACAACAAAAACAAATCCAAACACAACAGCAGCAACTTTTGGAAATTATTCCAAAAATTGGTAATAATAATACCATCAATCAAAAGTTTAATATTAACATTTTCTTGAATGAAAACTGTAAGAACGCTATTAATATGTCTGAATTTATTAATTCTATTATGATTAGTTTTAAAGAGTTAGATACTATTAGCACAACAGGTTTAGCTAGCGGGTTGAGTACAGCTATTATAAATAATATACAACGTCTTAAAATAGAAGATCGACCTATTCATTGTACCGATGTTAAACGCGAAACCCTATATATTAAAGATAATGATGAATGGGCTTGTGATGTTTCACACCAATCTATTTCAAAAGCTATTAAACAGTTATCTGTAAAACCTTATTTTACACTACAAAAATGGAAATCTGATAACCCAGAATTTATGGATAATGAACGAAAACAAGAATACTTTGCTAAGGCTTTACAAGCTATTGGAAAAAATAATGTAAAAATAGATGGTAAGATAGTTAAGGCTATATGCAATTGTGTTTATATTAAAAGATAGTTTTTATGGTAAAACTTGAGTATATCACAATTGGATTATAATTTTATTTAAAATTACTTATTACAATTTTTAAATAATAAAATAACTATATATGTTAAATGGTACAACAAGAAGTTGAATTTAATCGTTCTGAAACCCCTTGGGTTGTTACCGCTACACACATTTTACATGACTCCAACCATTTCTCACAACAATATCAACGTGACCAAAATCTTATAATAGAAACCTCAGGAAACAGCGGTGATATCAAACTTATCTCACAAAGCGGTTTAGGTAATACCGATATTTCAAGCAATCAAGTTAATTTTAGCAATAATGTAAATATATCTGGTGATTTAGTAGTTGATAACAGTTTTACTCTTTTTGGACGTATGATTGTATCTCCCGGTGTTGGTGTTGGGATTAAAACTGATTCAGGTATTATTCAAGAATTAACTATCGGATCTAATACTTTGAAAATTAAAAATAACGATACCAATGAAGAAATAAAAACATTAATGTTAGATACATCTACTAATCACGCTGTACTCATTCCTAATGTTGATTTTTGTAATAATGTTATGGTTACTGGTAATTTAGAAGTACGCGATACTTTACGTGTTAATATTCTTGAACTCGATATTATGGGTAACGGAGAAACTGGCCTTTTTGATGTCTCTAGTATAGTACGAGATATTTCTAATAATTTAAGAGGTGGTTTCTTTCCTGAAGCTATTATTGGATATAACGTTGACCACGAACCCCAACCTGCTATAAAGGCTAATGTTATTGATTTATCTTGTACAAATTTACAAACAGACAGTTTAAAGGTTGATAATGTTTCTCGTCTTGATATTGGTTGTCCTGTTAATATTCGAGATAAACTCATCCTAGATGATGGTGCATATATTAATAAAAAATTAGTATTATCTAAAAAATTTAATTATACTAGTGTACCTAATAATGGTACAAGTAATAATAACTTAGAAATAACTAATTTATTAGATAGAATTAATGCACTAGAACACCGAGTACAACAACTTGAACAAAATTGATCGAATTTTTTAAATAATTTATTATTTTTATTATAATACATTATTAAATTTAAAATTAATTATATATATATATTAAAAATGGAAAGTAGTATATATACCAGCAGCGAACCATTTGATATAAATTTTCCTAATGATATATCAAATGATGTTATCGTCATTGATACTAGTGTTAATAGAATTGGTGTAAATATTATGGAACCTCATTATAGTATTGATGTTAGAGATTTTTCTGACGTTTCTGGTATTATTTATACTGACTACTTGAAAACTGGCGCTATTATCAGTGATTTAACACCCGATACTGATGTTTGCTATAATTTAGGCAGTCAAGAAAAAAAATGGAATGAAATACACGCTAATTATTTAGAAGTTAGTGGTATTAAAATTAAAGATGCCAGTCAATTTGTTTTAGGTAGCGGAACCGGCGGTGATGCTATTGTATTTCCTTCTGATATTAGTGTTAATGGTGATATATCTTGTGTTAATTTAAACGTTGATGGGATTACCATTAAAGATGCTAGTAAATTTTCAATTGGTGGTGGTTCAGGTGATACTAATGGTATTGAGTTTATGGCTAATACTACTATTACAGGTGATTTAACTATTACTGGTAATATTAATAGCAGTTATATAACTAGTTTGATAAATTCTGGATCCGGTGATGTTAATATTACAGTACAGAATAATACAAATCTTAATAATCAAGATATTTATAGTAAATATAGGGGCACTAACGTATTAACAGATTTTAGTAATCAACTAGTAGGTTTTAATCCTGATATTAGGACTTTTACTGTTGTAACTATGGGATCATCTTATAAACAAGATCTAAGTTGGGGTATATCAGTTTCATCATTTCATAATCAAAGCGATTTTCCAAGTGCAAATATTATAGATGGTAATATTGATTCATTATGGTATGCTTCTGGTATTTATGCGTCGATTACATTTGATCTAAATACATTACAATATGTAATGGGATTGAAAATTTCAGCACGGGGTGGAAGATTTAGTAAATTTACTTTACAAAAAAGTAATAATGGTTCAGATTTTACTGATATACAAGAATTTAGTGTTTCAAATAGTCAAGAAAGTTGGACTATTTATACCTTTACTTTTAATTTAGATGATCTTCATATATCACGATATTTTAGGTTAAATGATATAGAGGCTGCTGGGGATGATGTTGGTATCTCTGAAATATATTTTAATATCTTAGATAGTGCAACCACTACTGATGTTAGTTACATAATTAACGATGAGATAAAACCCGATCTTTCTTTAAACGTAGATACACCTTATACGTTTGATTTAACTGGTGTAAGTGCCAGTCATCCTTTTAATATTTACACTCAAGACAATAACAATTATGCTAATCTTTATAGTGGTGCTGTTATTGATGGTAGCTTTTTATATTTAACTATTGACAGTGGGATAACTACACTCTACTACGATTGCAGTAACCATCCTGGTATGGGTGGATTGATTAATGTTATCAATACTTCTAATAATAAGAACTTTAATGTAAAATTTATAAGTGATACAAATAGTATAGTAAGATCAAATTTAACTGAATACAATAGGTTTGATATAGCTAGTAATAGTTTTAGTATAGTTAGTACATCGGAACATAATAATCAACGAGATTTGTGTGGTATCGTAATTCCTTTATCTGAATATTATAATATAAATTCAACATTAGATTTAACAGTTACAAATAATAGCGTATATGATATTTCGATTGACTTTGTCTTATTGCGTAATAATGCTATCATTGATAACACATCACAAACTATTACAGTTAATGCTCAAACTACTAATAATAATATAATTAGTAATTCATTATCAAGATTAACATTTGGAGTAGATGATACAGTTAATGTAGCGTTTTTAACATATATACAAAATATTGATAATTTAAATCGTAGTGTAAATGTACCAATAACTGGTGAATACTTTGGTGAACAAATGAACAATTACAGTTTGAAAATATTTGAGTATAAAATGGGTGATCTAATAAATATAAATTTAACTTGGGAGTTTGCTGAAAATAATATTTATGGAACTAATATAGAAGATACAACATTTATAGATGGTTGGGTTGATAATGAAGAAACGCACAGTATTGCCGGTGGAATAACTCTACCATTGGGATTATATTATGATGATTCTAATAAAACATTATATCGTAATCCACCATATATTAATTGGGTTAGTGAATTTACAGAAAGCTGGACTAATATAAATGATTATATACCAAGAATAGACGATTCATATTATGATCAAAGAAAACTGCTTAGTGATACTGATAATAATTCATTTCATAGACCATACACACAAGCTGCTTCTAAAATTCCTATTAGTTTTTCTAATAATTCATTATTTGAAGTTTCGAACAATGAAATAACCATAAAGGCAAATAGCTTAAACAAATTAAGTGTTCCTATTAGTATTAAGACTACTGGTGAAATAATACTAAAGGATGCTTGGAATAATTATGATAACGGTGGACCTAATACTGATTTTAATACTAATTTTAGAGTGTTTTTTCTAGTTTATACAAATCGCGAATATGATTTAGATGGAGAACCTAATGAAACTCATATTAATTCACAAATTATATCTACTACTGTAGTTTCAAAACAAGGTTGGAGCACATTTACTTTATATGATAATAGTTTTAATTACAATGTTGATTTAGGTATGTATCCTGAAATTAGTAAAGGTGATAAAATTTCCTTTAAGATTTTACCAATAATAAGATTTATGCCAAGTGGTTATAGTGGTAACGTGGGGGATACTGATCTGTTTCTAAGTAGATTTTTATATGGTTCAAATGTTTTATCATTACATAGAATAATAGGAAATCATATTAACAATGATGATGACTACAATAAAATTAACGCTATCCAAAACTTTAATATAACATTTGATACATCTATGAATACATACATAAAAGCAAATACAATTGATCTCGATATAAATGTTAATAGTTTTAATTTAAGTGTTGAAAAATTTAAAGCTCCTCCTCCTACCAACAATTTCAATATTACAGTGCAGAATAATACAACTCTTAATAATCAGGATATTTATAGTAAATATAGGGGTACTAATGTATTAACAGATTTTAGTAATCAACTAGTAGGTTATAATCCTAATATTGGGACTTTTACAGTATTGACTGGTGAATTATCTTATCTACAAAATGTAAACTGGGTTACCGGAGCTTCAACAGTATACGCCGACGACGGCTATGGACCATATGATGCATCTAATGTGATGAATGTTAATAACACCGGGTGGTTCGCGGGGCACCTGAGGGGACCTGATGATAATGAATCAATATCATTCGATCTTGGTGAAACAAAAATTATATTCGGATTAAGAGTTCTAGCTCAAGATAAGAATTTCAATTCGTTTAAATTAAAAATTAGTAATGATAATAATAATTTTACTACTGTATTAGCGAAAAGTGATCTTACAAATAATCTGAATTCACCAAGTAATAGTGAAGAAACACATACATTTGATTTGTATAATGCTGTTAAAGCACGTTATGTTACAATGTATGATATAAATAGTTTTAGTAATTATGCTAATATAAATTCTATTGAATTTAACATTTTTGATACTACTAGTACAAGTACAACTAATATTCAATATTTAATTAATAACGAGATACAACCTGGTCTTTCTTTAAACATTGATACACCTTATACGTTTGATTTAACTGGTGTAAGTAGTAGTCATCCTTTTAATATTTACACTGATCCCAGTAGTCTATCACTTTATACTAGTACTGTTATTGACGGTAACTTTATATATTTAACTATTGATAGTGACACAAATACACTCTACTACAATTGTAGTAGTCATAGCAGTATGGGCGAACCGATTAATGTTATCAATCAATCTAATTACCAAAACATTAACGTTAAATTTATTAATGATATAAATAGTATTGTAAGAACAGACTTAACTGAATACAATAAACTCGATATAGCCAGTAATAGTTTTAATCGATCTAGCACATCTGGATATACAAATAGTATAGATTTATGTGGTGTCATAATACCTATATACGGTCAGTATTATGATATAAATTCATCATTAAATTTAACAGTTACAAATAATAGTAGTATCTATGATATTTCTATTGATTTTGTACTATTACATAATAATGCTGTTATTAATAATTCGCCACAAACTATTACAGTTAATGCTCAAACTACTAATACTAATATAAATATTAGTAATTCGTTATCTAGATTAACATTTGGAATAGATGATACTGTAAATGTAGCATTTTTAACATATATACAAGACCTTGATAATTTAAATCGTAGTGTAAATATACCAATTGGTGAAATATCTTATCAACAAAATCAATTCTGGGTTACTGGAGCTTCATCATTTAGACTATATACTCAAGATAATGCAAGCGCGCAGTCGGTATATAGCCACTATCCTTATAAATGTATGAATGGTAATAACGCCGCTTACAATCAGTGGGGATCTGCTGATAACGAAACAACTGGCCAAGAATTATACTTCGATCTTCAGGAAATAAAACATATATTAGGATTACGTATCATGCCATACTGGGATTCAGATAATGTGAGTAAATCTTTAAATAATTTTACATTAAAAATTAGTAATGATAATAATAGTTTTACGGAAATAAAACAATTTACTCTTGAAAATGGTATTGCAGATGAAGCTTTTACATTTGATTTAGATAATATAATTAGTGCACGTTATATTCATTTGACTGATATGGATACTACATATAGCAACAGGGTTATTATTTGGGATATTTCATTTAGAATTTTTGATACTACAAATGATCAACATTTAATTAATCCTGAGTTACAACCCGAACTCGATATTAGTATAAATATTAATAGTTTTAATCTTGAAGTTAGTGCTCCACATTATGAAGAATTTGAAGTAGGTAATCTACTTACTGCTAATGATATTGAAGTGGATAATATTGACATACAAAATACACTAACAATAGCATCTGAAACACCTACTACAGCTGGTGATAATCTTGTATTTGATGGTGATAAATTAACTTGGAAAAATGCTATTTTAGATGTTAGGGAATATATACCGACTAATGATCCGGTTACACAATACGGTTCAGTATTATATGGAACCGACTATCAATATCTAGGTAATTCAGTAGCGATAAACAGTGATGGAACAAGAATAGTAATGGGTGGTGCTAAAATGGGAGGTGGAGTACTTGGACAAATTCAAGTTTTTGAATATAAAAATGGCGATTGGATACAGCTTGGTAATACATTAGTAGGTGGTACTCAGGATGAACTTGGAACATCAGTTGGGATGAATAGCGAAGGAACACGAATTATAGCTGGTGCTCCATGTAGTAATAACAATCACCAAGGTTATGCAAATGTATATGATTTTAGTCTAACTACAAATAATTGGGAAAAAATAGGACTAAATGATTATACAATTAGTGGAGATACACATAGTGAAAATAATCAACAAAGATGGGGACGATTTGTTGCTATAAATGGGTCTGGTAATCGCGTTGCTATATCTTCTACTTATTATAGTACTAATACTGGTCGTGTAAATATTTATAATTTATCAAACGGTCAATACCATTTAGATACTCGATTAAATGGCGAAAATACTAATAGCTTTTTTGGATATAGTATTAAATTTAGCGACAGTGGTAATAGATTAGTAGTTGGTGCTAGAAATTATAATAATAATCGAGGTAAATTTTATCTTTATGAAAAAAGCACGAATGGGAACTGGGCAATAAATGGTAGTTATTCTGGTGGAGAAGGAACAAATTATGCTGGAGAAACTGTAAATATTAGTGGAGATGGTAAAGTAATAATGTATAGTCAAACTTACAACCAAGGAGGTGGTGGTAGAGTTTGGATAGGACGCGAAACATCCGATGGTACTTTTAGTTGGGACGATCCTATTCAAATTGATAGTGGTGGTATCAATAATGATTATTATTCTGGAATTTATCTCAATAATTTTGGAAACCGCGGTAGTATTACTGTAAATGAAAATGGTTCACGAATTGCAATTGGAACTAGTGAGTATGGAGGTGGGCTTGTAATGGTTTTTGACTATTCGTTTCAAACACAACAATACACTTATAAATGGCATCTCCATCGAACAAATGATAAAAGATTTGGAACTAGTCTTGATATAACTGATCAAGGAGAATTTTTAATAGCAGGGGCACCTTATAAATCAAGTATTCTTAATGGAGCAGGCGATGTTAATGTTTATAAAATAAACGAATTACCATCATCTGGAAGTTTATATTATGAAACAAGTGGCTCTGATGCTTATATATTAAAAATTCAACCATAAATATAAAAACTTAAAACCCAATATAAAATAGATTATGTAGAAATATATATATAAATTTTAGATATCTATATATATATTAATGACTACACAACAAAACAGTAGTATCACCACTAATAGTAACACAGATTTAGACAATTTTATAGTCACTGTTGAAGATAATCAAGATGTTGTAATCATCGATACTTGTAAAAATAGAATTGGTGTTAATACTATTGACCCAAGTTACAGTATTGATGTTAGAAGCAGACAAGATGTATCAGGAACTATATATACTAGTTATTTAAAAACAGGTAATATAATTAGTAGTCTAATTCCACATACAGACAACCCAGATATGTCTCACAATTTAGGCTCTATTAATAAATCGTGGAATCGTATTGATGCAAGTTATATAGAAATTAGTGGTGTAACTATTAAAGATGCTAACCAATTTACTATTGGTGAAGGTTCAGGTGGTGCTGGTATAGTATTTCCAAGTGATATAAGTATAAATGGTGATATGTGTTGTAATAATATTGTTGTTGATGGTATTACAATTAATGATGCTAATAAATTTAGTATAGGAGAAGCAACAAATGGAAGTGGTATAACATTTCCAATTGATATTAGTATAAATGGCAATCTTACTGTAACTGGAACAGTAAATAGTACATATTTAGAGACATTAATTCAAGGCCAAGAAACTGAATTACAATACCAATATGATGATTTCGAAACAGATAAAACAATAATAGCTTATGATATTGATGTTAGTAATATTAATATAAAAGAAAATATATTATGTAATGGTATATCACCAAAACAAGAACAAACTATTGTCTATGATGGTAGTAAAGTATTATGGAAAACCAGAGGTGAAAATTTGGTAAATTATTTAATTAATAATGCTATTGAAACATCTACTCCATCTGTAGGTAATATTTATTATAGTAATAGTGATTATAACTTAAAATATAATCCACCGACTAGACAAGTACCAACTATTACATTATTAGGAGATGTTACTATGTCATTAACAACATCACAAGTTTATACAGAACCAGGTGTTATTGCTATTGATTATAGAGATATTCAAATTACAGCAGATATTTCTGGTAATGTTGATTCTAATATTACTGGTACCTACACAATTGATTATTCAGCTACTGATAGTGATGGAAGAACAAGTCAAACTAAAACCAGAACTGTAATAGTAAGTTAATACTTAAAAATATTAATAAAAAATATCATAATTAATATAAATAAATTTTATATTTAATATTTACATTTATATTAAAATATTAAATATATAAGAAATAATGACTTCAACACAACAAGATTATAGTAAAATTATAACAACAGTTAATTCTGTTACACAAAATATATCTATTATTCCAGACCGACATAATGTTATTGTTATTGATACTAGTGACAATAGATTAGGTATTAATACTATTAACCCACAATATAGTATTGATGTTAGGGACAACCCAGATATATCTGGTATTATATATGGTGATCATATACAAACTAGTACAGTAATAAGCGATTTAATACCAGATATAGATATATGTTATAATCTTGGTAGTCAAAATAATAGATGGAAAAATATTTATGTTAATAATATAGTATCTCAACAACACACTGTAGATACTATGACTATAGGCGGGAATACTATAAATATACGAAACGATACAGGTGATATCGTACCGGCATTAGGGTATAATGAAACTGAAAATAAGGTAGAATTAAAGAGTGATATTTACGCGCAAGATATAGATTTAGATAATATACATATTAGAAACCCATCTGGATTAACTTTTAATAGTGAAAATGTCAGCGATAGTGATACTATTGCATTTCCGACTAATATTGATATTTCAAAAAATCTAGTTGTAAATGGTGATAGTCAATTTTTAGGCAAAGTATCTGTTAAAGATAATGCTAATGATTTAATATTAATTGATAAAACTAATCCAAATATAATTCTAATCAATTTACAAGAAAACCAACAAGTTAAAATAAATGGTAAATTACTGGTAACTGGTGAAATAGATAATGATTATTTAATACAATTAATACAAGGACAAACTAGTTCAATACGGGTTAATAATGACAGAATATTAAACAAAACAAATTTTTATACATTATATGATGGGTTATCACAATTAGACGTAACACTAGATATTAATTCATCAAATGATGTAAGTTTTAATGCATATAAATCACTAAATGATATATCATGCGGGTTTACTGATGATTATAGTAATTATAATGGATACAATATCTTTTTTACTAATCAGTCTTATGATGATATTAAACTATTATCAAATGATCGTAAACATTTATCATATTATAACCAGTTTGATCTTTCTAGTAGTGATTTTTCAATTATATACAATGATGGAAGTGAACTTTTTTATGAAATACACAATAATACGATAAAAGTTTTAGAAACAGATAGCAATTATTTAATACAATTAAAT
>Ga0181392_1000889_pt1 | contig 11507 bp, 15 predicted proteins | sample 15SPOviralmetaG_FD_130083 | JGI IMG/M metagenome (GOLD analysis project Ga0181392, IMG submission 130083) | Marine viral communities from the oligotrophic San Pedro Time Series (SPOT) site, San Pedro Channel, CA, USA - 15 SPOT_SRF_2010-09-15 | ecosystem: Environmental > Aquatic > Marine > Strait... | reverse complement strand
TTTGCCTTATCTTATCAAGGTTCTACTGCCCCAATACAAATTACAAATATTCCCGATATGTTAAAAATAGAAGTCAGGGATATAGATAATAATGGTATTGATATGACTAACATAAGTAATGTTTGGATATTAAATTTAAGAATTGAAGCATTTTATTAAAATGCTTTTGAAAAAGCAAAGGCAAAACATTTTTGATATTACTAATCTTTTTGATATAAAAATAAAATAGTCATAAATATATATATAGAATGGAAGATACAATTTCAAATATTCATAATAGGGAATATCATGAAGTATTTAATTTTATAGATCCACCAATTACTAAAAGTTTTCAATTAGGTAATAGTTTAAAAGATAGAATACTTTATAATCAAATTGAAGAATTAGAAAAAATAAATAAAACAGAAAAATCAAATCAACTAGATTATGATGAATATCTTGATTTATTACCTAGACTTAATTTTAATATAGGTGATACTAATATGAAATTTATATCTCAAACTTTAATCAAAGATAAAAATTATTATGAAATGTATGAATTACTTTTAAGAACACCCCCATTTAATACTTTACCACCTTTACAATTATATACATATTGTAGAAATATTTGTGGTAAGCCAATTAATCAAAAAGAATTTAATAAAATAAATGCTGATAAGAAAATATTAAAGAAAAATACCGAAAAATACGAAAAAATGAAACCTAGATTTAAAAATATTAAAACTGAAATTAAATTTTAAATTGCTTTTGAAAAAGCAAAGGCAAAACTAATTTTTTTGATATTACTTTTTTTAAAAAGTATTTAAAGTATAAATCTAAAAATAATATAATATATAAATATAATGAGTGATAATCCAATAGAAAAACCAAAAAAAATCAGAAGTGATAAACAAAAAGAAGCATTTGATAAAGCTAGGAAAGTCCGTGCTGATAATTTAGCTAAAAAAAAATTAGAAAAAGAAGAAGCATCTAAAAAAATAGCTGAAGAAAGCATGAACTTAATTAAAAAAAATCAAGATCAAGAACCACAAGAACCACAAGAAATTATACCACAAAAATCTAAAAAACCTACTAATGATTTTCCTAAAAGTTCCACAGGTATAAATCCGATGGAAACTGTAAATAAAAAAAATAAAAATATTGAAGTTGAAGTTATACCTCCACCATCTAAAAAAACACAAAAAAAAACTGAACCTGAACTAGAACCTGAAGAAGATAGTGATGATGATAGTGTTGATTTAAATGAATGGTTAAATCAACCCGATACAGAAAGTGAAGAAGAAGAAGAAGAAATTATAGTAAAAAAACCAAAAACAAAAACACAGACAAAAGCAAAACCAAAAAAAAAAGTTGTATATGTTTCTGAAGATGATGATGAAGATGATGAAGATGATGAAGATGAAGATGAAGAAGAAGAAGAAAAAGTAGAATTAATCAATAAAAATAAATCAAAACCTAAATCAAAACCACAGACTAGAAATAATACAAGAAATAATAAAAATACTACACCAATTAGATCACAACCAAAAGAAAATAAAATGTCATGGAGGGATAAAGCAAGATTAGCAGGTTTTTAAATGCTTTTGTAAAAGCAAAGGCAAAACTAATCTTTTTGATATTACTAATCTTTTTGATATTACTTTTTTTTAAAAAGTATTTTTTAAAAAGTATTTTTTATATTAGATGCCAATTAATTTATGATTTAAAATACTTTAATTAAAATTTTTTTTTATTTTTATTATTATATAAATGAGAAGAAAAGACCCAAACGAAGATATAATTAGAAGATTAATGGGAAAACCACCAAGAAAAAAAGGAGGCGTAAAAAGAAATCCAAACTATAAAGGTCCTAAAATGCCTCCTGCGCCTAAGTCTTTTTTGGAAAAATTAGGTAAAGGAAGAATTTTAAAGGGGAAAAAAGAAAAGGGAAAAAAAAAAAAACCAGCGGTGGTGAAACCAAAAAAAAAATAAATTACTTTAATCAAATGATTTTTTTATTATTAAAAGGTATAATATGAAAATAACAAAAAAAATGAATATAGTTGAAAAACTTAAAGCACACACTAAACACCATACTAAAAAACATATGGACGAAATGCGAAAATTAATGAGAATGGGTAAAACTTTTAAACAAAGTCATAATATAGTTTTAAAAAAAATAGGAAAATAATTATAATCAAAACTTTTTGATTTTACTTTTTTTAAAAAGTATATATATATGAATTATTCTAAAAATTATATTCCTGATACTTTATCAAAAAAAGATAAAGTAAAACAAAAAAAACAATTAGATAAAAGTGTGAGTGATTACAAAAAAGGTAAATTTACACAAAGGGATAAATTAAAATCTTTTAAATCTAAAAGTAGTGGATATGTTAATCAAGTCAAAAGTATTTTAAAATTACCTTTAAATTTAAATAAAATTGCTGATAAATTAACTAGAACTGATAAAAGACAAAAAGAACTAAAAAAAGGTTTAGAAGAAGTCTTAAAAAAAGGTAAATCAGCATATTTTAGTTCAGGATCAAGACCTAATCAAAACCCTTTTAGTTGGGGGAAATCAAGGGTAGCAAGTGTTTTAGTTGGTGGTCCTTCCAGAAAAATTGATAAAGATATTGTAAAAAAATATAAAATACCAAATATTAAAAAATAATATACTTTTTAAAAAATACTTTTTAAAAAAAAGTAATATCAAAAAAATTAGTTTTGCCTTTGCTTTTTCAAAAGCAATTTAAAGTTCAAAATCTTCTAATTCTTCTTCTTCTAATTTTTTTGATTTTTTAAAATTACCTTTAAATGGTATAAAATCTTGTGCTTTTAAATGATCTAAAAATATGTTTTGTTTTTCTGTTGTATAAGTTTCCATTAATTCATCAATTACATCGTCATCTATTTCTGTTTCTAATCTATTTTTTTTATGAATTGTTGATGAAGGAAATTTTACTGGATCATATTTACTATATGGATATTGTATTCTAGGCATATTTTTTATATTTTGTATTAATTCTTGATTTTTTTCCAATCTTAAATCATTCAATTCTTGTCGTAAATCTTCTAAATCGGTTTCCGCTTCAGCAGCCCTTTCAGCTTCCGAATTATATTCCTCTAATAAACTTTCCCATTTTCTTTTTTCATTATCATAATCTGCTTCTAAACTTTTAATTTTGCCCATCAAATCATCATTATTTATTTCATCCAGTAATTCTTTATTTTCTTTTTTTAAATCATCATAACCATCATTTTCTTCTTCTATTTCTTCTATATATTCTTTTAGGGTCTCATTTTCTTCATCTATTTTTTCTATATATTCTCTTAGGATCTCGTTTTCTTTTAATACACTATCTCTTTCTTTTAATTGATTTTCTAAATTTTCTTTAATATTTTTTAATTTTTCTTTATCAAATTTTAAATCATCATTTTCTTCATCATAATCATCAAGATCTTCTTTTAATTGTATTATTTTGTCTTCTAGTTTCTCTATTTTTTTTTTTAGTTCTTTATTTTCTTCTTTAAGTTTTTCATTTTCTTTGATTACTTTCAGTATTTTTTTTTCTTCTTCTTTACTGATTTCTCTTTTAGACATTTATATTTATAAAACATATTTTTTTTCATTAATAAAATTATTAATCCAATTATTGATTATGTTAATTTTTCTACCTTTACAAAAATCACTTTCTTTTTTACAAACTTTTCTAGTCCAATTATAAATCAAATAATTTCGCTGTTCTTGATTTAATTTATACCAATATTGATTACTTCTATCAAATCGTGATAAAACACTTATTAATTTTGTTAATTTAATTTTCTTTTCTTGTAAATATTGATTATATAATTCTTCTTGATTTATATTTTCTGCTACTATTTGATTACCCATATAAATATTAATTATTATTTTATTTTTATATGAGTATTATATAATTATTATTATTTAATTATATATGTAAATTATTTAGAAATAAGTTTATAAATATAATTAAATATGGAGGAAAAAAAATATAATAATAATAATATGAAAATCACAAATATCAAAGAATTAATTGATTACTATAATCTTGATTATTCTATAGTAGTTATAGGAATATCAAACAAAAATAATAAAAAAGAAGTTGTTGGAAGAAATCATGGAATTACTGATTTAGATGATAGTAAAATACAACAATTAATATATGGAATTACACAAAAAGATATATCAGAATATTATATTTGTTATGAAATTAAAATCAAAGATACTGGAATTTTAATCATAGATATTGATGAAGATATTACAATTGAAGATGTATATAAATTATATCCTGATTTAAAAAATACATATTATACACTTGGTAATAACAAAGGTTTTCATTTCTATATTTGTGCTAAATATACTTATGGTATGAGTAGTCATAATAAAACTTTAAATCATATTGAAGGTGATTTTATAAAACAACAAATATGGGAAAAAGTTGATAAAAAGGTTTTTGGTGATGATTTATTTAAGATTGATGAAAATCAAATCAAAAATTATTTTAAAGAATATCCTTTTGATTTTATAAGTCAAGGCACTAATAATATTATTAAAGATTTAACATCAAATACTACCCCCTTTGAAAATCAAATTCAAAATTTAGATGAACTAAAGGAAATTGTTAATAATATCCCTAAAAAATATAGTGATAATTATGATGATTGGATTAAAATTATTTCTATATTGAAAAAATATAATCAATATGATTTAGCATTAACTTTTTCTAAAAAAAGTATTAAATTTGGTAGTTTAGAACTTTTTAATGATTGGTATTATAATAAAACTATTAATTGTGATAGACTTACTATTGCTACTATATTTGATTATAGTAAATATAATAAAACTCAATTTAATAAAATCAAGCATAAATATAAAAGACTTGAAGATAAAAGAAAACAATTAGAAATGTTAGAAGATATTGAATTAAATAATTCTGCTGAATTTGAAATCATGAAAGAAGAATTTGAAAAATCACATTTTAAAGTTATTAATAATAATTGTTATATTAAACTTACTAATGATAAAACTATGTTTCTAACAAAAAAAGATATTAATGATATGTATTGTCATCTTAAATTTATGGGTTATGATGATAAAGGTAATCTTAAAAAAATTCCATTTATGCCTATGTGGCTTTCTTGTGAAGAAATATTACAGTATGAAAATTGTGATTTTTACCCTAATCCTTATTTATGTCCTTCTAGTTGTTATAATTTATGGAATGGTTTTGCTGTTGAAAAATATGATAATGAATATTGTAGTGATGATGATTTACAAGTTATTTTAAATCATATTAAATTAATTTGTGGTTGTGATTTAGAAGTTTATGAATATATGTTAGATTGGTTCGCTCATTTATTTTTATATCCTGAAGAAAAAATTGGTATTTTCCCTATATTTCAAGGAAATACTGGAACAGGAAAAAGTATGATTTTAGATATGATTAAAAATATGATTGGAAATGATAAATGTGGTTTTACAAATAATGCTAAAGATGAAATATTTGGTTCATTTAATCCTTTAATGAGTGGTAAGATATTTATGGAACTTGCTGAACTTGATTTTCTTGCTACTAAAGGTCTTGAAGGTAAATTTAAAAGTTTAATCACAGATAATACAATTAGTATAAATGATAAAGGCACTAAATTAAGACAAGAAATATCTTATCATAGATTTATTGCTACTACTAATAATGATATTCCTATTAAAATTACTTCTAATGATAGAAGAATATTATTAATAGAAGGTTCTGATGCTATGAAAGATAATATTGATTATTTTAATAAATTAGCTTCTTTAGTTAATGATAAAAAAGTTCAAAAAACATTTTATAACTTTTTAATTAATCGTGATAATGTTTTTATTACACCTGCTGAAGCTAAATCACGATTACCAATCACACAAGTTCAACAAGAATTAATTGAATATTTTACACCTGCTGAAGAATTATTCTTTAAAGAGTTTGTTAATAATTATTATGATCCAAATAAATCAATTATAAGAAAATCTGCTAAAAATTTATATAAAGAATATATTGAATATTGTGCTAATGCTGGATTAGAAGCTATGTCCCAAACTAAATTAGGATTTAGATTAGGGAAAAAGTATAAAGATTGTATAAAAAAAACAAAAAATCCATATATTATTTATATAATTGATACTACACATTATCAAGTAAAAGATTTATTAGATAATACAAATTTATTAGTTGAAAGCGATAGTGATTAAATAAATCTAACTATGAATGTAATTTAATCAGATAATCAAGCATATACTTATAAATTATAAGACAATTACTTATTATATGATAAAATATATATAGTTTTAATAAATTTAGGTCAAAAAATTCTTATATATATTATATAAAAAAACAAAATATTTATGTATTATTTTCTATATTCATATTTAAATTTCAATTTAAAATAACTATCTAACTATCACAATTGTCTAATTATTAGTAAATATCATATAAATTATAAGCATCTTTATTTAGATACTTTATTTTATTAACTATCTAAAAAATAATAAGTATCTAAATAAATCTAATAAAATGACTGGAATTGAAATGGAATTAATGTGTTTTGAGTTTGTTTTTATTACTATTAATGTAGTAATACTTTTTATAATAAATTAATATCAAAAAGTATATAAATATTTAAATCAAGTTATTAATAAGCACTAATAATATTTTGTATAATATCTGTATCAAATTTTTCATTTAATATTTTAATAATAGTAGATTTTTGTTTATTTTTTTTATCTAATTTTTCATATAAATTAATTAACTTATTATGTTTATTTTTATGAAAATTATATTTAGCAATATTTCTATATATTTTTATAATTGACCATTTATCATTTATTTGATGCTCATATATATCAAACCAAGTTTTTCTAGCAAACCAATAAGCATAACTATTAATAATTTCTGTTTCACTATTTACATTTTCATTAAACATACTATTAAAATCACCTACCCAACCATACTCATCTACCGCCCATCGCTTAATCCATTTTATACAGCTAATAATTGTTTTATAATCTAATGTATAAGATTTATTATGTTTTTCTAAAATATTATAACAACTATTATTAAAATATTCTGGAATAAAACCCATATCTAAATAATCATCAAAATCATCTTCATCAGAAAAATATAACCAATTATCATCATTAATAATATTAATATATTCATTTAATAAACATTCAACAAAAATTTCATAAATATTATCATTAATATCATCTTGATTGGATGTAATACACAACATACTTACTGTGTCTTTATGGCGTTATTAAAAAAAAATGCAAAATCAATTTTATCCGCCGAAAAAAAATATTTTATATAATATTTAAATCAAATACATAAATTAATAAATATTTAATCTTCATCTTCATCTTCATTTTCACTATCTTTATTTTCAAATATATAAACTTTACAATATGATCCATCAGGTTCATCAAAACTCCAATCTAAATTTTCTTGCGATAATATATTATCAAGTGCGTTTTGATTAAACTCTATATGACTAGAATTATATTCATCAGCACTTTTAATTAGTTTTTTTATATCAAATGTATCTTGTCCTAAATCAGCATAATTAATTTGTATCATACAACCATTAGAAGTGCATTCTACTCTTCCAAAACTAATCGCATGATTTTTATAAGATCCAGCATATACACAAATTCTTTCACTAAAAGCATTAATAATAAACTTTAAATCATCATTAGATAAAGAATTAGTAAGTTTAATTAGTTCTTCTGTTGTTCTCATATTTGTTTTATGGCGTTATTAAAAAAAAATGCAAAATCAATTTTATCCGCCGAAAAAAAATTTTTTTTATATTTTTTAAAAATATATATCAAAATCATAACTAATAAAAATTTAATTTCTTGAATAATGTTTTTTTTTATATTTTTCTGTTATACTCTTATAAGCACAATCACAAGCAGAATTATACCCCTCACATTTCCACCAGCTTCTTCCAATCATACCTCTTGCCTCACATTTTTTAGGACTACACCAATTAACATTTAATAATGTTTTAATAGGATACATTTTATAAATACGCTGTTCTCCTTCTTCAAATTTTTTTTTAAATAGAAAATAAATCTCATTCATATCAACTACTTCGTCTAATTCTTCTAACATTTTTGAATGTTTAATAGAATATTTTTTATCACCATTCATAATTTTTTTTTCAGGTTTTTCGTCTTGTTTAAATTTTTCCCAGTCAGTATAATACTCCTTCTCAATACACATATTAGATTTTTTATAGCACATAGGTATTTCTTCATAAGTTTTATATGTTAAATTCATATTATTATTCCAATAACGTTGATTACTAACTCTAACTGTATATTCTGTAAATTTTTCCATAATTTCATTTTGTATATCAACATTATTATTTATTTTTTCCATACAATTACAACAAATATATTGATCATCCCTTATTTGAAAACAATCTTCTTCAAAATCTTCCTCGTCAAGGTCAATTATACAATTTTTACAATTCCAACAATTATAAAATTCATGACCTGTTCTTAATAATGCTTCTTGATATTGATAAATATTATTATCAGCAGTTTTTAATTTTTCTTCAAGTTTTTTAATTTCGTTATTTTTTTCTTCTGTAATAGTTTGAATAATTTTAATTAACATATCGTTATTAAGACAGGATAAGGACATACTAGCTGTGTTTTTAGTGAGTTATATACAAATAAATAAAAATCAATTTTATCCGCCGAAAAAAAATTTTTTAATAAATATTTAAATTAAACTTTTTAGAAAAAAGTTTTATCAAAAATGTTTTGGATTAACCTTTTTCAAAAGGTTTTAATAAGCACTAATAATATTTTGTATAATATCTTGATTAAATTTTTCATCTAGTATTTTGATAATAGTTTTTTTTTGTTTATCAAAATTATTATATCTATTAAACAGATGGATTAACTTTTTATGTTTTTGTTGATTATTTTCTATTTTTTGTATATTTATTAACATTTTATGATATTTTATTGTATCTTCATCTTCAGGTGATACAGAACAATTTTCTTCAGAATATAAATAACAATATAAATTAATAATTTTTGCTTCTAAATGACTTATAAAATTCACATCAAACATATCAGTAAATATATTATTATCACCAGACATATCAAATGACATTTCTTTAATATGTGTAAGCATAAGGAATAATGTTCTTTTATCCATATCATAATCATAACCATGATAATGTAAAATATTACAAGTTTCAGTATTGAATAATTCTTGTAAAATAGTTTCTAATAAATCATGCCAAGTATTTTTTTTTATTTCATAGTAATCATTATCATTTAGATAATCACGGATTACTTCTTTTAATTTGTTATTATAAATTTGAATAATATGATCTTGGATATTTTCAATATCATAAGATGTTTCAGTTCTCATTTTGATATATCCTTTTAGGGCGTTATTAAAAAAAAATGCAAAATCAATTTTAGAATGGAAAAATTTTATTTTGAACTGTTTGAAAATAATATATCAAAACTTGAACTAATAAAAAATATAATTTTTATAATGTAATAATATTAAATATTTTAATTATTTATTTATTTAAGTTAAGTGAGTAAGATATTTTATTATCTGCTAATTTTAAATATTTATTATTTTTTGTTTTCCACCTATCACCAATAATTTCATATCTACCTGTTTCCTTATTAAAATTTAAATACCCATAAACATCTTTAAAATTTTCATGATATTCACAAGTAGGAACAGGTTTATTTTTTTCTACCTTACCAGCATATCTTCCATATTCAGTAATATACGCTTTATGAGTTTTTCCTTGCTTGTTAGTGTAATCACCAATTTCTACATAATATGATATTTTAATATTAGCATTAACAGATACAAGATAATCATAAATTAAATCTTCATTTTTAGTTGCTAATATAAAATTAAAAGAATTCCAAAATGCTAGTTCATATTTCTCCTTATCCTTCTTCATAAAATTATAATTTTTTTTAATAGAAGCATTTTCAATAGTTAGGTCTTCAATAGATTTATTATTATTGGTAGGCATATTGTTTGTTTTAGTGAGTTATATACAAATAAATAAAAATCAATTTTATCCGCCGAAAAAAAATTTTTTAATAAATATTTAAATCATACTTTTTAGAAAAAAGTAATATCAAAAAGTATATAAATATTTAATCTTCGTCATCATCACTACAGTCATTTTCTATACCACCACAACATAAACATTTTTTACATAAAGGACATAATTTTTTACCTTGTAATTTATGATAACATTCTAAACATAAATGATGATTACATTTTGTTTTATAATCACCTGATAAACTATCATAACAAACAGAACACTCAATATTAGTAGGAAACAATTTTCTAACTAATTGATTTTCTTCATATTTTTCATATCTACATATTTCGTTAGAATGTTTATCATAATAATATGAATTATTTATATATTTTACAATTAATTCTTTTAGTGTTTTACTTTCAAAATAATCATAATCTAAATATTCATTATGATAAGGTTCTGGTTTATAAAATATGTCATTAATTATAACAAACCCCAAAACCCAACTACCAGAACCCAAATGAATAAATCTAAAACAAAAATAACAATAATCAAGTTTTAATCTAGGACTTCTATATTTAAATGGGGTATTAGTATGTTTAAGTTCAAACTTTTCTTTTTCTTTAGTGATTATTTTAACCATATTATCAATATCCTCTTTATTGAAATCTTTGATTTTATAAACTTCCATAGGTTTATTAAAAAAAAAAGAAAAATCAATTTTGAAAAAATTTTTTAAGTAAATATTTAAAATAAAAAAACTAATATAATATATGTGTGATTTATCACGATGTCCTACTTTTGAAGTGAATAATGAATATTATACACAAAAAGATATGTGGAAAAATATAAGTCATTTAATACCAAAAGATAAAGTAATTTGGGAAAGTTGTATGCTAAATAGTCCTTCAAAATCTATGGAATATTGGAAAGAATTAGGTTATAAAGTTGTAGGTGATACAAAATCAGATATGTTAAATTGTAAAATTCCAGAATATGATATATGTATAACAAATCCACCTTTTGAAACAAAATTAAAAACAGCAATATTAAAAAAATTAGTAGAACTAGATAAACCATTTATAATTGTAATGAATGCTACTAATTTAGTCACGAATTATATGAGAACTATTTTTGGTGATAAAATGAAATATCTACAAACTATAATACCACACGGCAAAATATGTTTTGAAGAATATAATAAAGAAAAAAAAATAATGATTAATTGTAAAAGACAACCTGCGTTTTATTGTAGTTATGTATGTTATAAAATGAATATACCTAATGAAAACCTCTGGTTAAAAAATTAAATTTTTTAATAATTTATTATAACATTTTTACTTTAAATTATATTCACACTTTCTACAAATAGAATATTTCTTATTTTTATAAAAAGGTAGTGGATTATCAAACCATTT
>Ga0181392_1000884_pt1 | contig 11548 bp, 13 predicted proteins | sample 15SPOviralmetaG_FD_130083 | JGI IMG/M metagenome (GOLD analysis project Ga0181392, IMG submission 130083) | Marine viral communities from the oligotrophic San Pedro Time Series (SPOT) site, San Pedro Channel, CA, USA - 15 SPOT_SRF_2010-09-15 | ecosystem: Environmental > Aquatic > Marine > Strait... | reverse complement strand
CACAGAAGAAGAATATGAGTATTGATGACATAACCAAAGAGCAATGGGATACTCTCAGAGCTAAAGAAATAGGCAGAGACTCTAAGTTCCAAGTTCAGTGGCTTGATGATGAAGAAGAAGAAGAAGACGTACCAAATGAGCATCCTGTTTTTGGAGAGACATTTGACGTACATCATGCTCCGGTTAAAGAGGACATGGTTGAGTCTCCACCACACTATAACAATGGCAGTATAGAGTGTATAGAAGCTATAGAAGCTATGTTATCTAAGGACGAATACATTGGCTATCTGCGTGGAAATGCGTTAAAATATATGTGGCGGTTTAGATACAAAAGTAAACCCTTTGAAGACCTACGCAAAGCACGTTGGTACGAAGAAAGATTAATGAAGTTTTTGTTGGACAATCAAGATGCAGTATAAGACAGGCACCCAAGACTACCTTGGGATTACTATAGACTACGAAAGAGAAGCAGAGCTAAACGACTTCTCGCTGAATACTCTGAAGGACAGGTACTTCTGGGAAGACGAGACACACGCACAGGAAGCCTTTGCTCGTGCATCGGTGTACAGTGCTACCTACCGTGGCGTCACTGACTTTGACCTAGCACAGCGCCTGTACGACTACGCCAGTAAAAGCTGGTTTATGTTCAGCACACCCCTATTAAGTAACGGAGGAACTACTCGTGGTTTACCTATTAGCTGCTTTCTTAATTTTGTGCCTGATTCCAGAGGTGGTCTATCGTCTCACTATGATGAAAATATTTGGCTTACTTCCAGCGGAGGTGGGCTTGGCGGTTATTGGGGCGATGTTCGCAGTAACGGTGTATCTACTGCTAATGGGAGTCAATCAACTGGGAGTATTCCCTTTATGCATGTAGTTGATAGTCAAATGCTGGCTTTCAATCAAGGAGTGACAAGGAGAGGTGCTTATGCGGCGTATATGGACATCAATCATCCAGAGATTGAAGAATTTATTGCAATGCGAAAGACTACTGGTGGTGATCTCAATCGTAAGTGCCTTAACTTGCATAACGGTATCGTTTTATCTGATGAATACCTATATGCGGTAGAGCATGACTTACCTTGGCGTCTAATTGACCCTAAGTCTAAACAGGCAGTCAAAACTATCTCAGCTAGGGATTTGTGGTGGCAGCTAGTACACACTAGAGCAGAGACAGGTGAGCCGTACATTGTCAACACAGACCGCTGTAATGAGTACCTACCACAACAACAGAAGGACTTAGGACTTACTGTGCGACAGAGTAACTTATGCTCTGAGATTACATTGCCTACAAGTGAGGAACGTACAGCAGTTTGCTGCTTGTCTAGTGTTAATTTAGAATACTTTGATGAGTGGAAAGAGGAAGAAAACTTTATATCAGACCTAGTTACCATGCTAGACAACACACTGGAGCATTTCATTGACAATGCAGTAGACGAGTATCCACACAAGCCTGTGGACACACTAGAGGAGTTTATGGGGTATGTGGGACAAGACAAAACAGGGTTTGCAAAAGCCGCTTACAGTGCATATAGAGAACGTGCGATTGGCCTTGGTGCAATGGGCTTTCATAGTTATCTTCAACGTAATGGACTCTCTTTCGAGGGAATGTACGCTGCCAGTTTTAACAACAGAGCCTTTAAGCACATCAAGGAAAGAGCTACAGAAGCTAGTCGTAGCTTGGCTGGACTTAGGGGTGAAGCTCCTGATATGGCTGGCAGTGGTCTTCGTAACTCACATCTACTTGCTATTGCTCCTAACGCCAGCAGCAGTATTATATGCGGTGGAACTAGTCCTAGTATTGAGCCAACGAGGGCTAACATATTTACGCACAAGACTTTGAGTGGAAGCTATCGTGTAAAGAACAAGTACCTAGAACAGTTACTTGAAAGCAAGGGTATAAACAATGAGAAAACATGGAAAGATATTTCTGCTGCTCAAGGGTCTGTTGAAGGGCTTACGGCGCTATCTGAAGAAGAAAAGAACACCTTTAAGACCGCACCTGAGATCAATCAGATATGGGTCATAGAACACGCCTACCAGCGTCAGCCCTATGTGTGTCAGTCTCAGTCAGTTAATACCTTCTTTGAGCCACCACCTTCCAATGCACCACAGGAGACACATGATGAATACCTAGAGTACGTCAACAACGTACATTGGGTCGGTGCTAATCTACTTAAATCTATGTATTACTATAGGACAACCGCCGCAAGAAATGCGGAGAATGTCAACGTAAAGATACCAAGGATTAATTTAGAAGACGGGGAGTGCCTAAGCTGTGAAGGGTAATGAAGTAGATAATTTCTATAAGGAGTTAGCGGATATGTCTTGGAATTACAGAGTAATAGAAACGCATTCCGGCTACGAGATACGCGAGGTGTACTACCATAAAGGTGAGCCTGAAGCAACGACACAGGGGACTGCTGGGTGCTGGGGAGAAAGTTTAGAGGAGCTTAAACAGGACTTGAAGCTAATTGAAGAAGCCTTAAATAAACCCGTTTTGAAGGAGGAGATTTTTGATGCTGAAGGAGGAGATTTTTGATGAGTAAGGACAAACATCCCATATACGACTGCTTGTATTATATATGGGAAGAAAACTTACTGACTTCTTATGAAGATTGGATTAAATACTACGAGGAACTAGAACATGAGCAACAGACTGTATAGCGCACTACGGGCCAGATACAAAGCAGCAGAGTACGAAGCTATTGCTGACGCACTAAACTTCTTTGAGAACCCTGTAGCTGTCGCTGAGCATCCACACATGGTTGACACTATGGACATATTGATAACAAAGCTGTCGGAAGCTGAAGACAAACTAGAAACACTAGAACTGAACTTTGGAGAACACTACGGATAATGATTACTTTCAAACAAGAATTCTATCTTTGGGATGATGAAAAGCAAGAGCTTCCCGGTGAGATAGTAACGATGTCAACTAATAATGAGATAGAATGTAGTGATCTTGTGGAGTTTTTTTCTAGGTTTGCTAAAGCATTGGGGTACTCGCCTGACAATGTGTACGAAGGTTTTGAAGAATACTTAATAGAACACAAAAGGGTAAAATAATATGAGCTTACTAGATATTAGCTATCATTTACATTCAAGTCTTTTATGGCCTATAAAAATAAAATGGCACAAAGCTATTGAAGAAACAGCTATGGGTTCTTATGGTTTTGAAACAGTGACAATGCCACTGAGATGGTATGAGCAGTTCTTAAAAATATCTATAGGATACAGACTAGATATGTATGTTATTCCTTTTAGGTTTCCTTTCTTTACTTATGAAACTTTTACTAAAGAGCAGGGAAGAAAGATAGCCGCAGATGAGTTTTTTTATGAAGCAGGATTTGACCGCAAAGGAGATGAGTGGGTATGAGCCTATTAGACACTAGAGATTACTACAAACCATTTGACCATCCTTGGATGTTCGATTACTACTCACAGCAGAATCAGATGCACTGGTTCCCTGAAGACGTACCGCTGCACAATGACGTTAAAGACTGGCAGAACATGACTGAGCAGGAGAAGAACCTGCTGACTCAGATATTCCGATTGTTTACACAGTCCGACGTAGACGTAGGCTCTGGGTACGTAGACAGGTACATGAGGATATTTAAGAAGCCTGAAGCACGTATGATGATGTCTAGCTTTGCTAACATGGAAAGTATACACCAACACGCCTATAGTCTTCTATTGGACACCGTAGGAATGCCGGAGGTGGAGTATAAGGCGTTTGCAGAGTACGAAGCTATGGCTGACAAGCATGAGTACATAGACGCTGTACGTGTCGCTAAGGGCGATAAGAAGTCCATTGCTAAGGCACTGGCTATCTACTCTGGATTCACTGAAGGTCTACAGTTGTTTTCTAGCTTCATCATCCTGCTTAACTTCCCACGGTTCGGTAAGATGAAAGGCATGGGACAGATTATTACGTACAGCATACGTGATGAGTCTCTGCACGTTGAAGCAATGACTAAGCTGTTCAGGGAGTTTATTCAGGAGAACATTGACATCTGGACTGATGACTTTAAGAAGGAGATTTATGAAGCCTGTAGGACTATGGTGGAACTAGAGGATAGATTCCTAGACCTAGTGTTTGAGCAGGGTGACATAGAAGGACTGACCAAGAAGGAGATGCAGAAGTACATCAGGTACATTGCAGACCGTAGGTTGCTACAGTTAGGTCTAAAGCCCAACTACAACGTCAAAGACAACCCTCTGGGCTGGTTAGACGAGGTACTGGGAGTAGAACACCAGAACTTCTTTGAAGGCCGTGCAACGGCTTATATGAAGGCTGGGCTGCGGGGTAACATGCAGAAGGTTAAGTTTGCTAATGTAGCTTAAGGGAACTGGGGGCTTAACGGCCCCCTTGTTTTCTATTGGCCTGTTAACATTCCTGTCACTGCTCTTGCGCCAGCTAAAGGGGCTGTTCCTAATGCGTCTGAGTCATAAAAAAGAAAGTTTTTTCTTTGCGCAGCCTGTTGAGCAGGTGTTTGACCCGCTAAAAATCTCTGTACTCCTTCACCGGCTAGCCCTTTAGCTGCTCCAACAGTACCTATAGCACCTCCTACTGTGGCTCCTAAACCAGAACCTCCTGTAGCTGCCGCTTGTAGTCCTGTTAATCCGCCTATAAAACCTGTAGCGGCGAACCTGTGGAACCACGAAGGACTCTCAGGGGTACGCAGCTTCTCTATGTTCTGTAATTCATCAGCAGAGTCTTGAGCTATTTTCTGCACGTTTTCTAGCTCTAACTGGTTAGCTGCTAGTTTTTCAGCGTTCTCTGGGTTTCTAGCTAAATCTTTTTTTAACTGAGATGCTTCTTTTTTTAAGCTCGCTTTCTTCATGGTTGCTTTGTTTCGCACCCTGTTAAGTTCTCTAATACGCCTAGCTTCAATTTTATCTGACAGTTTTAGTGCAGCAGCTTTAATGGTTTCTTCTTGTTTAGTTATAGTAGACGCTACAGAGTTTGCTTCAGCCTGTAAAGGGGCTTTGCCCTGCCTAGCTTGTCTTGGAGAGTTTCTACCTGCCGCTTTAAGCCACTCGTCAGGAGTAAACCTGCCTTGTCTTCCTGTTTTAGTAGAAGCAGTCTTAACAGCATCTTTAAGTATAGAATGAGTAGCCCAAGCTGCTTTATCAGCTTCAAACTTAGCAAGCCTATCTCCGCTAAGTGTCCTAGTTACAACATTGTCTAAGACAGATTGCATGTCCCTAAGAACATATTGTTGTATAGCTGAAGCGCCGCCTACGTCTGACTTAGACGCAGCGGCTGTACCAAATGAACTTCTAAGGGCAGCTAAGTCTTCTCCTGATATTCTCCCTTTAGTTGTTTTTTCAGCTAACATACTAACTACATTGTTGATTGTATTCTCTAACTGACCAGAACTTTCTAACATTAGACGTACTGTAGTATCTCCCTTTAAACGGGAGGACATTTGCTTTGCAACTTTATTGGGATCTACTTGATATGAGCGTGTTTTAATAGACTCAAAACCTATTTTAGACCACTGATCCTCTAGCTTTTGCATTGCTGCATTAGGATTAGGAGACTCTAATATATCAGCAACATCTGCTTTCTTAATGCTAGCAGGGAGTGCTTTGTCAAAAGCCTGTAATCTAAACATATCAGTGTTAGAATCTAAGTTATTTTTTAACTGTGCTGTTTGACGAGCAATTACTTGTCCTGTAGTTTTGTCTATTAGACTACTATAATTACCTTTTAGAACTTCTGATGAAACTCTAGCGGCGTCTTCTACATCGTCTTGTTTAAGGCTTAATTTAAGACCTACGTCTTCTATAGCATCCTTTAGTGCATTACTGGCTTCCGCATCTTCTTGTTTTAATTTTTTCTTAAACTGTTTAACTGCTTCTTCTTTTACTTTTTGTTGAGCTACAAGTGGCGCTACTATTTTTTCTTCTTGCGCTCTTATTATACCTGCGCCCCCAAAAGAAGGCCCAATAACATCTCTATAAAAAGACTGTAGTATTGCTTCTGATGGTTTGTCTTTATCAGCGGCTAATGTTAAAGGTTTAAAACCTTCAGGAGTATCTAAAGGAGCGTCTATTTTACGCTTTAATAACCAAGCAGGCATTCCAAAAACCGCGCCACCTGCACCGCCAAAAGCACCTCCCATAGCAGCTTCTAACGCTAGCTCTCCTGCGTTAGCGCCTGTCTCTGCTTTACCAGCGCCATATATTGCTCCTTCTGTAGCTGCTCTACCTATCAGTCCTGTAAGAGATTTAGCTGCTCCTAGTTTAGCTACAGGGCTAACAAAAGCACCAGCAAACTCAAGACCAGTAGCTGCTATAGGCTGTCGTTCCGCGAAACCTTCCTGCATAGCGTCATAATCAGCTTTTAAGCGAGCATATGCTTCTTCTTGTGTTTCATCTGTAGTAGCGGAAAGTGCCAGAGAAGCTAGCCCTACCCCTATTTCATCAGACCACCCAAGAGTAGCGCCTTCTATAAAAATTAAAGCTCCAGCTAAACTGTCTTCAGAAGTCCATTCGCCAGAAGCTACTTCTGCTTCTACTTCATTGTCAACAACTACTTTATCAGGAATGTCATCAAAAAATCCTACAGTGGGGGTTGTAGAAGTTTTATCAGGAATGTCATCAAAAAAGTTTACTTCAGCCATTGCTTAAAATCCTCTATCTAATTGACTTAATGTAGCTGTAGCTCTTTCCATATCTTCTAAAATTTGAATAAGATCTACTTCATATCTTTTAATAAAGTCTTGTCTAGCTTGTACATTGCCCCTATTAGTCAGCATTCTTTCAATAGATGCTTGAGGTATTTTAGAAGCTGGGCTGTTTATGTTTGCTAGCTCTTGTTTAGATTTATTAACAATTTGCTGAGAGTTAAATCCTCTAACGTCACCATATCTATCTAACCATTGCGCTTGATCTCTAGCTTGCCGTGCTGCAAACTGAGCTATTTTTTTGATACCTCTAGCATAAGCTGCAATAGCTTCTGGGCCAGCATTAAAATCAAGTTCTCCTGACAATACTAAAGCGACATCTTTATCAGAAGCAGGGCCGCGAGGTAAGTTAGCAACTGCTGCACTGGTAATTAAACGTCTTTGTTCCATTCTTAACATAGATACATCGTCTTGAGTACCTGTAAGCTGTTTAAATCCTTCTTCTAAAGTGTTAAATACACCACCTCTAACATCGCCTTCTAATTTCTCTAATTTAGACAAAATAGAATCAGCACTACTGGCTCTTTTTTCAAAGTCTTGTGCTTCTTTAATAAGCTGTGTATTTATTCTTAATGCAGTCGCTGATTGACCTACAGGATCTTTAGGTACAGCATACTCTGCTATAGTTTCCCCATCATCTAAATTTATTAAACGGCTAATTTCATTTCCGTCATCGTCGGTTGTTTTAATAACTTGTGTTCTTTTAGCTTCCTCACTCAAATTTTCAGGCGCTGCAATAAACTCGCTGTTTACAACATCAAACACAGAGCCTTTTACAACTTTAAAACGATCTGCTGGGCTTAAAGCACTTGTTTCTTTTTCATTCGCTGCTTTTTCAATATCTGTAAAACTAGCCCCTTGTTCTGCCAACGAAACTAAAGCATCTACGTCTTCTCTGTCTTTAAAACGTGTAGCGACTAAATTACCTACAATTTCTCTGCTTTCTTGTTTAGTTTCTTTTTCTTTTCTTTGAGCAGTCAGCCGTTGCGCTGCTTGTACTTGCTGTGCAGGAGAACCGAACTTAACTAAAGCAGCTAATTGCTGTTCTTCAGCATCTGGGCTGTTTGGATCTACTTGAGCTAATGCTTGGGCTAGCTTCTCCTGTGGACTCCTCATATCCCTACCCATTAAGCCGCCGACATTACGCGCCAACATACCGCCAAGGCTTGCAGGTTGTACTCCAGCGCCTGTAAGCGCCCCCGCTTGAGCAGAGGGAGCTTCAGTTAGAGTGGAACCAAACTCTCTTATGGAGCTTAGAAGCCCCGGACTAAATCTTAACTGTGCCATTGGTTATCCTCTATAGTGCGTCTATAATCTTTTGAAACAAACTTGTATTATCACCTGCTGCTGCACCACCTGCTCCTAGAACACTTGTGTACAAGTCACGTAATGCACTTGCTCTACCTAGCTCAGTCTGTGCTAAGGCTTCTAAACCAGAGATACCAGCTTCAGCAGCTAACCCAGCACCACCACGGCGACCTACATCAGCCAAAGATGCTATATTAATAGCTGGTGATAATGTTGACAATAGTTGCTGTTCAGGTGTTGCTTCTAGTCCAAGACCTGCACCAATGTTCTGTAACTGTGCGGCCTGTAACACAGCAGGTAAGCCAGCAGCTTGTTGACCTAAACCAAACAGACCTTGAGCAGACGCTAGGTCTTGCTGTCTTTCAGTGCCTGCTTGTCCAAGTGCTGCTAAGGCTGCTCTGTTCTTTGCTTCCTCTTGAGCCTGTGCTAGTGCAAACTGCTCAGGAGAACCACCAAACTGCGCTGTACGTAATCCTGTACGTCCCTGAGCCTGTAGCTGCTCTTGTAATGCTATGCGTTGTCTTTCTTCTTCAGGACGCTGTACTGCACGTATACGTTCAAATACGTCAGCTTCTCTAGCAGCCATAGGGGTCATAAAGCCTGTGAGAGCGCCTGTAACGCCGCCTAACGCCTGTTCCTGAATACCTGATACATCAGGGACACCTACCCCCGTATAGCTGCCTAGAAGCCCTCCTGTGATGCCTGAGAGTGCTTCTTGTCTAGCTTGCTGCTGTGGAGACAAAGTAGTGCCAAAACCACCTTCAGGAGTGGTTGTTACACCACCAAAACCAGTAGACACTGTAAAAGGTCTAAACTCAGTAGCTGTTTGTGCTTCCTGTCCTATCTCCCTAGCGCCTGTGGCTAGACCAGAACCTACGTCACCTAAACGATTTAGAAGGTCATTGTAGGCTGCTATGTTAAGTCCTGTAGAAGTTAGGTCTGATAACCCACCGCTACCTAAGAATCTAGTAAAGAAGTTACCTTGTGAAGAATCAAAATTAGCTGCATTGTAAGCAGCGGCGGCTGGAGTTGCATAATCGGGTAGTGCCATTATTCTTTTCTCTCTATATCACTATACTTGTTATTACTGTTGCTGCTGTTGTAACTACTACAGTGACAACAAGCCATGCCAGCTTTTCCCATCTGGCTGCATGACTGTCAGCCACCTTACGAAGTTCACGTAACTCTACGACAGCTTCTCCCCAACGCTCACCACATTCTCTCTCATGTTCAGATATGCGTTCTAAGGCTTCTAAAGCTATTTCCATTTCAGTTTTGACAGTCATACCCGCTTTCACCTATTGCTTTGCTTTACCAACTACTAAGGCGAAATACTCAAGGACTTTATATGCTTTAGCAACCATAGCATCGTCCTTGGGCGTTGGTGTCATTGCTGTTATTGCTGATGCTAGTGCAACGGCTGCTGTAGCAATGTTAAAGATGTTTAATAGTAGTTCCATTTATCCCTCGTATGCTTAAGCAGCGGCAATGGCTTCATCAATGGATGACATATCTTCACTGCCCCAATCGTCCAAGTCCTTCATAAACGACAAGTAGCCAGAGCTACGCATAACGCGCTCTTTCTTTTCTGCACTGGTCATGTCGTTACAAAACTCGTTGTTATCGTCAAGACAGTTGGTGATTACGCTTACACTGCCCAGCATCGCTGAGTAGTTCTGTGCTTTTTGCTCGTCAGAGCGTTCTACTGATTCAGCCATTTCTAACCTCCTTTGAGGGTGTTTACTTCGGCCTGTAAAGCCGTTACTTGTGTAGATAGTTCTTGAACTGCGTTGATTAATGGAACAATAAACGCCGTCTTAGCAAGTTGTTGTACATTGTATTGATCTACTGACCAGCCGGTAAAATCAGAAACACCTGCGGTATCTAATGCAGCCTTTACCTCTTGAGCAATGAATCCATATATACTAGTTTCTGTGTCCATCTGGTTATCGGCAGGATCTTCTTTGTAGAGATGCGCTAACTCTGCATCAGTAGAATCAAGTTCGTAACTTGCCTTCCAGTTGTACTTAACTGTTCTGAGGTCATTAACAAAATCTAAACCTAGAGCAACTTCGGTTATATTCTTTTTCAAACGCTCGTCAGAAGACCTGCTCCACTCGTCATTCAAACCAAAATTGTTGCTCACAACATTACCGGCGCTACCAAAGCTAAAGTAGCTGTTATCAATAGCCGTTATGTTATGACCTATAACAATCTGATTAGATCCGTTTGTTTGGTGAGCATCGCAACCGTAACCAATAATTACATTATTGTTCCCTGTTTCTAGAGCATCACCTGCTGTTGCGCCTAAAATCGTGTTGACCGTTCCCGTGCTGAGCGACAAACCAGCATCCTTGCCTACAGCAACGTTACCTCCACCTGTTGCAACTTGTAAGGATGATTTACCAATAGCAGTATTATCGTTACCACAGTTAGCACTTAGCGCAAGATAACCCATTGCTGTATTATTTGTGCCGTCATCTGTACCATCACCAGCAAGACCACCAACAAAAGTGTTGGCAGTTCCCGTACTGACTGAAAAACCAGCGTTATTGCCAACTGCGACGTTGTAGCTGTTAGCACCTGCATTTTGTTGGGCTAAAGCTTTCCAGCCAACAGCTGTCGCTTTCCCAGTGGTATCTTCAGTAGTAAGTGCTTGATATCCAATAGCGACATTTCCTTCGCTTGTCGTAATCGCATCACCAGCCAAGCCCCCAATAAAAACGTTCTCAATTCCCGTGGTGACATCGCCACCTGCGTTGTATCCAACTGCCGTGTTATGAGAATTCGTAGCTGTAGTGAAGTTTTGATCTCTTAATGCAAAAGCACCAACGGCAACAGAATTGCTTCCTAAAGTATCAGCAGTTAAGGCTAAATAGCCTAAACCTGTGTTGTAGTCAGCATCAGTCAATGCGTCACCAGCAAGGCCACCGATGAGGGTGTTTCTTGTGCCCGTGGTGACTGACGCTCCTGCACTTTTACCTACCGCAACATTGAAGGCGTCTGTATTCGTAGTGAAGTTCTGAGCGTTGAGCGCATCATTACCAATGGCTACAGATTGATCACCTTTGGTATCGTTGGTCAGAGCGTTCAATCCAATGGCTACGTTATTATTGCCAGTTGTCAGGGCATCCCCTGCTAGACCCCCGATTAGGGTGTTATAAATACCCGTGGTGACTGCTACTCCAGCTTGGAACCCAACTGCCGTGTTAAAAGTATCTGTAGCAGTAGTAAAGTTTTGTGATCCTAAAGCGTTGTAACCAACTGCGACAGTTTTACTGCCAAGCGTGTCATCAGTTAAAGCTGATCTACCTAGCGCAACGTTAAAATCTGCGTCTGTTAAAGCATCACCAGCAAGAGCGCCAAGTATGGTGTTGCTTACGCCCGTGGTGACTGATAGACCTGCACTTGCTCCTACTGCGGTGTTGTACATATCTGTGGCAGTTGCTGGATTCATGGCATTCAGCGCAGCGTTACCAACAGCGACATTCTGACTTCCTAGTACATTAGTGCTGAGAGCATTTGTACCTACTGCCACATTG